>Ga0181377_1000694_pt1 | contig 12059 bp, 5 predicted proteins | sample LowvirmetaG_9_FD_130160 | JGI IMG/M metagenome (GOLD analysis project Ga0181377, IMG submission 130160) | Marine viral communities from the Subarctic Pacific Ocean - Lowphox_13 viral metaG | ecosystem: Environmental > Aquatic > Marine > Oceanic | place: Subarctic Pacific Ocean | collected 2015-12-10
ATTTAATTCTTGACTAACCATATCTTGCATTCCTTCGAAAGCATACTTGTTAGGCCTATAAACAGAATTAACCACATTAGCTTTCTGAAGAATAACTTTTATTGCCGGAGCAATTATTATAGATGGATTAGAAAGAGGAATGATGTATAGTGTGGCCAAAACAGATGAAAGAGTTTCCATCACTGTCTCTACAACGTTTGTAAAAAACATTTCTTTCGAAACTTCAGAGTAAGAAAATTTTAAATTAGAATTAGAATCTTTCCCATCTTGATTTCCGAATAGAATACCATCTTTTTCTATCAATCCGTTTATGTGATTAACTCTATATTCTACACCTTGATACTCAAAACTTTTGTCTGATTCTAAAACAAAAGCAATTGGCTGCTGAGTTTCGGAAAGCCTTACCATTGCGCCTTCATCATCTCCCAGCTCTCCAGTTACAAACTCTGCAACAACTGGATAAAGTCCATTCTTTATTATATCAAAAACATCAAAAGCTCTTTTGTACTCTATATGTAACTGATCTACAATTCCTATATTCAAGTTTTCATCTATATCTTGCATAGTTAATTTGTTTACATCTGAAGAATTTTGCTCAGAAACTATTTTTTCACACGCATTTACTATTATATTAAAATTATTTTTTAGTTTGGAAATATAACTTTGTGCATCATTATTCGTAGAACAAAGTAATATTTGCGTATAAAGACTTCCTCCTGAATTTTGATCTATATAATTAATTTCTTCTCCCGGCAGAATACTTTTGGCTCTGTCACTTCCTTCCATATACGAATCTCTAAGTGATGAATTTTTCATCTCTAAAAGATTTTTATGAACTGCTTTTGCGTAAATAGATGGAGCTATAATTCCAAGTTCGGGAAAATCTCCAGTTGAGTTATCATAAACACCTTTTAAAACAACTAATGTTATAGCAGCAGCGGCAGCTTCTCCGATGCCGACAACGGCAGCAGTAGTAAACGCAAATATAGAGTTTTGCACTCCTTTTGATAGAAGCTTAAATAAAGATTTTGCATCTCCAAATCTGGATCTTTGAGATCTCATATTAAGCCTTCCCCTTGTCCCACGAACCCCCTTGGAAGTTTTATTTAGATCATCAATTAGGTTTAAATTTTTGTTAGCTCCAATAGCCCTCATTCTCATATTTGCAATATTTGTATGAGAAAGACTTGTAGAATATCTAATGGAGTTCTCCAGCAACGAAGCAGGATTTATATAAGAGATAGCCTCTGTGAGGTGAGAGATTATGCTTAATGGCCTTCTGATAATATCTAAGGCTAGTTGTTTAAACCCACCCTTAAAGCCTCCATTTTTAAAGCATCTATATAAGTAAGCGGTAAGCATAAACTCAATTGAGTTAAGCGGATTGCAAAGACTTATGAATGTAGAAAGAAAAGACTTTAAATTTAATAAACGTTTTTTAAAAAATCCAACTTCCTCTCCTATGCATTTTTCTAGAAAAACTTTTGCCTTTTCGGTTTTAAGCCTTCCCTTTACTCTTTCAAGCGTTCTTTCTCCTCTTCCTATTTTATAATTAGAATCAGAATAATTTGTATTTATAGTTTCAATTATCAACTCTATATCTTTTTTTAACAAATCTATTTCTAATTTCATTTTTTCAACATTACCTGCAGTTTCAGCAAGTTTTATTTCTAACTCACCTAAACCTCCATAGACTGTTTCTATTTCATTCAAAGCTTTTTGTAAAACTTCAATATCTTTCCCTATTTCCGAACCAATGTGGCTATCTGGAAACATTGATCCGAATGATCTTCTCATAAATCTAACCAAATCAGATACCACGCCGGAATTTAAATTGAGTCCCGCAAAACTTCTGAGAGCTCCAAGTCCAACTTCAATTGAAGATATAGATACTGATCTTACAAGTTCATCTATTAATTGTTGATAAAGTTGAACATTTCCTCTTTCTAAAAAGAATTCGGCTTCAGAATGTATAAAATTTATAAAATCATCAACAGTTCTTATTGAAAGATGCTCTCCATCTGAACACCTTGTTAGCTGCAGCATACCAGGTTCAATACTGCTTGGCTTAAAAATATTATTATTAAAATCATCTACGGTAAAGAAATCAGATTTTGTTGAATTTATTTTTGAAAACAAATCAAAATACTTTTTCAAATTATTTAGTTGAAACGCGCTCATATTTGATGACATCGGACCAAGAGCATTAGAGGAATACTTTGCTATATTAAATCCTAGATAATATAAAACACGAGAAACTTCTTCTGGGGTGCCTGTTATTTTACTTTTTGCTTTATCTAAAACTTGTTGCGCCGCAATAGGATTGTCAAAACACACAGCGTTGTAATACTCTACTGCAGTCTTAAAGTCAGAATATTTTTGCCTTATAAACGAAGCCTCATCGGAGTTATATTTTGAAATATCAAAAATTAAACTTTTTGCCGTAGAACTTTCTGCTTCAAAAAACGTATGAAACTTTCCTATAAAATCTACTGCTTCAATACCTACTCTATCGATAGAATTTAGCGCAGCCTCTGTGCTTTGCAGACCAGAACTATAAATATTAGTAAGAATTCTCGTTCCAGAATTTATTTCAGAGGTTTGCAAAGCTCTAAGTATTGAAGATGATGAATTATATTTAGACACAGTTTCTCTAAATCTCTTAATTCTTTCCGATGAGCCTTCAAGGCCTGTTGTTCCAAGAAAATTATTTAATATAATTCTTTCAAGATTATTATTTATAGAATTCGGATTTCCTGCAAATTGAACAATTTTTTCTTCTGAATAGATAGAGGAAAAAATAAGATTATCTTCATAAAAATAAAGTATTTTGTATGCTGCAGACTTTAATTGATTTTTTTCAACATTAACTTCAAAACGAATTTTATTATCTTTTACTAGTTTGCTAAGGATTTCAAATCTTGCTTTATCAGAATTACTTATTGCTTTGAGATAATTATCACCCGTAAAGAAGTAATTTTCTAGTGCTAACGAAACATCTTTTGTTTTTACAAAAAAACTACCATTAAGATCATTAGGAATTTCTAATTCTATATGTGCACTTCCTGTTTTAATAGAGAATGATTTTCCCTTTATGATTTCAATCTCTTCGTAGCTTACACCAGAAATAGTTACATCTGTTTTTCCATTTGCATATACATAAAAACCTATTTTGGCAGATATTTTAATTTCATCTCCATCATACCTAATTAGTTCAAATTTAATATCTTGGAGGCCAACATCGGCTTTGTTGTACAACAAATAAGAGTCGTCAGAAAGGATTTCTGAAAATAAATCATTTCTATTAGAAAAAAGACTTGCAGCGAAATTGTTATATTGGCCAAATTGTTTTTTCGAATAAGTAGTTAGTTCTCCAGATTCATCCAAAAAGCTTGTGTTTGATAATTCAATATCTCTAGTAATATCTCCTGCAACATTTTTCCCATATCCGCTTTCAATCAAATTAAGATTAAGTTCACTTGATGACTCTATAGATCTTTGAAGATTTCTATATATTTCTGCAGATATAGAAGGATCAGATATTACGTTTCTAATAACATAGCTGTATTTACTATTTAAAGATAAAAATAGTTTTGCAGCAAACTCACCCTCAGACTCTGAAAGCTTTAGTATAAATTTTGAGTCTATGCCTTTTTCGGCAAGATCATTTACATCTATACCTATAATTTCTTCAAATATATTTTTTTCAAATATTAAGCCTGCATCACCTAGAGCTATTTTTAGATGAGCAATATGTTCATCTGCTTTCCGAATTTCTTTCAAACTTTCAGATCTCGATTTGGCTACTTCCTTTTCGTAAGCTTGTATTGCAGATCCTATTTGCTCTTTTAAATTTCTGAGGGAATTCACATCTTGCGCTAGCTTACTACGATTTGGATCTTTTCTATCGGTCAATCCTCTATTTGATTCTAGAGTTCTTATTTCAGAATCTATTTCAGCTAAAGCGTTTTTTGCGTCTTCTAAATTATCTTTCTTAAAATATTGTTTTGTTTCGCCACCTTTAGACGCAAAAGTAATTGAAAAGTCAGCTGGGCTCAAAAATTTACTAGCAGATTCAGCTTCAGCTTCGATTGAACTAGAGTAAGCTATAATAGCTTCATTAAGAAGGTAATCTATTCTTGATGAATTGACTTCGATATATTTTCCAAACTCCGCATTTTCTTTCATGTATGCATAAAATTCATCTGCATTGCTAAAAATTTTAGCGTCTAGAGAAAATAATTCTTCTGGAACGACAAGATTTGATCTCATTCTCATTGCATCTATTTGATCTGCAGTATATATAGAACCCTTTGGGCTATCTTCAAGAAGTTCTTTTTCTAATGCGAAAATAATTTTTGGTATATTTGATTTTAGCTTGGCCTCTGTTAAGTCTTCGGATTCGTCAATACCAATATATTCCATAGCATAAACTTTGAAAGAATCATTTTTTAAGCTTATTAGTTGCCTTACAACCGAGTCTTTTTCTTCAAAACTAAAAGAATTAAGGTCTATTTTTAGAAATCCTCCAGATGCAACATTGGCATCTGTATAATTTGAAACATTTACAGAGTCTAAGTCAGATGTGGAAAGACTTTTTAATATTTTAGAAAAATTTTTGTAAATATTGCTAAAATTATCACCGCTGGCTTGATTTAATGCATGCTGTATAGCTCTAAAGTTTTCATCACCTCTTATTTGCTGACCATTAAATCTAGATATATAATTTTCATCATACAAAACTTCAATTGGAGATGATGCAGCAATATTTGTTGCGGGCTTCATATGGATCTTTGAATCGTCTATAGACGGAAAGTACCTTTTTACTAATATTGACAAATTATTACTTTCATTTATATCAGAAAGAATTGCATCTAAATCCATAACTCTTTTTACTTCATCTGAAGTAAAAGATAATCTACTTTCAGAAAAATAGGCAACTGTAGTATCTCTAAATTTCTTAGCATCGGAAAGTCTAAAGTCCAAGTTATCTTCCATTGATTTTTTTAATTTTTTATAAAAATTAGATTCTACTTCGTCTAAGTCCCCTTTTTTTAATTTTTCTAATACGACATTGTAATGATTGTCAAAAGAAGCTTTGGCCAAAACTAAATTTCTTGTAGACTCCTCAAAAGTTTGAGCATTCGTAAGATTGTATCCTTCATCGTCTATATTTGCCAAAATATCTTTTGTATTTGAGTCTAAGCATTCATAAAAATTAGATTTCTTTTTTCCTGCTTCATATATTTCATATAAAGACTTTTCTTTAATTCCGGCACTAGCATTCGCGTTTACCTGACTACTGCCAAAAGAAACATCTCTGAAATTTGGACTATTTGGATTTGCACTAAGAGCAATTTGTTTATTACTGTATGTAATAGAGCTGGCTTCATTTGGGTTAGAATTGTGTGCCACTAATTTAGACTCTTTATGATAAATTAAATTATCTCCAGTAAGAATAGCTTCTGGAAAGACAAACTTTTGATCAGTTAATCCAGAGTAAGAAGCCAACCCTGCATTGTCCAATCTCAAAACAATCGTCTTATTATATGTTTGCGTTTGAGGAGCAGTTGGAATGAACGACTTAGAAGATTCGTTAACTGCTTCAAAGAATTGTTCTGGGCTTAATGACCCTGTAGCTTTTTTATTTCCATGCACAAAAGAGTTTGTCTCTGGATTCAAAAAAGTTTCTTGAATTTTGTCCAAAGACCCATCTCTTATAGCTTTAAATAGATCGCTATATCCTGATATACCCATAGCTGAATCTAACACCATTGTGCTTCCGCTACCCTCTACAGGCATCATTTTCATATTTACATCAAAAGTTCTTCCTTTAAAGCCAAACTCAAGAGTGTAGTTTATAGCTTTTGGGTCAAAAGTTACATTAAAGCTTCCGGCTTCTTTTGCCAAAGGAAGTATTTTGTTTTTCCAAAGGTTTGTTCTTTTTTGTACACCAAGAATGTTACCATTCGCCTGAGAATCTATATTGACTGTTTCGTTTAGACCTTCCCTTATATTCATGAAATAACCTAAGGCTCCTGGTGCTTTATCGAGATTAAAGACTTGACTTCCGTTTGTATCTGTGAAATTTGCCAACTTTCCATAGCTTACTGATTGACCATTAGTTTCTTTTACAAAAGAAGAAAATATCAATTCTTTTTGAGCGCTTTTTGTGTAGGTTCCATCTAAAGTTTTTTCAAGCTTAAAAGTATCTCCATACTCATGTATCTTAAACCCATGAAATTCTTTTATACCATTATTAAATAGTCCTTTGAATAAAGCCTTAACTTCATCATTATTTGGAATATCATAGTATATCCCTATATCTTTTGCGGAAGCTTTAATTTCCGCTTCAATTTTAATATTTATTTCATAAGGATTATTTGAACCCAAAAATTCAACTACAGACGCCATACCGTTCGTAGCAGAAGAAGTGTTTCCAGAAAATAGATTATCTGTTGAAGTAGACGAAACCAAAGAATCACTTTGCCCAGATGCAACTTTATGGAAATGAGACAGCAGCAACTTTGACACTCTGCTTTTAAATTTTTTCTTATTAGAAATATCTCTTATATTTGTATTATTATTCCATTTAGAATCTTTTATAATAAAATCACTTGCCTCATTTGTATCCGGAGTATACTGATATCCAGACAAGTCTTTGAGCGCTTTTCTTGCTACGGAGTTATAATTTGAAGGTGCGGCATAACTGTTAGCTATATTAAATAATCCTGACTGCAAAGTAGAAGACATATTGGATACATATTTGCTGGAATTTTCAACTCCAATTTCCTCAAGAGCTTCTGTATATATTCCTTGAACATCATCTATGTGATTTTTAAAAATTTCTTCTGCCACAGAAGCCAAAGCTTCATTGGATATTGGATCAGAAAAGTTAAGACTCGCAGTCATATCTTGGTTAGTTCCAGTTGCATATTTTTCATTTAAGTTAAGGGCAGCTTTAGCATAAATTTTTGAAACCAAAGAGTTTATAGATAGCTTTATAGAAGCCAGAGTCTGCTGGTCTTCTTTGAAAAAATTCAATGCAGCAACTTCTTTGTTTTTATAATGATTTTGATCTTCAGAATCTATATAGGCATAACCTCTTTTTGCTGCCTCATTAATTTCATTGCTGTCCAGAGGTCTTTCCTTCAGATTATTTTTGTAAGATATATTTTTTGTAACAATTTCTAAATTAGATCCTCTTAATGGAATAGGAATGCCTCTTGCCTGAGTAAATCCACCAGAGTTCATATCCATGGTGAGCTTCTTGCTATCCCTTAGCTTTGATATTAAATAAAAAACATTTGTATTACTATGAAGATAACTTGAGTTTGGATCCAAAACAGACAGACCATTCTTAGACTTAACTTTTTTAAGCGGACTTATAAGCCTTGGGTCCATAGACACATTAGTACCGCTTAAGCTAGGAAGGCTAGATATTCCTTTAAATATTGTATCTAAATGTAATCTTTTTGCAGCTTTAAGCGCCGCTTTTTTTGCTTTTTGGTTTATTATAAAGTTAGAGTCAGAAATTGAAAGCGACCCAGATTCTTCGGCAAACTTGATATCTTTAGCTGAATATAAAAATTCAAGTGTTTTTTCAATTCCATTTGCAAAAATATAAGTTATTTCGTAATTCCCAGTCAGATTATAATCTGAACTTGAGCTTTCCGCCGTATCAAAAAACTTAGCCTCTATTGATTGACATTTGTGATATTTTTTATTATCTTCCTGCAGCAATACTTTGAACAAATTAGAGTAATCAGCAAGTCCACCTATGCTTGTTTTAGCTATATTGTTAAACTTCTTTGTTGATGTAGCATAATAATATAAAGCTTTATTTACCTCTACATCAGTCGTATCGGATTCAAAACTAGGTTCTGCAGTTGGACTTACATCTACTGTCGAGAAATCTCCCTCTTCAGCTATATCAGAAGTTTCTTCAATATCTTCAACTAGATCACCTGTTGCTTTGCTTAAACCAATCAAAGAGTTTTGATAATTTTTTATTATTTTTGTGTGTGCAGAGTCATTCTTTAATACTTCAGTATCTTTAAGGCCTTCAACAGAGATATCGGTAATATTTTCTGGGGGTAATTTTTCATCTAGAATTTCCAAAAGATGATCCGAAACTTTTTCTTTTAAAGAAACTCCGGAAAAATCATTTGGATCTAAATTAGAAATATTTGTAATTTTATATTTAAAGTCATTATAACTAGTTATTAAATAATCTATAATTTTAGTATGTTGACCTTCATTCTTTGTTTCATTAGGAGTTAAGGGTGTACCATCGATAAGTCTAAGCCCGGTTAGCTCAAACCTAACTTCATCTAGCCTTATTACAAGATCGGCTAGATAGTAGTCTTTCGATATATCTCCTTGAAGGCCGGGCATTTCTTCTTCTAGAAGCTTGCCACCATCACCTATGGAAGCTCCAACTTTTTCATTTAATTCCGGAATATCTCCGATATTATTTTTAATATAAGTCAAGTTACTTTTAAGTTTTTCATTCTTTGTGATTGCATATATAAAATTTACAAGATCATCATAGGTGACTACGTCTTTGTCATATATTAAACTAATAAAGCCTACATTTTTATCAGACAAGTCGACTATTGCATTTGGATCACCAGTAATAGTAAAATCATTCATATATTTAATTGAATCGATTTCAAAAATATAAGGACTAATGTCAACTTCAGATAACCTATCAGCCATTTTAGAGTTAGGATCACCTATTTTGACTGCACCATTCGGACCACTTCCATTTTCTGCAATCTTTATTAAACTTTTATATAACTTATTCATCATTAAAATCCTTATTTAGACAACGCTTCTATAATTAAATCTAAAGCATCAGCTTCTTTGTATTTTCCAATATAATCTAAAGTATTAGATATTTTAATTAGTTTTTGATAATCATTATTTATTATACTTGCTTTAACAGAAATGTTTGTATTGTTATTGTTAATAATTCCATCATCTGCAGGCATTGATGCACTTTGCATATTTTTAAGTTTATCTAAAGCTTGAGGCAACTCTGTTAGTATTTTCTCTATTGCTTTTATATTATTATCAAGATTGGGAAATTTCTGATTCAACTTAGATAAGATCCCCTCTTGTCCTTGGTGCTCTTTTGAGTGCGCCACTTCCTCTGAAGCCAACTCCTTTCCCTTTGCAACATCCAAGTGTCCTTGTATCTCGTGAGCTAAAATCTCGCCTGCCCTGCCCAAAGCGGGAGTGAGATTTCTCGCTACATTTATTAACTTAATTATTTCCTCATATTTTTTCGGATCTTGAATCACCTTTTCTAAGGTTAAGTTTTCTAACCCCTCAGATATTTTTTTATATATAGATTCAATTGAGACATTATTAGCTTCGGGCATCTCTTTTTTTACTCTATCTACATAATCGCCCATTTTATCTTTATTCTTTATGTTCTCAAGCATAATCTTTACTGCCTGATCGGCATCTTTTACCTCTACGACATTACCCTGGTTATCTTTCATAACTTCTTGAGTTACATAAGCCGCAGAATTTGGATCTCCCTGATTTGTGTATTCTATAGGGTTTGTAAAGCCTAAATAATTTTTTGCCAGATCAAATATATTCTCTATCATACCAGCTTCTTTATAAAAGTATTTTAAATGACTCATTTGTGTCTCCATATTATATAACTATCAATTAAGATTAATAGTTGCATTACTTCATTTTTATCTTTCTGGCTTTCTCTGGTTTTTTGTATCCAGAGTAAAGGCCAATTATATCTACATTGCTTTTTCTTATAACTGAGAAAAAATAAGAAAATCCAAAATTATTTGCCTCTGGATGATTAGCCAATCTTATCTCTATCCACACTGGATTGTCTTTTGTAGAATTTTTTTCTAAAAAATAATGCAGAATATTCTCTTCCTTTCCACAAGATTTAAATATTCCTGCCAAATATTCGTTCAACACTGGATTTGACATCGGCTCTAGCGTAGAGTAGTGCTTAGACTCCCTAATCTCTTTCCTTGCGGTTGTAGATACTCTTATGGGCAGCACAGAGTGGTTGTCGACCAAAGAAGTTTCTTCTAGTGCGGAATTCTTAATTATTTTTATTTTCATGGCAACTCTTATCTTTAGATATAATTATTTTATTAGTAAAAAAAAAGGTGAGCATCTCTGCTCACCTTTAACATCCAATCAATCTTTAATCATTCTAACGAACAACAGTAAAGAACCTTTTTTAAATCTTCTTCAGAAGAAATCTTCTTAGGAATAAAATCATCATCTTTTTTGTACCCCAATAAATTTAAGTTTATTTTATCTTTATCTATATCTTTTAGATACTCTTTCTTCACAGCCATTACAGTGCCGTCTTTTGTTACAAAAAGATGTGACAGTATTTCTTCCGTCAGATCAAACTTTATATAATTTTTATGTATAGTGTTTTCGAGGAACATATAATCTTTACTGTTCATTTGCACTCTCCTCTTTTTCTGAATAGTATTCATCAAACCTTCTTTTTAAGATGCTCTTTGTCGTCTCACAATCTGTGCCCATTAAGCACATAATTTCATTTGCAGGAACATTCTCAGCCAAGTATTTTCTTACCTGATAATAGTTTGAGTCTCCAAATTGCAGAAACAAAGTTTTGAAAGTTTTTAAATCGTATATTTTTCTGTGATTAAATAGTTCTTCAATACATTTTTGAGAAACATATTCTGAAGCGTCAGACCTCATCTTTCTAGCAGTCTTCTTATCTAACTTTCCAGATTTTATCAGACCGATAAAAACAGGAAGCCTAACATCTAGCTTGGCTTTTTTGATATTTTTAAAATATTTTCTATGTATAGATTTCAAACCTTCTTTTGTTTTTCCGTTAATTCCAAAAGAAACGCTGTATATACTTGACAAAGAGTCAGAGTAACTTGACTTATACCAAGTACTCATACTTTCTAGAAGCCCAATTAGTCTGTTAATAGATTTCACATTTATATCTTCATGATCTAGCGAATTCAACATCTTTGCATATAAGTCAAGAGAAGCCCTTTGACCATACCCAATTGAAGTCCAACCTGAAATCTGAGAATCTATAATTTTTACTTTTGACTTAATCGCAGAATACAATCTCTTGTCTTTGTTACACTCAATTCCAACTTTTTGGCAAGCCAATAGAAATCCAGAGAAGTCACTTGGGTCAAAGTTCTTCATGAAAACTTCATCAGATAAGTTTTCTTTGAACAAAAACTCTATACACTCTGAGACAAAATCTTCGCCAGATACATTAGAAAGTTTTGATGGTATTGATTGATTTGGAGAAAATGGACTTGAGTTTCTGTGTCCGTAGCCTACTATAATTGACTTTAATCCAGATGTAATTAATGTTTCGTTAATTTTCATACTTTTTTCCTTGATAAATTATTGATTGATTTGGATGTTGATCTTTTTACTTATTTTCTAAAAAAGAAAAGGTGTTGTCTAGGTTTGACTTTAGATACTCAACTTTAATCCTATCATCAAGATATCCCCATATGAACCCAATCTCCTTTGGATCTTTTGACATATAATACCTGTATGCTTCTTCTGCCTTTGGGTCGTTATAATGGGATCTACAATTTGATAAGCCTGTAGCAATAAGATATAACTGAAGTGGGCTTAATTCTTTTTCCATACACTTAGTTTCTTTATTTATTTCTTCCATTTATATCTCCAATGATTTGATTTTTAAAATTAAAAAAGGTTCATAGGGCTAGCATTTCCATGCCCCTATGAACCTAGTATATCCAAATATGCAAAAAATGCAATCGAATCTTGTCAAAGAATTGTTAAGGTTTTTGGTTTTCCTCTAAGTCATTACAAATAACAACCTCAGTGGTAAGAAAAGTTCCAATTGCAGATGAAGCACTCTCTAGGGCAGTCTTTGTAACTTTCACAGGGTCTATAACTCCATCCTCTATCATATCTTCTGAAAACTTCATGGTTAGTGCGTTAAATCCAGACTTTGTGTTTTCATCATTTATAATTTTTGACATAAACTCAAAACCTTCAGATCCTGCATTTTTAAGTATTTG
>Ga0181377_1000695_pt1 | contig 12042 bp, 11 predicted proteins | sample LowvirmetaG_9_FD_130160 | JGI IMG/M metagenome (GOLD analysis project Ga0181377, IMG submission 130160) | Marine viral communities from the Subarctic Pacific Ocean - Lowphox_13 viral metaG | ecosystem: Environmental > Aquatic > Marine > Oceanic | place: Subarctic Pacific Ocean | collected...
CTATCTAAACGTACAAATTTATTATTAGCAGAATCATAAAATAAAACACCATTTAATTCGGAATCAGTTATAGTAGGAACAGAGCTACCTGTAAATATGGCACCTGCTACTAGCCCTAAACTATCACCATGGGCTAATAAAAAAGGTCCACTGGCATTATTACCTAAGGAACCAGTTGCTATGATTAACTCTCCTTTTTGTGTGGTAACACCAGATATACCTGATATACCTCCTCTTTTTATTTTAATTACTTGACTCATATTGTTGTGTTGTTACTAGGAATACATATTAAAAAGACCCTAAATCTAAACTCCCATTAAGTGTAAATACATTATTAACAGTTAAATCATCTGTATCTATGCTACCTGTTACTGTTATAGAACCTGTGATGTCTATCTTTGAAGCAGTAGCTAATATTATCCCATTAATTGAAAGATTACCATTTTCAACTATATTAATATTTAAACTACCACTATCATCTACAATTAAAGAAGACGATAAACCACCCTCAGCTGATCCACTAAATATAATGGATCCACTTTTAGGTGTTATGATAATATCTCTTGCGTATATGGGCATCGGTTATAAATATCTCACTGGGTTGTTTTAAGTTTAGGAACGTCGGCTCTTGCACCTTTTACCTCCCAAAAAAAATCGTATTCAGTAATATCTGAATCACAACCAAAATATAACCAATTGTTTATAAATTCTTTAAAATATATGGGTTGAAATTTACCTGCCGAAGATATTTGAACCGTTATGGTTGATGGTACAATTAGTTTGCTCCATTCGGGCGGTAATTTTACTTTTAATTCATTTGCTCGGCCACGGCAGTATACTCCATGCTCGGGACCCTCTAATGCACCGTATACGAGCCTTTTCCCTAATTTAGTAGGGTGTTCTATATCAAAAGACTTAACTTTTGCGCGTAAAGTCCCACTTGAAGTAATATCTTCTGTTATTAGTTGGGAGCCTGTTATTGTTAAAGGACCCTCTATTGTTAAACTACCTGTGATTTCAGCACTTCCTGTAAGTATACCATTCCATTCAAAATCTGGTAGGTTTAAATATTGGGTTGCATTAATACTACCTGCTTTTAACTTATTAGTTATTGTAGCATTTGAGGCACTAATAGTAGTTAGAGTGTTTGAAGCTCCTTTAACTTCTAATCCGTTGTCAGTAACTCGTAAAGAACCCTTTGTTGCTTTGGTAGTAGGGTCTACGAACTCAATTGTAGAATCAAATGTTCTAACATGACCTACAGATGCAGTAAGAAAATAATTATCATCACTGCCTAAATTAGATGTAAGATGAGCAGTGGGGACTAAATTTCCTTCAAGTGTAAAACCATTTGCATAACTAGAGGTTTCAGCATATGAAGATGATACTTCTTTTATTATCTCATGTGAAGCAGATACAGCGTATTCTGCATAAGAAGCAGTTACAGCATGAGATGCTGTAAGGGGGGTGAATATAGAACCTGTGCCATCTAATATATTAATACCATCAGTCTGTAAGACTCTCTGATAGGTATCTTGTATATTTTGACCTGTTAAATCTGGTAATGCCATTACTCATTAGTACTCCAAAGTTTTTCAAGTACCCCCTCAATAAGATTTTCAGAGGTTATAGAGTTAATTGGATATTTCTTTGTGTAAACTTCTACTATTTTACTAACTCTATGTTTTTTCTTTGGTAGATTTAATAAAGTTATATTTTCTTTAATGAAAATCTTAACTAATCTATCTATATGAATATTTTTGGACCCTTCCAAATTTCCTTTAATCCCTTTTACTGAAACATTTGGTTTAGATTCTACAACAGGTTTAGATTGTTGTCTAACCTCAACAGTAACTTTTTTAGATGCATCAACTGAATATGTAGATTTCCATGGAGTAAAGTAAGTGTCTTCAGCTATTATTTCAAGTTTTATATCACCCTTACTATTTTCGGGGAGTAATCCTTTTAACTTTTTAATTGGAATTTTACAAGTTCCACTAGAATTTATACTACCGTTGAAAACTAAATTGTAATCATCAGATTCAATTAATATTCTAGCTACACTTTTGTTGAGGGAAGCACCTTCTAAATTAATAGAACATTCGAATACCTCGGATTTATCGGTAAATAATTTATACATTATATTTCAACTTCAAGATTTACTCCTAGAACTTCATTAATCACTAGTTCTACGTCTTGTATACGTATGTTAATATCTTTTATCTCTTTACTTTCTTTGAATTCAGTACCTTCTACTTTACAAAGAAGTTTTACAAATTTCTTTTTCTTTTCTAAATCTTTAGCAAGATGTACTCTAGGATCTTCACCTGCCCCCATAGCATCAACTAATTGTTTTACAAAGAATACATCGTCCCAAGTATAAGGATTATTACTAAAAGTAAAATTAGCATTATCCCAAGTATATGGTGTTTTTATATTAGACATTAGAATTTACCACCAAAAATTATATCAAAAGAACCTGTAGCTCCCACTATATCTCCACTTGCGCTTATATTGCCTGAAGCTGTTACATGGGTAGTAGAAACAGAAGTTGCAACAAAGTTATCAGTAAATAAAGAAGAAACAGTACCTGCACCACTAAATAACCACCCAAAAGAAGAATTATATGTTATTCCGTTAGCCATATTAACTTCTTTAGTACCACCACTTCCGGTGAACATAAGGAGTGTACTATCAGTAGGGATAACACCATCTGCTATCTTTACATAAGGCATACTAGTTTGTGCGGCTTGTTTTACTACACCATCATCAAGTAATAATACAGTATCGTTTGTTCCTACTATACCCTGTGTAGTAAGAGTTGGAAGGTTAATATATGATCCACTTAACTGTACATTAGCAGTTGTTGTAAAGGTATTCGTTGTAGTATTACCAGCTACTTTTAAATTATTAGCGCCTGGATCTTCAGAGCTACCTACTTTTAAACCACCTACAAACACCCCATAATCTTCAACATATAATACTCCATCTCCTGGATCTACATTAGTAGAACCTATTCTTGCTGAATTTAATAGAGCAAAATCATTTACAGTTAAATCAGTTGCAGTAACATCAGTATCAAATTCGGTAGAACCAGTAAATTCTATAGCGGGACTGTTTGGGCTACCAATGAGTTTAATTCTTTGAATTGGCGATAAAGTTTTACCAGGGGATACTCTAAGTGATAAACTACCTTCTACTCCTGTTTCATCAACACTATCGACGATACTGACTATTTCTGCTGCTGACCCTGATATGTCTACTTTTCCAAAACTAGAACTATCAATTGCAAAATTAATTCTACCTACCTCATCTCCAGGGTCGGCTCCCTTAGTTGTTCTAGAACCTCTAATTAATATTTCTCCACCTCTATTATCATCTCTGACTTCTTTAAAATCAAATGCTCTAATAGGATTATCTGTACCTATCCCAATTCGTGGGTTATCTCCAGATTTAGAAATAAATAAAACTTCTTTAAGAGTTTCATCCGTAGATCCTACATGAAATTTGATTGCCTGGCTTCCTGTGTCAAATACTAATCTAGCACTAGCACTATTATGGTTTATACTTCCTGATCCTTCTGGGGTTAAACCTCCTCTTTCGAAAAAATAAAAACCAGGACCCTCATTACCAGGTACTATACTTAAAGCAGAGGGTTCTAAAGAGGCACTATCTACTTTAATTTGGAGACCCCCATTTTCTATTACCATCCCTCCTATACCACCAGGGACTCCATTCTCACCTATAGCCCCATTACTATTATATATACCACTATTTACTGCGTATAATTCTGGATCGAAAACTATCCAATTTCTAGCAGATAATTTTCCTTGGTTAGTAACATCAGCCTTATTGCCTGTAAGATGCCATCTATCGGTTCCTACTTTTTGTGGGGTAACTCTAGTGTAAGCTACTGGTGTACTATCGGCTGATTGAGATTGAAATCCTGCTAAAGCTGATTGAGCAGCCCATCCACCCCATCTATAACTTTGTCCTGACCAAAATACACCCCCATTAGTAGTAATTTCACCATTATCAGTAACATCTTGTAAATCTTGTTGGCTACTACCACCACCACCACCCCCACCATAACTTCCCGTTCTAAAGAACTTACCTGTGGAAGTATCATACATAACTGTTTTAAAGTTAGTATTTGAACTATCAGTAACAAGAGCAAATAAATTACCACTAGATGAAATATTACCTGAGGATGTTATGTGGTTAAGGTTTAAATTACCAGCACCCCCATTACCCAAATCAATACCCTCAGGATCATTTTGTGATGGGCTAGCAAACTTTCTACCACCTACCCTATAATCACCTGCGAATATAGACATACTTGCACTTACATTTGTTGCATTTACATCACCGGATGCACTAATATGACCAGATCCACTTAATATTAAAGAACCTGTAATTGTTAGTGGACCTGTTACTGCCGTGCTACCTGTTATGTGAACACTACCTGTGAAATCATGAAAATCATCCATAGTGTCACCAAACTTAGTTGAACCACTTGAATAAATTATTGAAGATGACTCATAAGTCGTTTCAAAATATGTTATTGAAGCTGTGTTGAGGATTAGAAGATTACTGGATGTAATATTTCCATCTACAAATAATTCGGTAGAGGTGTGGTTATTAACCGTAAAACTATCATCTAGGGCACTAACGTGACCACTAGCTGTGATGTTATTTATATGGGCATTTGAACCCGATAAAATGACTTTCTTCCAGTTAGGCATATTCTATTTTTCTATCACGGTTAGATACAGCACTATTGCTGCCTACTTCCTTTTCAGGCCAATAATAGGTTGCTGATAAATATATATTAAGTGTGTCCTATTATGGCTCTTTTATTATTACGTAAAACAACTCTAGTTGGATTGGTTATTACTACTTTAGGGGCATTGTAAAATATACTTACAGCAGGTGATGGGCCATTAATACCACTAAGAGTATCACCAAAATTGATACCCCCTAAACGAACCTGCATATCAAAACTTCCAAACCCTGATATATCATAAAGATAAAAGTCAAATTTTAAATTGTTCAGGGCAGAGTAATCATATGGATCTATAGTTATTCCAAAGAAATTATTATTATCTTCACCAATTTCTCTCATTGTAAGAGGGGTAGTTGTATTTTTAGTAACAACATCCCATGACCCTACATTAGAATCATTTAATTTTACTCTAGCCCTTGTAGTAACAGTAGGCATGGTAGTAGCATTAAAGAGTAAAGGATATCTAAATTGTAATCCTGTAAGTTTAGCCCCCGTAGGAATATCCTCAGAAAGACCCGAAATAGTTCCTAAAGCATCTGATGATCTAGCAAGAGCTAATTCAACAAAATGTCCTTCATTAGTAAAACTAACTGCCCCTGTATCTGTATTAATTAAATCATTAACATCCCCGCTGCTAATACTAGAAGCTCCTACTGTAGTAAATCTTCGAAATCCTGTTTGTGCCATGTTAATTATTGACTAACAGGTACAATATCTTCCATTTTTTTCTCAAATTTTGTCAATAATGAAGATACAATGTGGGCATCTTTACCCATAATTTGGGTATTATTAATAGAGGCTATAACGAATTGAATTTCTTGTGGTTCTAATCTTATTTGTAATTGCATAACTTTAATTTTTATTTGTTATATATACATATGAGAAAAAAAGCATCCAACGCGGATGCTTAATTTCTTTTTTATGTAGTAAAATTTATTACCCATAAATCCATATAGTATTTGTATCGTTATCATTGTCAGTAGTAGCAACATACATCATACCTAAAAGTGAATTTCCACTAAGTCCAAAATTAGAGGGAGCTCCCGTTGGGTTAGCTGCTGAAGATGATACTGAAACAACAAATTGTTGGGCTACGGCGGCACTAGCACCTACATCATGTGCAACACTGCTTGATTGAGCAAGAGCCCATCTGTTTGAACTTCTATCATAAAATAGTGCGGTACCATTGGCGGAAGCATCAGTTTGGATTATAATACCACCATCTGTATTAGGATCACTAGAACTACTAGCTAATAGTATAAATGGATCTTCTACTAATAATTGATCTGTGTTAATAGATGTTGTAGTACCTTTAACAAGTAAATCTCCATCAATACTTGCTGAACCTTTAATACTAACATTACTAGCACCAGCTGCTCCCATATTAATAGTAGTTGCGGCTCCACCAAAATTAATTGTTGTAGCATTAGCATTAATAAGATTAAAATCACCAGCATGAGATGTTGTTATTGTAGCTACATCAGGATCACCAGAGGTAGTACCTACTTGTAAACTTGATGATATTCTTACTTCATCAGGTAGACCAATTTTTATATTACCTTCAGTACCTCCATCTGTAACTTCTACTTCATAGGTAGTTCCTGTAATAGATGAGCTTAAAGAAGCTGTTGCATTATTTATTGCTCCACTAATGTCAGTTGCAATTTGTTGAGAAGATGATAATACACCTACTAATTCAAATTCAATATTATTTGTAGTACCTGCTGTAACTGTTAAACCTGTGCCTGAACCTGAAGTAAATGAGGCTGTAGCATTATTAGCTAGTGAGAATCCTGTTCCTTCTGAGGCACTAAAGTGTAAGCTTACTTCTGTTTCTGCAGCAGTACCATAACTACCAGTATAGAAAAATTGACCTGAACCTGTATCGTATACAACAGCTAATACATCAGCACCTGCGGTGGTTTCTAAACTTAAGCTAGCGTATAAATCCCCTGAAGATGAAACGTGAGATGCTGTTACTGCTCCACCGATTTCACGGAAGAAATCAGCGGCAGCATAGTTGTTAACTTCTTTAGCGCTGATATCTGGGTCGGCTATAAATGCAGGAATACGAAGGGCTGTACCAGGAGTACCATCTGAAACTTTCGCAAATAAATCAGATGCAGGAGTAATTTGTATACTACCAGGAGAAGAAATTACTGTTGAAGCTTCGGTGATTTTTAGGGCTTCAGAATCACCACTAACATATAAAATAGTACCAGAACTACCGTTCTCATTTTGAAATTTAGCTACAGGTCTATTTAAATTAGAAGAACTAATTACTAGTGATTTGTTTCTTACATTTAATAAGAATGAATCTGAAGTAAGGGACCCAGAAATATCTACTAATTCAGTTTCACCAATTTTTACCATATTATGGTGAGTACCTTCATTAGCAAAACTTTGAGAAACTATTAAACCTGAACCTGTAATAGGGAGAAAACCATTTATTTCAGCTCCTACATTATGTTGTCCCAAAGTAACACTACCTGAATCTCCATAATCAATTAAGAAATTACTTCCCGACATTTGAAGACCATACTCAGGTCCTATGGGTCCACTTCCCGTATATAATATAGCAACTGAACCTGTAAATACGTGAGTATCATCGTTAGTGTCTCCAAACTTAGTTGAACCACTTGAATAAATTATTGAAGACGACTCATAAGTCGTTTCAAAATATGTTATAGAGGCGGTGTTAGTAATTAAAAGGTTACTACCTGTTAAATTAGCAAATTGAACATTATCCGTGGAAGCACCAATTGTAATTTTATTAGTTGCTGGTGTTGCTGTTACTGTAATACCTGCTGAACCTGATTCAAATGAAGCTGTGGCATCGTTACCAAGTGAAAATCCTCCTCCTTCAGATGCTGAAATATGAAGACCAACATCACCTGCTGAGAATGTAAGATCGCTTTGGTATTTACCCACAAACATAAATGCACGAAGTTTATCAGGAACTTGGGCAGAGTTTGCATCAAATGCAGCTTTAGGATCTTGAATAAATAATATACCTGCAGCTGTGTCTAAGTAATAATCAATACCATCAGTAGTAGTAAGATTATTTCCTAATTTATCAATAACAGTGGGTACATAAGGATTATCAACATTAACCGTAGTTACAAATTCAGGAACTATTTGGAATTGAGATGATCCTGTACTCATAAAACCATTTACAAATGGTGCATCTCCTAGACTCTTAGGTGTAGAAGCAAGATCAAAACTTTGTTCAGCCGTTACTAAGTCCTGGAAATTACTTTTAAGTGTTAAAGCGTATGCGTGGAATGTATCTGTATCACCAAAAGATGATTGGTCTCCTAAGTTTTGGTCAAAAACATATATTGAGCCTAATTCTGTACTTACATCTGTAACAGAGTCATTACTATATTTTGTGTTGGGAATGACAGTTAACTCAAACTCATTATACATTACAGTACCAGGCCCACCTAAAGAAGCTGATTGGATTCTATTTAAAAATGCAGAGCTTGAAATCGGTTCTTGGGGGAACGTATCTGCAAATATAGTATCAGTAGTATTTTGAATGAATGATCCTAGGGGCTCTGTTGGGATTGATCTTTTAGCACTAGTCATAGCTTTACCCGAAAGGCGTTTAATCGCTATTGACGTTACATTTGTATTTGTTAAATTAATTGCCATTTTTTCTTAAAATTCATTAAAAATTAGTTTCATCTGATCCTATAACTCTATCTACTTGTTGGGTATTTCCAGCAGTAATAGCCATAGCGTTTATAAATCCTGTCCAGTTTTGGCCAGTTACTATCTTTATAATAACATGGTCACCCGCTGCAAATGCATCAGCATTAGGGTCGTTTATTTTTACTATACCCGTTGGAACACCTGTAGATCCTCCAGTTGAACTAGTTGAGCTATCACTATAATTTACACTATCTAAGCCTAATGGGATAGATTCTCCACTAGTTAAAGCCGTACCTACTTTACTGTCAATAGCATTAACAAAGGTACCATTCATGATTGAATTACCACTTGAATCTCCTGTTCTATTAGCGTAAACTTTAAATCCAGGTTTACTAGTTCCAAATTGTGCTGTGTTAGCATCCCCACATATAGACCCACTTCCTATAAATTCTATATTTAGTTGATTAGCTCCATTAAATCCCGCAGGAACTGTAAAATATCTATAGTATTCTCTTTCACCTGTTGCTGCACTACCACCACCAGGTGAATAATCATTAGTTTGTGAAGGGCCATAAGTAGATCCGAAATTACCCCCATCAGCTGATTGTCCCGCTCGCGTAGGGTAAACTAAATAACTCATAAATGTTAATAATCCTCCATCATGGCCATTTCCACCATTTACAATATTAGTTTGGCTATTCCAGGTTCCAGCAGCTGTTGTAGGGTCACTAAAATTAGTATAAGCGCTTGCTGTAATTCTATAAGTTTCATTTTTGAAATCCTCATACTGGGTAACATTTGCGTTTATATTTTGGTTAGCTAAAACTAAAAAACTATCTACACCTGTAGAGGTTTTTGTTTGATTGGTTTTATTAGGGTGCTGGAATTGAATTGCAAGGTCTAAATCTAATTGGGTTGAATTATTATCCCAAGGTCTAGAAGTGTACACAAAATTACTAGGAAAGTGGATACCCCCATCAGTTCCTTGTGCATTCATGGTTGTTAATTCACCAAATTCAACCCCCATGCTTGCTGTAACTTCTGTTTTGCTTAAGTGTGCATTGTTAATATCAGCAAGGGGTGCAAGGGCTACTTGATTCGAACCATTAGCAGTCGGTGATGTAGAAGTTGGGTTAGAAGCTAAGTGGGTTGATGTATTAGATCCCTGGGTAATAGTCATACTATCTGCAGGGGTAGGATTATAAGTTACTAAAAACCCATTTTCTGTTTCTGAAGGGTGAGGGTATATATTTCTATATTGACTTACTTGAGCTACTTGATATTTTGCTGTTGAACTATCAGCACCACCTGCATCATAATATTTTATTCCTGATCTATAAACTACACTACTAGCATTTAAACCTGTCCATGAAAAATCGTAATCGTTAGTATTACTCATGGGCGTACCAGCACCATTTGTATCATAGAACCATTCTGTAAAGTTAGTTAAAGCTCTTACTTGAGTACCTCCTCGTGATCCTGTGTAAAATACAAATGCGTAATTATATCCATCTACTTGGTGGGTAGTTCCTATAGTAAATTTTCCTGTTCTAAATGATTTAGTAAAATCTGTTTCATCTCCTGTAGATACAGCAGCTCCCGAAACTGAAAAGTCTGGAGTTATATTGTTTACTGCTGTAGTAATAGCACTATTACTTGATCCTGTAAGAGAAAAAGTAGCTTTAGGTGTATCCATACCATTTACAAATACTTGAATACTACCAGTATCACCGGCGGTTGTACCTACTACTCCTTGTGGGGAATCAAATGCGGCATTATCATAAGCAGGTCCTGGAGTAAATGCAGGGACTGCGGTTGCTGCATTGCTATCTAATCTATTAATGTGTATATCTATAGGGGATTTTGAACCCCCTGTTATTAAACCATTTCTATAATCTTCGGGACCATCTGGGTTACCTTCAGAAATAGATGCTGTTTTATTGATAGGGTTAGGGGAAGCATTAGGATCAAAATAAGCATCATTTCCTATATCAACATCATCCCAACCACCATTTATGCTGAGTAATGGGTTTGAAGAACTAACAGGGAATGAAGTACCACCATCTAAACTAGCACTAAATTGAAAAGGTGCAGTTATTGGTTGAGTAGTACTTCCACTATCAAAACTTAAACTGAATCTAGTATCAGTTCTATCAGTATCAAAATCCAATAAAAATACCTCAGGTGCTCTTCTAGCATTAACTAAATTAAGAACTTTAAATTCTAATTGTCCTGTAGCAGCATTATATATTACTACTTTATCATTTTCAGGGTCTTCAGGCAAATTTCCAAATAAGAATCCACTAGCACTAATGTTTCCACTAGCGGTTATATGATTTAAATCTGCGTTTGAACCTGATACTATTACTTTTTTCCAATTAGCCATATTCTATATATATATTTTATCCTACCCCTGGGAAGGAACTAAGTGTTCTTTGTTTAAATTGTCCTGTGGCTTCATCATATACAACTACAATTTCTTGGTTATCAGCTTCGGGTAAATTAGCAAACCAATTTCCACTACAACTAATACTAGCTGATTGATCTGAGGAAAATGCTCCATCTGATGCACTTATATGATTAAGTGAGGCATTTGAACCTGATACTATTACTTTTTTCCACTCAGGCATAGTTATTCTTCAGTTTGCACAAATTCTTGTATTCTATATAATAAATCGTAAACATATTGAATGTCTTTGATTTTAATATTACTTTCTGCAACTAAACCTAAAAACAATGCGCATTCTTCTTTAGTTAGTGGTAAAGATTCGATTTTGTCTTTGCTTTTGGCTTGTTTTCTTAATGAGTTAAAATTCATGACTATATTATTTATATATAAATATGGTAAATTAAGAAAATCCTAAATAAAATTCATTTGATGATGAATAAAGTAAAGCACCTGCAAGTGCGGTACCACTTCCTGTGGCTGCTAATCTTAAAAATCCACTAGCACTTATATTTCCTTTTACCTGTAATTTTGCTCCATAAGTTGAAGTAGCTGATGCACCAGGGGTTACTCCCATTCCTACAGCATTAAAGGTAGGACTTGTGATTATAAGATTATCATCTCCAAAGGCCCCACCCCTTACATTAAAAAAAACATTATCACCACTATCATTATTAGGATTAATAATTACTCTGTCTGTTGACCCATTTCTACTTCCCACAGACATAAGGTGAGCACCCTTAGCAAAAAAGTTTATAGATTCTTGAGAAAAGGGGTATACTAATGTATCGTCTTTTTCAAATACTATTTTAACTTCATCATTATGAAATGAAATTTCAGATTGTTCGTTTGCTGAAGAATCAGGTTTAAGTGCTATGTGTTCCCCAGAAGATGTTATATTTTTTATTATTAAATTACCACTTGCACTTATATTACCTTCTACTGTTAATTTTTCTTCAGGTGTAGATGTTCCTATACCAACTTTTCCTGAAGCTGTTGCAAATATATTATAATTACCATTTGTATCATGTACTATAAAATCAACTTGATTAATAGCACTATTTCCTTCATTTATTTCAAGGGTTTTTATATCTGTAGAGGTTTCTTTAAAAAGAAGATATTGTTTGTTATTTTGTTGGAAACGAGATTGGTA
>Ga0181377_1000697_pt1 | contig 12023 bp, 10 predicted proteins | sample LowvirmetaG_9_FD_130160 | JGI IMG/M metagenome (GOLD analysis project Ga0181377, IMG submission 130160) | Marine viral communities from the Subarctic Pacific Ocean - Lowphox_13 viral metaG | ecosystem: Environmental > Aquatic > Marine > Oceanic | place: Subarctic Pacific Ocean | collected...
GAGAGAGAGACTAGTATAAAGGAAATGTAAGTTTGGTCATTGTTAAGGATATACAAATGAATTTCATACACATATGCGGCCGCTAATATAATTATCTGTAAGACAAAAAATAGCCACCATTGTAGAAATGCTTTAGTCATGGTTCTCTCCCATTTATTAATTTGTTTTATCTAAGTACTATTTATCAAAGATGAAGATAACAAAAAAGCCCGTCATTAAGACGGGCTTTTAATAGTTCATTACTGTTTAATGATTAAACATTAGAAAGTAAGTTTAAGTCCAACTGAGACTTCATCTGCACCGTTTTCAATCTTATCATATTGATAAGTCATAATACCACGCTCTAAGGCAACAGTATATGTGTTAGTAGCATTTAGTTCAACTACTTTTGCAGAAAGGTCACCATAAGCAACTTTGATACCTCTAACATCTGTGCCATTCGTAGCACCTGTCATTGTACCTAACAACGCATGTTTGTTGTCGCCAGTTTTAGTAACACTTGCATCACCAATTGATGCGTTTGCTACTGATACAGTGATATCCATAATATCTAAACCAGCATCCATGATTTGGTTAGTTCCAGTTGTTGTCTTTTGGTATGAACCACCTAAGTCAACACCCGCTACATTCATGCCTGCACTTAGAAGTCTATCTGAATCTAAGATATCTTCGCCTGCTACATTCAACGGACCAATATCTGTACTAGCACCAATCTCTGTAGATTTGCCAGCGCCTGATGGACTATATGCTGAAACTGTAACACCTGCGACTGTAGTTGACGCTTTCATTCCCATTTCACCATCTACTTTACCAAGTCTAAGGTCAATTGAAGAAATTGAGGTGTCAAGGTACAAATCACCTACAGTTCCAGTCTCATCGACTTTTGCTGTAACTGAACCAGCCTCAGAATTCATACCAACAACAACTTCAAGTTCTTGTGTGTATGTACCCGAATCGGTAGCAGTACCTTCATATGTACCAGAAACTGAAACGCCAGATTGCGTTACTGCTTCTGCTTCGGCAAATGCGGCGAATGGCGTTGTTAACAAAGCCGTACCCACAATTGCGGTTCTCAATAAAGTATTCATAATTCTCCTATAGTTTGAAATACATTAAGTTGATTCCTTTTTTGTATGAGAGGAATCTTTCTCATAAACAATAAACCGAGTATACCACACACATAGGTGCATGATAACCTCAATCAATATTATTAATTATAACATGTTATTTATACAAAAGTCAACCCATATTTTGTTTATTTTATAAAAAAATTGGTTATTTTATGTATTTTGTAGTGAATTTACAACATTTACGATGTCACCAACAGTATTAATGTCTTCTGCCAGTTCGTCTTCTATTACAATGTCGTACATTTCTTCGATTTCAAATAGCACCTCTACAGAATCGATGCTATCTGCTTTTAAATCTTCTTTCAGATTTGATTCTAATGATAAGTCGTTTTCATTCCACTTTAATCGCTTCGCTACGACTTCCATTATTTCTTGTTCAATTGACATGTTGCTCCTATGCTGAAAAACTTGAACCACATCCACAAGATGTTCTTGCTGATGGGTTGTCGATTGTAAAACGTTCGCCTTCAAGGCTTCTAACAAAATCAATAGTTGCTTCTGAAAGATACATGATACTCATGCTATCAACTACTAATTTCACTTCACTGGTTTCAATAACAGTATCATCATCTGCGATATCATTTTCAAAACCAAATCCATAACTAAAACCGTGGCATCCGCCACCTTGTACAAATACTCTAAGTGCTTGTACTTCTTCTTGGTCTTCTGCAATAATTTCTTTAACACGTTCAGCCGCATTCTCTGTAAAAATCATTTTACTTCCTCTCTAGTGGTCAAACACACCGTGGTGTATTCCTTGTTCTACTTCGTATTTCTTACCTGATGCCTCTTCATGTAGATGAGATATCTCATAAAATCTGTTAATCAGCCCAATGGCTGTTTTATAATTACTGTAAATATCAATACTTTCTTCAATCTGTTCTATGATAAAGTTAGTATGTCCTTTCAGTTCAAAAATGAAATTCTCAAGTTCATATTGTAAGTTTGCTCTAGTAAGTTGCACTCTCAAATCAGAAATAAAACTCAAGTCTTCTGGAGTTGTACCGTCTCTAAAATCCCATTCGTGACCATTGGTTTCTAAAATGTATCTTGCACGTAAGATTGGGTCAACCAATGTATTAAAGGCTCGGTGTGCGAACTCTTTATGGTCTCTTCCGATAAATGAATTATCGTCTTTTAATAAGTTTAGAATCTTTTTATAGTGCGTAGAAAGGCTTCGGATACTAGTTCCTTGCTTTTCTTCAATACCAAAGAACTTGAAATAGTTCTTTTCATCTAAATTATATAATCTTTTTGTTCCTGACATAAATTTCTACCTATTTGTTCTTATATAATACAGTACCTGTACCAAGAAGTCAACCATTTTCTGATATATTTTTCAGTTTATCTGTTAGTTGGTCGTAAGGGCGTAATCGTGGGTCTGTTTTATCTGCTTCATTGAATTGTAAGCCATATCTCCAACCATTGTCTACTTTTTCAGTCATCCATCTGTTATGTTTCATAGCAGTTAAATCGGCTTCTGTCTCGCCTTCTGGTAAATCGTAAGTGTCTGTAGTTGTAATTTCCATTATGAAGTCTTCTTCTGTCCAGTCTGTTATAAGACCAAGAATAACTTCTGCTTCTTCTTCTGATACGCCTCGATTTAATCTAAAATCATATATGTGTTCATACATTGCTTCATTACCTAAATGATAAATCACTGCTGTACCATCTTCTAACGGCTGAAAAATATTTACAACTGCATTTTTAAGAACAGTTATGATACCTCGGACATCTGTCTTTGGCATTTCTTCTGTCATTTTCAGTCTAATATGATATTTAAAATTACTTTTATTCATCTTACTGTACTTGGTTCTCTCGCTTATCTGAAGTTTTCATAGTTGTGCTTGTAACTTGAAGTTCTTCGTACTTAGTTGAACTAGAATTTACATACAAACCAAACCATGCCGCACCAGAACCTACTAGGACTGATACTAAACCTGCTTGTTGGGAGTTTGGCTCTGGTAATAGCATAAACCATTGAACTACATCATATAAAAGATAGATGTACATAGAGATAAATGCTCTAGGAAAGAGTCTCCATCTGCTAAAATATTCTGGTGCTATGTGAAGCCAGTGTGCTGTTTTTGATTTCATGTCTTATACTCGATTACTTTTCTATATGTATTTATCTTTTAAAAATACGAATAGTTTGATTCTCTATGAAACAATTTGTTTCTAATTGTGAGAAATTGTAAAAGAGTTAAACGTAAGTTACTGTGACTTTCAAATCGCCGGATGTAGCACCGTAGTGTGCAAAGGCACATTTGATTTCTAGTTCAGTTACACCAGCGTAGTGATAATCTGGATTTGTTACATATGAACCAACTGTTTCTATGTCATTTTCATAATCACCCATGAATCTATCAGTATCTGATTGTACACCAACGATTAATGATGGAGTTCCGCCTGTGTAACCTGCTATAGCAGTAGTACATTCTACTAGAACACTTAGTATCCTTGAGTTGCTACTAACTCTACCAAGAACGATTGTTGATGTGTTACCAAATCCACCGACTGGAGTACTAAAGGTGTGTGATAATGAGTTAGCATCTGTAGCCGCACTATCTTCGTTAGCGATTAATGTCCATGCAGAACCTGAATATAGATATAATGCCCATTCACCTTCGCCTGTGTCTAATACGTGTGCTTGGTCACCTGTAAGAGGATTCATTGCATTTCTGGCTGCCATGTTGGCTACAACTGTAATACCACCGCCACTTCGAATACCTTTTTCGACATTTAGACCTAGTGCATATGAACCAGAGTGACCTGACATGATACCAAAATCTACTGTAGGTGTACCAACTTTATCAGTAAGAATAATTTCACCACCATCAGAACGTGTCAATTTAAGAGTTGCACCAGATGCCGCATTATATGATGTTCCTAGTGATGCGATTGAGGCTGTACCTGCAAAGTCATTGCCGTTGGCATCTGATGTTCCGTTTACGATAGTAAATGCATTACCTTGCGAATGTGTGATTACTAGATTACCACTTGAATCTGATGCAGTGACATTAGAAATACCAGCCGAATTAATATCATTTGCCATATCTTCTGCAATAGCAACAGCCATAGAATAAGCGGCTTGACCAGCAGTTGTAGTTGAGAAGTTTACTGTTGTTCCGTTAATACTTGCACTAAATGGTGGGAAACCACCAACAAGACCGTAAGCAGAACCGTAAGTTCCTGAATCACTTGTAATTGTATTTGGTGCTGGAGTTGATGATGCCACTACGCTATGTGAAGATGTTGAAGCATTGATATCAGTTACTGCATTGTTTATCGAAACAGTACCACCAGAATTCGTTGTGAACAATACATCAGTTTCGTTAATTTCTAATTTATCTGCCGCACTAGCAGTACCATCTGTAACCGTCCCCCTGGATACACTAGGAATAGCATTTGTTAGTTTTAAGAATACTGCAACACCAGTATCTGTTAGTGTTAAATCACCAGAGTTGTCTGTTTTTGGATAAACAAAGTCACCTGGATTTCCTGGCAAACCTGGAACAAAGTCAACAATACCATTTGCTGGTCTTACGAGGAATTTATTTGGTCCTGGACCAGCGTGTGTCACTGTACCAACTAATCTTTCAATGTTAGCCGCATCGGCTAATTCAAATACGTTAGTGGTATGGTCAATTGCAACCACATCACCTTGTTCAAACCCGTGTGCAGTTTGGTCTAACATATAGTTCATTTGTGGATTTAGATACTGAAAACGTGAGTTTACGTTTGCATAAAAGTCACTTGATACGATACCAACTGGTAACGGGTCAATCATAGGATGACCATTTTCATTAATTTGAAATATAACTGCGTTTCCTGGAACTGTAAAAATACCATTACCAGCAGAACTTCTAAATGTGTTATATCTTAATCTGTCTTCGACTAGACATACACAAGTTGTTGCTGATTTTGATATAATACTTACAATCTGTAAAGCACGTCCATCGGTTGCACCGGCAATATAATCACCAACTACGATATCAAACCCATCGAACTTCTTAGGTGTTCTTGTTAAGTGTGAGCCGTGATTGACTGTAGTAACAGTCATAGTTAGTTGCCATCTATATGCTTTTGGCTGGGAACCGCCTGACCACCATAAGTCGCCAAGTCCATCATCGTAGTCCCAATTAGCATCTGTTATCTTTGCAGATACAGTAACAGGTATTACTTTTGCTGGAACATTTAAATCTATCGCACTTGTCTTATTGATTGCCATTTAATCTTACCTTTTAAACTGTTGTAAACATCACCCAAGCATGTGTAGTTGTTCCGAAACTTCGCCCTGCACCAGTTGATGCTTCTCTAAGGTCTAACGTCAAGTCTACTGACCCCATACTACCGAATGCTATCGGTGAGCCTGCTGAACCGCCACCTGACATTTTTCTTGTATTCATATCGGCATGTGCGTTTTTAATATTATATTCATTAGTAGAATATGCATAACCGTAAATAATTATACCTGATGGTGGATAATTTGTTGAACTGAATGATACTTCTACGTCACCGCCAGTTGCTGACAGGATAGTTGCACTAACTCCTGATGTAGCATTTGTGATTGATGATAAGTTTCCGTTTGTTGCATAGTTCAATTTGAAGTATTCAATTGTAGCACCCGAACCGCCGCCACCACCTGAAGGTGCTTGAGGAGCCCATTCACTATCTGCTTGTACCCAAGTTAGAACATCGCCGTTTGAAGGCGCACTTGTTGATGTATCTACATCTGATAAATCGTTTATTGCTGAAGCACCACCACCACTTGCTGGAGTTGTTGCTACGAATGATGTACCATTCCAAGATAGAACATCTCCACTTGATATGCCTGATGTACTAACATCAGTTAAATCATTCATTGCCGCAGTGCCTGACGCTACATCAGTTCCCGGTGCCCATGCTGAACCATTCCATTTTAGAACTTGTCCTGTGCTTGGTGCTGAAGATGAAACATCGGTCAATCCACTTAATGCTGAACTTAAAGATAAAGTTCCTGAGTTAAGTTGAATTCCTGTACCTGCTGATATGGCATCTGGTTTGTTTGAAAGATTATTATAATCTTGTACATCATTGCCATTGAATGTTAATTTGCCACCACTTACTGCAACTATATCTGTGCCAATATACAATGAAGTATTTAAATATAAGTTTCTGGCACGGTTAGAGTTACTACCTAAGTCATATGTTGCATTTGATTCTGGTAAAATATGTCCAGAATTAGAAATTTGCCATCTGTTAGTGCCGTTAGTTTCAAATACAACACGACCATCTGCACCGCCATCTATTACTTCTACACTAGAGTTGCCTTCTTCAATCTTATCACCGCCAGAACCACCGCCTGATTGTGCCACCCAAGCATAATCTGAACCGTTCCAAGAAAGAACATATCCACTTGTTGGATTACTTTGATTTAGATGAGAGTCAACATCACTGTTGGCATACATTGTAGGAGTACCAGACAATGATGAATATGCTCCATCAAATAATGTTGGTTTGCCTGATAAGTCTGCGTATGCACCAGAGAAGAAAGTATCTGTAATTCCATAACCAGCGAGTGTTGATGGTTTACCTGTTAATGAAGCAAATGACTGGGCTGGAACACTTGTTAAGTAACCACTATCATTAGTCCATTGACTAATATTACCAGATTTATTTGTAAATGTATGTGAACTAGTTGGTGTTACAGAATCTGTAATTCCGTATCCAGCGATTGTCGTTGGCTTACCAGTCAATGAAGCGAAAGTCTGTGCTGGAACTGATGTTAAGAACCCACTATCATTAGTTAAATCACTTACGTTTGTAGGTAATGTTGGCTTACCAGATAGTGATGAATATGCTCCATCAAATGCATCTGTGATACCAAAACCTGAAATAGTTGTAGGCTTGTTTGTTACTGCTGACCACGCCGGTGTTCCTGAGTTTGCAATCCAGTCATAGTCTGAACCATTCCAACTTAATATTTGTCCAGTTGTTGCTGAACCTGAGTTTAAGTGTGTATCAACATCTGAATTTTCATAGTTTGCAGTTTCTGTGAAAGATATAACACCAGTTGAAGCATTATATGATAAGTCGCCTGCAACGCTAATTGCATCTCTAACTCTTGTATCTGTGAAGTATTTGTTCGTACCTTCACTTAGATTAGTTGTTGATTTACCTGAAAGTCTTGTATCAAAATCTGTATTGAATGATGTATAAATTGTATCATCATTTTCATCAGCACTTGGTGTCCACGTAGAACCGTTCCATTTTAGAACTTGTCCCGTTGAAGGTGTACTAGAACTTACATCTGATAAATTCTCTAGTTGTGCATTCAGTGAGAATACACCTGTTCCACTATTGTATGATAATCCCGTAGTTGCTGAAAAGGCTGCCCTTGCATCTGTGTCTGTATAATGGGCACCTGAGGCACCGTTTGAAACCCATGCGTAATCTGAACCATTCCAACTTAATACATAACCACTTGTTGGGTTAGATTGATTTAAGTGTGAATCTACATCACTGTTATCGTATGTACTTGCTGAAGTTATGAAACCAGCATCGTTTGTTAATTGACTTGTAAGTGTAGGAATAGAAACTGTTGAGTTTGTCCACTCACCTAATCCATTGTTATATGTTAAGAACTGTCCATCTGATACTGACGTAATGTTTACATCTGCAAAATCATCAATTGTTAATGCACCTAAGTCAACATTGTTACCAGTTGAGATTGTTAATGTTGAGCCAGAAAGTGATAATGTTTGTGAGTCTGTTTCTGCTGTTAAATATCCCGCATCGTTAGTCCATTGACTAATGTTACCAGTCTTATTTGTGAATGCTGTTGCACTTGATGGCGTTACTGCACCACCAGTTAATGAGAATTCTGTACCTGTTAATGTTAGTCCTGAACCTGCTGTATATGTTGTGTCACTATCAGTTGATGTAACCCATGCGTAATCAGTACCTGTCCATTTTAGCATCTGATTTGTAGTTGCACCACTTACATTTAAATGCGTGTCAACATCTGCATTATCATATGCATCTGTAATTCCATAACCTGCTAATGTTGTAGGTTTACCTGTTAGTGATGAATATGCACCATCAAATAATGTTGGTCTGCCAGACAATGATGAATATGCTCCATCAAATAATGTCGGCTTCGCTGACAAGTCATTATATGAGCCAGAGAATAATGTTGGCTTACCACTTAATGATGAGTACTGTCCATCGAATAGATTTGGTTTGTTTGATAGACTGTTATAGTCTCCATCAAAGTGACCAGATGTCAATGAGAATTCTGTGCCTGATAATGTTAGTCCAGCACCGGCAGTATATGTTGTGTCACTGTCTGTAGATGTAACCCATGCGTAATCAGTGCCTGTCCATTTTAATACTTGGTTAGCAGTTGCGCCACTTACATTTAAGTGTGCATCAACATTACTATTTGCATAAGAATCACCACCGTCTGTAATTCCATAACCAGCGAGTGTTGATGGTTTACCTGTTAATGAAGCGAAAGTTTGTGCTGGTACACTTGTTAAGAATGAACTGTCATTAGTTAATTGACTTACTGCTGTAGGTATTGTAGGTGCGCCTGTTAATGAGCCATATGCTCCATCAAATGCATCAGTAATTCCATAACCTGCAATAGTTGTTGGCTTGCCAGTTAATGCAGTAAACGTCCCATCAAAACCTAAACCTGGCAGAGTAGATAAGTCTACTGAGTTGCCACTTGAAATTGTTAAATCAGAACCAGATAGTGATAATGATTGTGGGACACTGCCACCGCCACCACCACCGCCACCGCCGGTGTTGTCTGCGGCTACCCATGCTGAACCGTTATATGTTAATACTTGACCGGCAGTACCACTTATTGCTAAGTTTTCTGCTAATACGGCAGTACCTTGGAATGTTTCAGCGTATATATCATTGAATTTAAATGATGGTGAACCTACATCATATACGTTATTTGCTGAAGGTAAGAAGTTTGAGAATTTATCGTGGTATCTCGCATCACCTTCTGCTTTAGAAAATACATCTAAATTTGTTCTTGCTGTTGCAACATTTGATAAGTTGCTTAATGTGCCATCAGCACCTGCTGAACCGCCACCTGATACTGTGTTAACAAGTGTAATTGTTCCGTTGCCGTCATCTGTTAATGTAAGACCAGCACCAACTGCCAAACTCTTAAATTTTAGAGCATGTGTTGTAGCATGTTTAGAGTGAAATAATGCAGTACCTGTACCTACGTTAGTACCATCTTGGATTGTGTCTGTATTTGTGGCCGCTAGTATTAATCCGCCAGTACCGTTATCAGTAATAGTAAGATTATCGCCACCAATTAATTTTTTAAGTTGAAGCGTTGTTCCCGCTTCACCGTAATGTATTGCAGTTCCTGTTGAGCCGACATTTTCAATCGCTGTGAAGCCAGAGGCTCCACCACCACCTGAACCTGCCGAGTTGACAAATGCGCCTTCGCTTTGGTCATATACTAGTACTTGGTCTTCTGCTAAATTGCCAATAAGTTTGAACTGTGGCTGAAATGGTTGTGCGTTTATACTCATGTCTATTCCCTATTAGTAATTCAGGTAAATCTTCCCTACAAATCCTGCTGTAGTATGGTCTGTTATACCCAATGATGTTCTGTCTAGTTTTGCTCTTAAATATACTAAGTTGGCAACAAAAGTAAAGCCATCTACTCCAGTAAATCCATTATAGTCTTTGTATGGTAAACCGGCAAGAAGAATGTCAAACCAATCATCTTCTGTTGGTGTAGTCGCTAATGTTCCTTGGATTTTGATGCGCCCTTTTAGGTTATTGCCATAGACTGCTACTGTATGAACACCATCTGTGTAACCATAATATGAATCACCTGGAACTGCATCACCTGTTGTGTCTAGTGAAGTAGCGCCTGTTAGTGGTAATAGAGTAGTTGTTTTACGAGCCATATGCCATTCCTCTTAAGTTGTATTAGTAGTTAAAGAACTGTAGTTCTTCTCTTATTTATCTAATTCACTTATTAGGACGGCTTTGGAAATTGATTTTATGTTCTCACCAAACATAAATGTAAAATATTCTACATCTACTTGTTCTTTGCAATACATACTGTATGTTGCCCATGAACCATAATAGCCAAAACGTCTAGTTACTGACTTTATGTTTCCTGAGATTGCATAGTTGGTGTTGTCTTTGAATGTTTCTGTGATATCATCACACACATCTACAAAAGTACCCATTGTATATAATAATTCTACTTTGTATCTGTGTTTCTTAAGATATAAGGATTTTCGTAAATCAACATTGGAATCAAACTTATCAAGTATATCTTTTAGGTCTGGGAATAATGGTTCGGTGTATTTGATGTGTAACTCTTTAAACTCTTCTTTTGCTTTTAAATAGTCTTCTTTTTTTAGAAAATAAGCATGAGTGTGATATCCATTGTTGAACTTAATTCTACCTTTGAACTCTTCTTTTAGATATTGATGACATTGTTTTCTAATCATCCAAGAGTGTTCACTTGGCTTCTCTGTACGATAGTAAAATCGTGGAAGATTACCTAATCTAGGATAAGTTATTCTATAAGGGTATATGTTATAGAATAGTTTTGTTACTGTCTCAGTGTACATTATGTGTATAAAAACTCAACTGCATCTTTTTCGTTAATCATCACTTTACAATTACCGCCATCTTTTAGTTTACCAAAAAGAATTTCTTTTGATATTGGCTTTTTGATGTAATCATTAACTACTCTCTGTAAAGGTCTAGCACCCATCTCTGGCACATATCCTCTATTTCTTAACCATGTTTTGGCTGAACTAGATAGTGTAATAGTTACATTCTTATCTTTTAACATATCATTAATCTCATTGATAGTTTTATCAACAATCATATCAATGTGTTCTCTTTCAAGTGCTACGAATTCAACTGTAGCATCTAGTCTGTTTCTAAATTCTGGTGAGAAAAACTTGTTTACTGCTACCATACTTGCATCGTCATGGTCGTTACTAAAACCAATCGCTTTCTTATTCTTTTGTGCCGCACCTAAGTTTGATGTCATAATAAGAATTACATTACTGAAGTCTGCTGTTTTACCAGTTGAACTGGTTAAGCGACCATCGTCCATAACTTGAAGTAATAAATTCATTACACTTGGATGTGCTTTCTCTACTTCGTCTAGTAAAACAATACAGTTTGGTGTTTCGTCAACATCATTGATAAGTTGTCCAGCGCCTGCACCACCTTCTGCGTGTCCGACATAACCTGGAGGAGCACCGATAAGTTTTGATACAGAATGTTGTTCCATATATTCTGACATATCATATTTGCGAAGTTTGATTGACAAGTTATCTGCAAGTTGTCTACATAGTTCTGTTTTACCAGTACCAGTAGGACCAACAAACAAGAATGAACCAACAGGTTTGTTGCGTTCTCTCATTCCTGATTTACTTACTAGAATACTTTCAACTAATGTGCCTACTGCACCATCTTGACCAAATAACTTTTTCTTAATGTTGTCTTCTAAATGAATAAAATTATTATTTTCTTTTGCGTCAATCATGTCCATAGGAATACGAGTTATCTTAGAAATCGCTTCTTCTATTTCTTTGTTTGTAATAGGACCTTTATGACCATGAAGTTTGCCTCTTGCACCAGCAATATCGATTACATCAATAACTCTATCTGGATTGTATTTGCCATGCATATAGCGTTCTGCTAATTCAACTGCCATATCAAGTGAATCTTCGGTGTACTCAAGTTCATGGAATGCTTCGTAATATTGTTTAAGACCTTTAACAATTAGTTTGGTAGTTTCTTTGCTTGGTTGGTCTACTACTACTTTCTGAAAACGTCTTTGCAAGGCTCTGTCTTTTTCGAAATTTTCTCTGTATTCTTCACTTGTCGTTGCACCAA
>Ga0181377_1000698_pt1 | contig 12014 bp, 14 predicted proteins | sample LowvirmetaG_9_FD_130160 | JGI IMG/M metagenome (GOLD analysis project Ga0181377, IMG submission 130160) | Marine viral communities from the Subarctic Pacific Ocean - Lowphox_13 viral metaG | ecosystem: Environmental > Aquatic > Marine > Oceanic | place: Subarctic Pacific Ocean | collected...
CTACTGTGCCCCTATTAGCAAGCCATGCACCCCACCAAGAGAATGAAGAGTTGGCAATAATAAAATCAGAACAGAGTGTCATCAGACAAAGGTCTACCCTATTGTCTTCGTTCTCAGAGATCATAAAATGCTCTCCAGAGAACAATTCTTGTTCATTACACCATGCAGGATCATCCGAAAACACAATTACAGTGCGATATTTCTCAAAGTAAGACAATGCTTTCTTATAATATTCAAGAGAACATGGAGGATGATTGGTACTATTCGTTACATAATCAGTACGGCGAACGTGAAGTGCAATCGGATCTTGCACATCTTCCATCATTTCTTTACAAGGAATTAAAATGGAATCCTTAAAAGTAAACTCCTTACGAATCTCATCTTCAATATGTTTAAAGTATTTTTCTGTTTGAAAATATCCTTGCAAACTTACATTATCTGGACACTGAAAAAGGAGTTCCTTATCAAAATGAAATTGCCTCTCTTGAACAACAGGAGAGTTTCCATTATTTAAAAAACCAACGTTAGTTTGTAGATCAAATGAATCAAACAACTCTGTACGGAGCATGTTTCCAATTCCATCATTCACTACATCAGTGTAAAGGGGGATAGTAGTATCTGTTCCAATAGTTTTTGCAAACCCTTTTAGAGCAGCATACTGAAACATCTGATTACCAAGACGACCCATTCGTCCTAGTGCATTGAATCCTATCATTTTACTTTTGTTTTCTGATTTTGTAGGTATTGCTGTTTATCATAATAATTCAAAAGTTCATCCTTGTCAAACTTAAGAATCTGTTCATACAAGTTCTTGTTGTTTTCGATATATGGATTAGTGAACCAAGAGTTAGGAGTTCTCTCATGCTCCATATGATAGACGTTTCCATCATATCTACCAACATTATATCCAAGGAGTTTAAATCGATGATATCTTTCATTGTCTTCATACCCATAAGCAATGAAGTTCTCATTCTCTAGACCACCTTGAATATATTTTTCAGTAGAATAGAACTGACAGAATCCATACTTGGCGTCATATACCTTTGATTGCTCTAAAAGAATACTCAGATCATAATCATTATTAATAAACCTAGAAACTAGATCGTCATCAGTAAAGATCTGATATTGCCAGTTACCATCACCGTAAGGATAGACCATATCATAGGTGCCATCCAGAATCATCTCCTCACATTTCTGATAGGACTCAAGGGGAAGAAGAATATCACAATCATAATTGACAACCACAGGGGTCTTGGTCATCATCACCATGTCATTGAGAAGTCTAGTCCTATGGAAGAACTGTTCATCATTCTTCTCAAAGACATGAATCAATCGTTTACATTTCTCTTCACCTACACACTCTTTAATTTGAGGCAATGCAGATGCCTCAAAAGCAGATTCCGAATCTGACTCTTTAATAATTAAAGTACAATCAGTATTATCAAGGAGGTAGATAGAACTAACTACCACATTTCGTAATCGATCAAAAGATTCGATTCTTAGTGGCACAATAAAAGTAGTATCACTCAGCATAGTCTTTAGTCTCCTTGTGTTTTTCAGTTACGTATTCCAATTCCTTGCTGTTTGCTTGCCAAGACCCATCAGGGTGTTCGCAGATAATGTCCAGATCTAAATTAGACGAAACCCTATGATCACCTTCCCTACTACAGACACAAATGTCATCAATAATTTCAGGCATTCCATGAAAGTATCTCATCCTGTGATAAAATTCTGTGTCCATTAACATTTTACATTCAGGATCAAAATATTCTAAGCACTCTCTCCTTAAAGTAACAATAGAAGGACCGCCCATAAAGTTCTGCCCCTCTAGAAGATGCTCAGACCAACGTGGAATCATCGGCCGATAAAAATTTTTTCCATCAGATGTGTGAGAAAACCCAGTCACTGCCCATGCACATTCACTCTCATTAAATCGATTACAAATTTTTTCTAGTGCAGTGTCATCAGTGAATAAATCATCCTGGAACATAATTTTAATCAAGTCACCAGAGCAATACTTTAAAGCAGTGTTAGTGTTAGCAGGACCGTTCCCTCTATCATAAAAGTTTCTAATGTATGTTACAGAATAAGTATTGGAATACTTATCACATACATCAAGAATGTCATTGTCCTGTGAGTGATCGGAAACAACAACTTCTACATCTCTATATGTCTGGTTATCAATAGTCTCAAACATTTCTGTAAGAAACTTTGCACCAAGACCACTCATACCATAGGTAGGGATAGCAATAGAAATCATCTTAGTGCTGTCCCCACTCTCTTTGCCATCTTAAGGAAAGTGCTTTGCTTGCCAGTATCAAAGGGGTTAGAAAGAGATAAGAGAATAAAATCTACAACTGCTTCCTTAACATGTTCTACTCCACGTTCTACGTTAAAAACAGTGTGTCTCCCATCACCATCAATATATGGATGGTGCCAATCACCTTCTGGAATAAATTTTTCAGTTTTATATTTTTTAGCATATGAAAATGCATTAGGAAGATTATCAAACCTTGCTTCAGTACTTGGATCATCTGAACAAACAAAAAACTTTTTATCAGATTCTTTTCGAACAACATCAATCCAATAGTCAACATCAAAAGATTCTATATTTACAAAGTCAGTCATACGAAGATGAATGCCATAGTAACCCTGACGTAGTTCATTTTCATCTAAAAAATTGCCTACATTGGTAAGAACTTTATCACTAAATCTAAGATCCCTAATGGTCTGTTTAATCTCCTCTTCAGGAATCCAATCATACAACAAGGGGGTATAATAAAATACTGGTTTATTTGAAGAGTTTACAAAATTATGGAATGACTCTAGATTAAGACTACTAGGTTCTAATCTACCAGAAGTTTTAAAGAACTGAAGGTACGATGCATCATGTGAAAGAAGATCATACTGTTCCCCAATTGAGTAATATTCTCTAATGTTTGTATCAGATGCCTCAAAATTATTTTCTCTAGAAAAGAGTTCATAAAATCTTGCTCTACAAGCTTGTGTGCTTGGCCAACTTATTTTAGCAGGCAATCCACACAATCTTGCTAGGGTAATTCCACCAATTAAACCACTATACCTATTACCAAAACTACCGTCACAGCATACATGAAAATGTTTCATCTTTTTATAGTCATATTAAAATCCAATTTTTTCATTTTCACAAAATGGATAATTATTTTTTGTCAGATAATTATAAAGAACTGATTTATACTTAGAGTTTTTTAATTCTGGAGAAAGAGAAAGAAACTCTTGTACCACATATTTATCTAAATATGGATATCTTGTTTCAAGACCAAAAGACCCTGCTACGTGTTCTTCCTTTGCGATATAAGTTTCTTGTGAACTACCATAAAAAGATGCCCAAGGGAAAATATTTTTAAGGTCGTCAGGAAATAGACCACCAAAATTGCTATGAGAATACTTTTTAGTTCCATCAAATCCATAATCTGAAAACAATTCATCTGCTCCAGATCCAGAAAGATAAATTTTACGTTCATCTTTTTTTGCCATAGTACATACGGCAACTAAACTTCCTGCACCATGATCATCTTTGATATCCATACTATATTCATTATAGTCACTAGAACTAGAATGAATAGTATTCTTGAATGGTTCTACCTTGTTAATAAGGTACTGCGTTAGTGATTGACGACCAGGACCATACTCATCAATAGTAAACATCTCATAAGAAGATTCTCCTTCAATAAGATTATGTCTACCAGTAAGTACAGGCATATTTTCTGATCCCGTGATACTATATGCCTTGTAAGGAATCTGTTGTCTCCTCAATTCACATGCAATAGAACCACTATCATATCCACTAGAAAGCCCAATAAAGATTTTTTCACGAATATCCTTGGTTCTCTTACGAATGGATTCTGCAAAGGCATCATTCCAATCGTCAAAGGTGGTCTTATGTTGAGTCAGATCAAACTTAAATACTGAACCTTGATCAATAACCTTCAGAGTATCCATGTCAAGGAGCATCCTAGTATTTGCAGGAATTTTCTTAACATCAGTAAATCCAAGAGATAGTAAAGCAGACTCAAAGGTCGCTACACCAATCTTATCTCCATTGATTGCATACCAAATAGGTTTAGTAGCAAAGACATCTGACGATAGAACAATACGTTCGTTTGCATAATCCACAAGGCAGATTGCAAACTCACCGTCCAACATGTTTGGAAAGTGAAATCCATGCTGCAGATACTTAGGGATAATACATTCACCATCAGAGTTGTAATGCTCCATGGCGTTGTAAATCTCTCCATTGTATACACATGCAATCTGTCTCTCCTCATTGAGAAAAGGTTGTGGAGTAAACTCACCACTGATACTAAGAAGATTGTGGACAAAAGAATACTCACCAACTTCTACAACGTTAGTGCTATCTGGTCCACGATCTCCCATGTATCGATTTACATAATCAAGATCTTCTATCTCTTTATTCGTAAAAAGAAAACTACACATTAGTTAGAAAGTTATGAACTCTACGATGATTTGAATTAATTACTTGAGGAAGAATCTCATTTTGCATAATACCATTTGCTCTACCCGGCATAATGGTGGGTTTGATATTATGCATATCCATAGCAAAAGGAAGACTCAATTGATCTCTAGAAGAATACTTACAAATAATCTCCCACCATGTTAGCATAAGTTCTTGAATTTCCAAACTGTTTCTCTGAATTCTACAAGGCAACTCATACAAACCATTTTCTTCAGGATAACTACGTGACTGATAAAAATTCATTTGTGATTGAACGTTATATCCTTTATCAAATTTTATTCCTTGAATAATATTCCCTTCAGCATACACACAGTTTCTTTCTGGGTGTTTGAATAAAGCAATGTCACTATCCTTCAGGTATTTTTCTACAATCTCTTTAGGATCCATCATGACTGCGTGAGTAGAATCAATCCAGATGTAGTAATCATATCCAGGTGCAAAAAGATGTGGCAAGACCTTATAGATCTTGGCGTTCCTTCTGTTTGTATACTCTCTATCAATAGAGAATTTTCTCAATGGCATTGGAGTCCATATAGAATCCTCAATCAATTCCTCCTCTACAAAAGCAAAGTAATCTGCTGAATCGTATTTTACATTAACCTCTGCTGGAAGAGTAGTACCCACAGAAGAAGTCAGGACAGCAATTTTCATAATTCAATCCAATTTTTGTTTTCGGGAACTAGGTCTGATGTATCGTGGTTGTATGCTTTACCAAACCACATCTTAGGTGAGATCAGTTTGCGGGTTCTATCTTTCTGAAGATAACCACCCCACCAGGATAACGAACTGTTAGCAGTGATGCCACCATCACATAAAGACATAAGACAAAGATCTACAAAAGGAACCAGAGCACCGTCTTCATGCTTATCAGTTGACTCTGACATGTTAAACCTATCAGCAGAAAAGAACTCCTGCTCTTTACACCAATCAATAGAGTCGGAGAAAACAATCACAGGAGTATCTTCTGGGAAGTGCTCAAGTGCTTTCTGATAATACTCAATAGGTTGGAGTGGGTGATGGTCTTGAAGGTTGGTATATGCCCATTTAAACCCTCTCTTGTCTGCAAGGTTAGGATCACCACGACGAACATGTAACATTATAGGACGAGTATCAAATCCACTCATCATTTCTTTACAAGGTTTTACAATTTCATCATGAAACTGTAAATCATTACGAATGACATCCTCAATCTCAACAAAATACTTATCTGTCTGATAGCAACCAAGCAGGTTCACATTGTCAGGACAGTTATCATACAGGTTCTTATCAAAATGAAAATGTGCCTCCTGAACACCTTGCTGAGTATTCAGAAAAGCAACGTTTTCTTCTTTGATTCCATCCAACTTGAAGCATTCATGAACACCATAGTTATCAATGCTGTCGTATGGAGGAGGAAATACAAAGTCAAATCCTCTATGTGCTGCAATGCCACGGAGAGAGGCATACTGAAACAGTTGATTGCCTAATCGACCACTGTTACCAAGTCCGTTAAATCCAATAGTCATTTGTAATTCTTCTTCATTTCATTATACACTTTTCTAATACCCTTATCTATAGTGGTCTTTGGAACCCACCAGTTTAAAATATAATTGTCTGCTTCATTTCTTTTATCCATCTGAACACTATCCTTTGCTAGACCAGGATTGATTTCTACATCATACATACCGTCCATATAAAAACATCCCTTGATCATAGCAGCAACCTCTTTGATTGTTTCTGATCTAAATGATGTGATGTGAAGTGGATCCTCTGATTTGAAATCAGTATAGTTTTCCATAACCGTCTCTAATGCTTCACAGCAGTCTTCAGCATAGAGAAACTGACGTTCTTCAGTGCCATCGGTCAACATCTCAAACTGACCCTCTTCAAACCCTCTACGAATGAAATCAGTGATTACATGAGCCTTCTCCATATCCTTTTCAATACCATAAACATTCCAGAACTTAACAGTCAGTCCTTTGAGTGCAGTGGTATGAAGTTCACCAACACGTTTCATTACACCATAAGGAGAGTAAGACATGTTGCTCATTTGAGATGAAGCAAAAACAAATCTCTTCTTAAATTTGCTAAGTAAACGAAACGTATTTGCCATCATGCGAGTGTTGTTATTTACAAACTCAAATGTATGTTGGTACTTCTTCAGGTAACGTGAACCACCTACATCAAAGGCAAGAAAGAATACAAAGTCAGCATACTGAATTGCATTCTCTACTACAGTGTTAGGTGTCACTCTCAAATCATATTGAACACCATTTACAATATCAACATTAGTTACATGATGTCCTTTATCTTTTAAGTAGTCAGACAAATAAGCACCGATCTGTCCAGCAGATCCTAGGATTGTAATATTCATTATTTTTCAGAATTTATTTGATCTTTAATAAAGTTTTCAATTTTTAACCTTCTAGAATCATGGTATCCCCAATATTTTTTAGATTCTTCATAGTTCTCTTCAATAATATCAAGATTATTATCATAAAAAGATTCTTGCAAGTTGTCAAGAATATCTTTTAACTCATATAACGTGTTGAAAGAAAAAATTCCTTTGGTGTTAAAGTAATCTCCCACGTTTGGGGCACCCCAGTATATAGGAATAGTTTTAGTGGCTAAGCAATCAATCAATTTCTCAGTAATCATATTATTACATTGAACATTTTCAACCACAATAGAGTATTTTGCTTTCTCAAATATAAAATTTTTATTTGGAACTCTTGGAGGACTCATGTGCTTCAAGAGTTCCATTCCATTAAGTTCTTCTACACCGTCAAGTCCACTCCAAATGTCCAATCTTATTTTGTGTCCAGGAGCAAAACTTTTATTGGAAGTAATAAAAGATACTTGATTACCTTTTTGTGGTTTAAAGGTATCAAAATCAATCCAGCAATCTCCAAAAATAAACTTTTGAAAATTTGGAAGATGCTTAAGTTCATCACTCCAAGATAGAATCAAGTCAAAAGACTCATAGTTATTAAGAACACTTGGTATAGTATATGGATTTACTGCGGAATGCTCATTGTGAACAAAAACTTTAACCTCCGCATCTGGATCATGCTCCACAGAATCATAGGAGACACTTACAGTTTTTTCAAACTTATCTGTGGGAGAAAAACAACACTCATTTCCAAAAGATTTTACTAAATGTTTCATGACAAACGTTCCTCCCATACAGAAATCATTTCATCCATCATACTTTCAAAGTTATACTTCAGTGTCCACCCAAGTTTTTCACGAATTTCTATAGAATCTCCACGAAGATATTTGAGTTCTTCTGCGCGCATATATTTTTTATTTTGAACTACATAGTCTTTATAGTTCATTCCAAGTGAAGAGAAAACATATTCACACAATTCACGAACTGTTCTAGTTTCTCCAGTTGCTACAACCCAATTTCTTGCTTCATCATGATTCAGAAGAAGATGCATTGCACGAACATAGTCATAAGAATGTCCCCAGTCACGACTAGAATCCATGTTTCCAAGTTCCAATTTATCACGAAGACCTTTTTTAATCTCAACCGCAGTCTTCACAACTTTATGAGTCACAAAGTTAGTTCCTCTACGAGGTGATTCATGATTGAACAAGATGCCATTACAGGCATGAAGTTTATAGGCATTGCGATAATGATTAACAAGATTGTAACCCATAACCTTAGAGCACCCATAGGGACTCACAGGACTCATTAGAGTAGTCAACCTCTGACAACCATCATCATCCACAGAGTTTCCAAACATTTCAGAAGAACTTGCTTGATAGAACTTAGCACCAGGAGCTGCATCACGATATGCTTCAAGGATATTTAAGACACCAACAGAATTAGTTCTAATAGTAAAAGATGGTATATCAAAACTGACCCGCACATGACTCATGGCGGCAAGATTATAAATTTCATCAGGTTCAACCTCTCTTACAATTCTATAAAGAGAATGCTCATCCATCAAATCACCATAGTGATTATGTACTCTATCGTTAATATTCATGATGCGAGAACTTTGATTCTCTGCAACAGACTGACGACGAACAATACCATGAACCTCATATCCCAGTTCAAGGAGATATTCAGCAAGATATGATCCATCTTGCCCAGTGATACCAGTAATTAAAGCTTTCTTCATTTAAACACCCTCATATTTCTTAAGTCTGGCCAGTCCTTCCATTCCCACTGTCTGGGAGTTCTTTCTATGGCATCAGGAAGTTTATCTATTCCATTTTGTGCCGTTTCAGGAGTCATGTAATAATGATATCCAACCATATCTATGTCTTGGTTTCTCCAAGGAGTTTTAGGATCCCTCCCATCATAAGACATTTTTTTCAAACTGTCAACGGAATCTTTATTGTCTAGTAAAATCATACCACCCCTACCTAAACTCAAATGTTTTTGAAATTGAAAACTCAAACACATATAAGTTCCTGGAATATATGAATTTCTTTCCCAAAGAACTGCAGCATCAATGATATTTGTATCACCCAAGTAATAATAATTCTTCCATTCCTTATCATCCCACAAAAGTTTTATGTTTAATTTTTTTGCAAGATTAGGAATAGAAATATAAGTTCTAGTAGGAACAGTTATTTCTGTGTGATTTTCATACCTTAGACATAATTCAATACCATGAGTACAAGAGTCAGTTGCTACAGCATAAGGAGCTCCATAATATTCTGCAATTTTATTTTCAAATTCTGATACGGTATTAAAACTCATAGTTAATCTCCTTCATTGTAAATAAATCTTTTACCATTTAAAAAAGTATGTATTGGAAATTTCTCTGTATGAAATGCCCTAATTCTTTTTTCCAGTTCTTGTGAATCAATGTCTATAGAAATTTCAGACATCCTATCAACTTCTTTAATTTTTTTTGCCTTTCCAATCCATGTTTCTTCATTTACTCCTACCAATACTTCAATAGAGGTTTGATCAATTAGAAGTTTTTCAATCAGATCATAAAACAAAATCAAAAGGAATTTTTTTGCTCTTGATAGAAGACTAATTGCATTATCACTCTCAAGAACGGAAAATCTTTTTACCATCAAAATGTTTCCGTCATCAACATTTTTATTAATTAGATGAGCAGTTACACCATAGTATTTTGATTTATCATAAATCGCCCAACTCGACACACCACTTCCAGGATATTCAGGTGAGGCAGGATGAAAGTTAATTGAATATCTTGCTCTCTCTAGAAGTTTCGACGGCAGAATAAGATAATTTAAAAAAGAGAAGATATAATCACCTTGCCAAGAAAATATTTTTTCAGGAATTTTATCTTTCCTACTACTTGACCACACAGCAGTCAATTCACAATTAAATTGTTTCAGATAGTTGTAAGCATCTCTAGAATATTCACACCCATCATACCCAAAGAAAAGAATCTTCATTCTCTATGATCTTCAATAAAAACTTTATCATTTTCTATACCAGTATAAGGACCGGTTTTATATTCGTATACAACAGTATCTTCTTCAAGAATAGTATATGTATGACCACCTTCAAAGGTCATTGAGCAATCACCTTTCTCAATAATTTCGTCACCGATATGTGTTCCATCAGTGTCATACATGTGTATTGTAACTGATCCTTGAATAACTACCCAAGATTCCTGAGCAATAACTTCTTCTCTTGGAGTTGGTTTCCAAATATGCTGATGAGGTCTAAATGTTTTACCTTTTCCCATTTTCAGTGTTGCTAACTGAATGAATTGATCCTCTGGAGCAACATTAGTTCTTTCAACAATTTCATCAAATTTATTAATTAGATGTAATAGTTTATCAGGATTTTTTTTAGAATAAATTTTTTTCATAATGCACCTTAATCTAGTTGACTACAAATCCAGTTATATGTTTTACTAATACCTTCTTCAAGGGTCTGAGAATAATCCCATCCCAATTTTTCTCTCACAAGATCATTGCTGGAGTTACGACCACGAACTCCAAGAGGTCCATCAATGTGAATTTTCTGAACTTCTTTATCAGCAACCTTAGCAGCAGTTTCTACAAGTTGATTGATAGTAACCATTTCTTCAGAACCAATATTAACTGGTCCCATGAAATCACTATCCATCAATCGTCTAGTTGCTTCAATGCATTCGTCAATGAACAAGAAGGAACGAGTCTGTAAGCCATCTCCCCACACTTCGATTGCTCCACCCTGCTCCGGGAGGTAAGCAACCTTACGGCAGATTGCAGCTGGTGCCTTCTCTCTTCCACCGTCCCAGGTTCCTTCGGGACCAAAAATGTTGTGATACCTAGCAATCCTAACAGGAATACCATGATTCCTGTTATAAGCAAAGTAGAGTCTTTCGCTAAAGAGTTTTTCCCAACCGTACTCCGAATCAGGGTTAGCAGGGTATGCAGATTCTTCACGGCAATCAGGGTTATCGGGGTCAAGTTGATTATGCTCTGGATACATACAAGCAGATCCAGAATAGAAGATCTTAGTAGGTTGCTCAAGTGCAGGACGATTACATTCTGTCCATTCTTTATCTACACCATCAAAGGTCTCATTTAATTTACGTTGCTCTTCAAGAACATTTAAGTTAATAGACACAGAATTGTGCATGATATCAGCATCGTTCTCACCACTAAAGACAAAACCTGCACCTCCCATATCAGCAGCAAACTGATAGATCTCATCAAAAGGTTTAACTAACCGATAAGGGATTTCATTATAACAATTACCAGAATAACCTTTAAATTGAATAACACGACGAACAAAGTCTACATCACGCAGATCACCTTGAACAAACTCATGTGCTTGTGTTGATGAAAATTCTGGATACTTAAGATCAACCCCACGCACCCAATATCCTTCGGAACGTAGTCGTTTAACCATATGTGAACCAATAAATCCACCCGCACCCAACACCAGTGCAGTCTTCTTATACTCAGACATTAATAGAAAAGTTTCTTCTTATATATCATACAAAAAAAGACCCTTGTTGTCAAGGGTCTTTGAAGGTCTTGTCATGCACGCCACTTGCTCTTTTACCTGAAGCAAGAAACAGGGCGGGAGTATAACTCCATCCGCACCACTTACTCTTAGGTAAAGTAAGAAACCTCAAATAGCATTCTTAACTTTTTGATACCAGTTATACATTTCGTCAAGTTTTGCACTCAATGTAGATGTATCTACTTCTTCAGAGGGTGTTTTTGATTCCAAAGCAGTTAATCTTGCTTCAACTTCAACGTCATACTTAGACATTGCTGCACCTGAAGCAGATTTTGCTGCTGTTCCTTTAGTTGACATAGTACTAATAAATTAACTCTTGATTTATTTAGTTTTGTTAGAAGGGTCTAATGACTCCACCAGTTCTGTTAGAGTCAATCCGTGACTTTGGGATCATCCCGACCAGTGCTGTTAGAGTCCATCCGTGACTTAATGAGATCAATCCTTGCTCTTAAATTTACTTCAGAATCTCTTTGAAGATGTCCATAAAACATATTCATATGAGTCTGAACATTACTCCATCCATGATACTTTTTATGAGATCTTACTTTCATATAG
>Ga0181377_1000699_pt1 | contig 12010 bp, 5 predicted proteins | sample LowvirmetaG_9_FD_130160 | JGI IMG/M metagenome (GOLD analysis project Ga0181377, IMG submission 130160) | Marine viral communities from the Subarctic Pacific Ocean - Lowphox_13 viral metaG | ecosystem: Environmental > Aquatic > Marine > Oceanic | place: Subarctic Pacific Ocean | collected 2015-12-10
GGTCATTAAGCTTTTCAATGAATTCGGCTTCGTTGTAGAATCCATCATCTATCTTGTATTCCGTCTCCGCGCCTTCTACGGTATTTACTTCTATGTTTTTAGAAACAACAGAGGCAGCATCTTCCGGTTTTTGAGTTTCAGGTTCCACCTCAGTTTTTCCTTCTTTAAGATTGGATATCTGAGTTTCTAACTTCTGAATAGTTTCTTCATTACCTCCAAATTCGGACTCTTTTTCAACTCGAAGATCTTCTTCTAGTGATTCGATCATCTGTTCATTTACCGATTTTTTCGGTGCTGTATTCTCTGCGATTTCTTTTAACTCTTGGTTGATCTGGGTGAGTCTTTCTGATTGAGTAGAAACTAATGAACGATCTTTTCCTTGTATCTGCTTCTCAATTTCTTTTTTCTCAGCGATTAAAGAGAAGGCATCGTAGCGACTGTCTCCTTTTATGTTCTGAGGTATAGAATCAAATATTTCTTTTGCCTCCTCCGCTGATTTCATTTTTGATTCAGCTTCTTCTTCAGTCATTTCTCCTTTTGCTACCTGAGTACTTAAATACTCGTTAAAAGAAGCTGAAGACTCTCCATTAATGGCTCGATCAATCATTTCGACCGCTTTCTTGTCCCAAGTGCTTGCCTTGCCATTTATAATCTTAGTGGTTCCTTGCATCATTCCCCCGCCAGCAGCTCCAAGTAATGCTTGTTCCCATGCGGAGTCATTAAATTCAGCGAAAGAATCGTAAGTATCAAATAAATCCTCGTTTCTGATCTTATTGTAAAGAAGCTTCATTGTAGCGTCTACTCCCTCCTGAACATACTCAGTGCCGCCCTCTGCAATAGATGACGTTACAATGTCAAGTCCTCCTTTTAGGATTGTGGCTCTTGCAGTTTCTTTTAAGGAGGTTTCAAGCATTTCAAGAGAAGCATCCTTTGGAAGCTCCTTTAATGTTTTATGAAATAACGCTCGAATCGCAGCCTTTCCAGCGGGGGTTTTTGATATTGATTTACTAAAACCTAGATTTTCTAAGGCTCCCATTGCTGTTCCGTAAATTCCTGAATAAACCCACTTTTCAGCCGAGCTTATGTCATCGAAAGCCGGGTCATCCATTTGCTCTAAAGCGTCAACTGTAGAAGAAAGTGTAAAGGCAGTCTGAGGACTAAGAAGGCCACCTGAAGAGACAGCAGTAGAAATACTTTCCGTCAAGGAAACTAAAACTTTTTGAGCGAAAGCCCTGTCTTCAGAAGATGAATACTCCTGAGTTACGCCTTGACCACCGATAAAACGAGCCATCTCGTCTTTAGTTATTACTTCAACGTCAGGATTCAAAGCGCTTTCAACTCGGTTGACAAATGCCGGTATCGCAACAAGCCCCCTGAAAGTAGCATGCTTCATGTCTGACAAAGGAGTACCAAAGTCTTCGGCGGCTATAGCGGCAGAAGAAGCTACCTTGTTTATGTTTTCCTGCTTTGTATTTATGTCGTCAGTAATATCGGACACTAACTCTTGTGAAGAACCTAAGTTATTCTCTAAGGATGATATCCTATCAAAAGCAAGTTTCTTTTCCTCCTCCGGAACCTGAGAAAAGTCAATCTCCCCCGTAGAAACATCTCGATATGAATCTAACGAACTCATTATTGAGTTCATTTCTTGATCGTACAATTCTTGATTCACGCCTTGATCATACTTCGCTCTCTCAAGCTCAACTTTGTCAAATCTCAAAGACATAGAAGCATCATTCGCTTTCATCTTGCTAAAGGCAAACGCAGTATCATCATCTTTTAAAGCATAAGAAGACATGTCTGAGATCACCCCTGAAAGCTGTCTTTTAGCTTCAACGTATTCCGGATTTTTGTTTAAAGCAATAAGGTTTTGATTATCCGCATCATACATCCTATTGTACATAGTAGGATTCGCTCTATATTTAGCTCCTGACTTTATGTCTTCCCATGCATTTTCTTTCCTTTTAGATATCCCTCCATATTCGTTTTGAGTAATACCAAAAAGCTCAGGATTACCCAAAGCTTCATACTCCATCTTCCTGATCTTGTCTGTAAGGTATGTATATTCAGGGAATTCCATCTGGACATCTATGTATGATCGAATCTTGTTTGATTGATCTCTATCCATTCCCTGAGAGAAAACATTATCATTGTCCAAAAAGAACTCCATCTCATCTCCTGTGAACTTATTCACAATAGTCAAGTAGTCTCCTGTGGCGCCAGACTCCTGAAAATCTAAATACTGAAAATCAACATCCAATGCTCCCATCCTTTTTTTAAGAGCAATAACAGCATCCTCCTCCTCCATTCCAGCGAACTTTGGAGATATTAAATCCAATATTTCGTTCTTGTTTTTAGAATAGCGTTTCAATTCTACATAATTGGCATCATCAGGAGAAGCCATTTCAAGCCTACTTAAAACAGGCTTATCACTATCTGAAGATTTATCTTTATCTTCTTTTCGCTTTGATTCAGCAATAGACTCAACCTCTTTTCCTATGTCAAATTGAGATTCAGATAAAACTTGCTGGTTTTGATCTATTTTTTCTTGGCTAGAAGAAATCAAGTCATCATATCTCTTGTTGATAGATTTTATAGTTTCTTCATCTGCACCACCCTGATCTGCAATTTGAGACATCTCCTCATCTCTTGATGCGTTGAGTCGGTCTATTTCTTTTTGTTCAGCAGCTATGTTCTGAGTTGAAAGTTGTCTACCTAAAGGTCCAACATATTTTGGGTCTTGATTAAAATCATAAGGGGTTAAATCAATGGACTCTTGAGCTTTGCTTCTTTTTGAAGACGAGTATTGATTCGCTGAGGCAGATAATAGCAAGTCCAGTTGCCCGCTGGAGATGTCAGAAGCAGTCGGTTGAGCCGAAAGGGGGGATCCTAATTGATAGTTTTCAGGTAAGTCAGATTGACTAACAACCTGGTTAGGGTATGCTCCTTGGAGTGTGTTCGGTATAAAGCTAGAACCCTCTATTGTACCTTGGCCGCTCTGACCACCAGTCTCTAAAGGCTGAGATGAAGGTACGATAGGAGCGGTAAGGTCTTTTTTTTTTAAGATTCCTAATGGGTCATTAGTCTTCTGTGAGTCCTTTCCGTTTCCACCTAGTATTCCTAGCGGATCACTATTTTTAACCTTATCCTTGTCCGGTTTTAACATCTGCTAATTTATTTTTTGTAAGAAGATACTTGATCCTCAGTGTAGCCCATACCTTCTAATTCACTTAAAGAGTATGATTTCCCATTAATTTCATAACCCCCTCCGGATGAAGAGCCTCCCTGCCAGTTACGAGCGTCATCAAGTCTTTCGTTAAATCTAGTTTTTGCATCATCAGAAGAAAGCCCTCTTTCCCTTAACTGAGTAAGGGTTCCTCCAATTCCTTTTCCGTCTGCACTCTCCAGATATACCAACTGGTCTTGAGCAGTGTAAGAATCGAAAGCCTCCTCTGGGGTGCCTTTAAATTTATCTCCCTCAATCGTAGTCTTTGTTGGAACTAATACTCTGGCCTTGGCCACCATTCGCCCATCTGCTAACTTAGTGATCGTAGACTCGTCCATCTCAACAATAGACTTTCCAGGGATATTCTTAGATTTTCCGTCAGGAGTAATGACACTAATATTGTCCAATGCGATTCCTTTGGTGTCTCTTTTTTGAATTTTCCCGCTTGGAAGCCTCTCGCTTACCGTTTTCTTTTTCCCGGAAATCGATACAGGGAAATCAAATAAAGAGCCTATACTCCAAGTGTCGTTAGTTCTATTGCCCTGATCGTCATAAGAAAACATTTCGATCTGACCTCTCATCCCCTCCTCATTAGCATACCTTACTACTGCATCTGCATCCGCAATGATTTCTACTGTTTCTGCATCTCTTGTTGCTTGAGATTTTTGACTCATTGATTTCCCATCCGTTCTTTGAGTCTTGAATTTAGATTGAAGGGTTTTCTTTATCTTGTCAAGATCCATGTACCCCCTTCGAATAGCATTTCTCATTGGTCCTCTCGCTAAAGATTCTGCCACCTGATCTATTGCTTCGTCAAACTTAACTAATGATCCGGTAGAAGTCTGAAAATACTCGCCCTGGTCGGTAATTTCTGACCATGCGCCTTTTTCACCCATAATATTGTCAAGGAAACTGTTGTCATTGATGTAAGACTCTAAAGAAAGGAATCCATCAAGTTTATCCAACTGGCCCTGCAAGTCTTTCGATTTCCAAACATCTCCCCCTTCAAAGTTTCCAACTAATTGCTTATAGTCGTCATATTCCTTCAAAGTATCATCGGAGAACTCTAATTCGCCACTCTCAAGACCTTCGTCTATAGCAGCTACACGGTCAGTAATTGCATTGAATTCCCGTCCAAGGGTTTCATAGTTTGCCATCGCCTGAATAAACTCTCGGCCCTCCTTAGTATTGGGGTCTTTCGCTACAACAGTCCAATCCTTACCATATTTGTCCTTCATGCCCTCAGTGTAATCCCTCTGAAAGTTCATTACTTGCTCCTCATATTTCTGTTGAAATCTAGGATCATCTAACTGAAAAGGTTTTGGCGGCTCAAAAGGAACCAATGAAGATGCTCTTTTCCTTGCTGCATCCTCAATAGCTTTTCTTCTTGCTAATACAGGGTCAACAGGTGTTACACCTCCTCCTGGAGCCATTAAAGGATTAGAACCTATAATGCTTCCCGAATATGTACCCATATTCTCTCGAAGAGCCATTCCTGGGTATAATGCCGATGATCCTTGAGGACCTATGGCATCCGGAGTAAACTGAGCGTTGTAAGTGTCAATTACAGACTGAGAATATGGATCTGGCTGTGCGGAAACTATATTTGCTTGTTGTTGATTTTGGGCAATAATATCCCCCTGCGGAGAATCTACAAAACCCGGCATCTGAGTATTCTGGATGTCCTCAACTGTTAGCGAACTATTGTTCGGGTTCGAGTTTGGGGGTAATTGAACTATTTCTTCTGGCTCCATAGTGATGTATTTATCTTATTGGAGGCATTGGCATTGTAGCCAATGGTTGCATATAAGGATTCTGTTGAACATCAACAAAACCTTGAGGGGAAACTGACATTCCCGTTATTGCTGGTTGATCCTGAGCTGCCGATATAGGTTGCTGTGGAATTGCTTCCGGAGCGGTCTGAGAATTTTTATTTCTCATTTGGTTAATCATATCCATGATGTTGTTCACACCTTGACCTATCATTGGGGCAGCTTCTCGAAAGCCCTCTGGAATTGTCTGTGTTCCACCTTCAGTTGCAAGTAAAGCTTGAGAATTCAGATTGGAAGCAGTTCTATTTCTGGTAGAAGAAGCTAAGTCTTGACCTCTATTCAAAAGATCTAGCTCCAATCTTGTTTGAGCGATTTTGCTCCCCAACTGTCCAGCGGCAGAATCAAAATACGGTAGCCTTTGGGCTGATTGAGCGACAGCTTGGTTTACACCTCCCTGGGTAGCTTTTTGTGATCGAAGAAGCGCATCAAGCGTTCCTCCGACATCTCCTCCGGTTGATTTTGAAATAGCATTTTGAGCAGCACGACCAACATTTTGCTGATTACGAATATTCTGCTGAGTAAGAGCGTCTGAACCTGAAGACATCGATCGACTTAATTGTTCAAGCCTTGATAGCCTAGCTCTTTCGTTAGGGTCTACAACAGGCACTCCTTGAGACTGTTGAGAACGATTTTCTTTTAGTCCTCCGATTAATCCCCCCGCCAAAGCGCCAATTCCGGCCCCAGCAGCAGTTCCTATACCCGGAGCTATTGCTGATCCAATTTTAGCACCCATGCCGGCTCCTGATCCGGCTCCTGATGCTGTAGCTCCAAAAATTTCTCCTGCTGCCATAAGATCACATTTTATTCAAAGATAAGAAAAAGAATCATTTCATTGGCTTGTACTGTATCACAGAACTTACCACTTTAAAATCTTCTTCTTGACTATGGTTGATTCTAAATAAAATCAATCGGTATTGTATTCTATCCCTGTCTCCTGATGTCTTTCTAGGAATTTGGTTGAACCAGCCTGAATATTGACGTAAGTAAGATGGACCGAATAAAGCCTCGTTTACTCTTGATAACTCATTGAAATCCTCGTCAAAGAATATTACTTCATCAGGCTTCATTTCCCCGCGAGGACCTGTATTTATTTCAATCGATATAAACTCCTTTTCTTCTATAATGTTTACCGAAGTAAACTGAAGAAGAAACGACTCAATAGGCAAACCATTAATCAAGAAACCTGTGTCTAACAAGAACTTTTCACCGTCCTTAAAGCCATAAGACCTTCCGTCATGGAATAAATAACTATCGAAGTCATAATGAAACCTTCCTACCCACGCATTTTCATTATTGTCATACACAAAGCATCTGTTCGCTCTTTGCGGGAACAAATTAACATCTGGTATCTGTAACCAATACTCATTGTGGGCCTTGTCATAATGGCCTGACATCTTTTTCAAGTAGTCGTTCGTTACATTTTGAAGGGAAGGTTCTATTCTATAATGGTAGTCAGAACCTTTCGCTATATCCGTGATTGTGTTTTCCACAAGCCTGTAAACAGATTCTCTACTCGAAAAGAATAGTGTCTCTCTTTCTACTGTTCCTGAGTCTGATCGGTATTCAACAGACCCCTCCGCTGATCCTCTCCACACTTCTCCCTCACAGCCAATCTCTCTCGACAACCAGTATTGGCCTCCAATAAAGGTGTCGACCGATGTAGTCGTAAGATCATTTGAGTCCAAGTTCGAAAGTATAGCCTTCTTAGTTAACAAAAGACATACTCCGGAATTGTTGATAGCATAAAGGTTGTCTCCTTTCCCGCCGGTTCGAGAATCAAAGGCTCTTTTGATTTCTCCGTTGTCGTCATCAACAATGAATCTGTTTGCTGCCGGGAAGTTCTTTAAGCCGGGGGAGTTCTGTTGGTTCACAGCTCTCGGTAAACTCCATGCGACTCCTGTGCAAAAAACATTCTCCTCTTCAAATCCTACATCCGGCGCACTGAAGTAAAGGAGCGGTCCTTTTACTGAAAAGTCAATATTGTACTGCTGATCAAACCTAAAACCTCCGTATTTCCATAAAGTGTACTCCTCTGGATAATCTTCAAAATAATCCGGCTGCAAATTGTTATCGTCAACAATATCTTCAACAACTCCAGATTCAAAACTTGAATCATTAAATCTGTTGGGACGCATGATGTAATGCGTCATTGGGAAATACTCCAACGGGAAGTCCGAATTGAATGAAAATGAAGTGCTAATCCTGCTTTCGCATGCATACATCAATATCATTTGACGAATATACCCAAGTCTGAGGTCGTCTTGGTTTTGAATGGTATTTACCGTAGTTCCGGAATTTCTAGCCACATAATGACGAGGATTCAGCTTCCATCTTCTGAAAGGGAATCCAATATTGAAATCAAACTGCTCGTCTGCTGAAGATTGAGAGCCGTCAGATTCTTTGTCTAGCGGGCAGAAAGTATGCTCTCCAACAGTTGTGTCTCCCCCGAAAAACTTGATCGGCCTAGAACTGTCGTACCTGATAATTATCTTCTCTCCAGCTTGAGGATATGAAATCGCATTATCAAAGTTTATGAAAATGTCACCATTAATATCTATTGAATGAGAATAAACACCCTGAACCTGTACGCCTCCTGGGGTTAAATAAAACCCATTGTTGGTAATGTCAGTCATTATCACTAGGACCTGAGCTGGAGTGAGGAATGTAACATTAAATAACGTTCTCTCTATTTCCTGTTCGCTTACCAAATAAATGAAGCTTTCCCCGCTAGAGTTGAAATCTCCAACATTCAAGGCTGGAATAGCATCCTCCCATCTTTCGTCAACCAAAATGTACGACTGATTCGCTTCACCGCTTCCAATTCCGATTAGACTTTCAAGTTTCTGATAATGCCCAGTTGAATAGTACCCATCAATATTAAGGTCCGGAACCTCCGCTCCCGTTCGAATTATGTTTACGATGTAGAAAGGCTCAGTGAAGTCTTTCATTCCCTGATCTTCAAAATCATTATCTCCGGTCCCGCCACTATTCTGAGAGTTGTAGATATTCTCTGGTAGCTCCAATTCGAAAAAGCTTGATCTTCCGTCAGCAACAAAATCAAAGCCCTGTAAATCGATTATTCTGTTACCTCCTTCCGGAACATTGAAAAATCCTTGTCCGGGGTTGTTTGAAGTATTTCTGTATCGATTGTAAGCTACGTAACCATTTATTCCCATCGCAGGGTCTTCGCTTGGGTTAATCTGACCATTATCCCGCAATACTCTCGCGTAAACAGCCATGTCAATCAACCGATCTCTATTTGCTGTCTCAAGATTGTCTTCAAAATTGTAAACCTCGGAGAAGAATCCTAATGGAGATGAGAATTGAACCGCATAATTTTGGGGGTTCTGCTCCATGTCGCTAAGAGTAGATTGGTTCACAAGTCCTGAAGCAATGTCTGGAGATGTAAACCAAAGCTTATTCCCTTCCTTAGTGGCCGCAGCCGAATTACCGAAAGATCCAAAGTCCCCCTTTATTAAAGAGTACATCCCAATTCCTTGACATACTACTCTTCCCGCCCTGTCAGACCTTACAACTGAAAAGCTTTTGGCCCATGAAGGAAACCCATCAACTCCACCGATTGCAAAACCCCTAGAGTAGTAATTACATCCAAATCCTACTGGATTATAATTGATGTCAAATGACCCCGGATTTACTTGGGGATTCACTAAGTAGTTATGCCCTGCTACGGTGTCATTCGAATTCGTCGGTCGATAGGGCTGATATCCTATCTCTTCAGACTGAACATTTAAACCAAGTCCGGCATCAGCACAAAATTCATTTACATTGAAACTAGCTTTCCCGCCAGTATTCATAATGTTCTTGAAAGTACACTTATCTGTTTTTGAAACAGCGCTCTCATGATCAAACACCTCAAAGGTGCTCTCGACAGCAGAGTCTACAGAAGCAGCGGTTACTTCTCCCGTGCTTAAATCAACACTATCAGCACTCATAGGGTCCCTTCTCGATGGAGCCTGAACATTTTTCAAGTCATCGTCTTCAACAACGAATCCCGATCCTCCTTGTCCATCAAAAAGATTTATCCCAAAAGAAAACTTCTCATTGCTTGGGTAATTCTTCTTATATGCATGATTTACAGGGTCATTAAAACCAGATTTGCCCAAGTCTTCGGAAACCGGCAGGATCTTGTTGCCATTGTATTCCAGAAAGTTGAGTTCGGCAGTTCTTTCCGGAGTCTCATAATTCATCAATACAAGACGTTTATCGTAATAACGAATAGCCTTTGCTTTTTCAATTACCCCTAGTTGCCCAGCTTCCTCGTTGTCGGCTAAAACTTCACCTTCAATGTTTGAATCTTGAGGATCAAGGAACTCCCTTACGGAAACCTCTCCGTCAGAAATATCTATTCTTGCTACTATTTCCCCTTGCGGAACAACATCAATCCCTGCTGAAGTATTGTACGGAATTCTTCTAATCTCAATAAAATCATAGTTGTTTGGATTTGTAACTCGATATCTCAGTCGAACCCCAAATGAAGTAGGATTTGCTAGGTCAGAGTTAGAAGCAAAACTTTTGATGTATGGATATTGCGTTGATGAAGGTGAATTAGACTGTAATACAGGTATCCCAGGTGTTAATGGGCTCCAATTCGTAAAGTCTCCCTCGTCATTTACATATCTCAACGAATATTGATACTCCCCAACCGGAAGCCCACCTCCCCCGCCAACATTTTCAAGACCTAAGAATACAAGGATGTCTAACGGTGATGTTAGGTTGATAAAATAAAGGTCCGGATTAAAGTCATCAAAATACGTCAAATCTCCATTCGTGAAAGCATCCTTGATGTCCTTGACGCTAAATGTCATTGGCGCTACATTGAAGTCAGTCAAAAATACTTCCCCGCCAATGCAATTTTCGTTTTTGTCAAACTGAATTCTGTTTTCAAACAACCAAGGCATGTCTGGGGACTTCCCCATCACTTGATTGTTTATCACGATGTAAGGGGAGTCAGCATTGTTTTCCTCTACCCACACCTCAAACACATCTTCATTCACAGATATCGAACACATGCAGAACCAATCGCCTGTGTAAGGCTGTTCGTATTGGCTTTCTTCACCACGGATTTTTTCCCAAGAACCTTCGTTACCTCTGTCAGAGGAGATACGTCCGTTTTCGGAGTCAAAATATGTACCTTTGTTTTCCGCGCCAGAAAGCTCTCGGTCAACATCGTAAATAGCCCCTTTGCTATTTGTACGTACATCTTTTTGGTGGTGCTCTGTCTTCATACTAATATCTCATTCGAGTCAAATATTCCTTGATGTCAACTCTCTCTTTTGAATTCAATCTTTTTGCTCTTCTTTCTGCATTCACCCAAACACCGTTGGACTGGTCGTTTATGTCCCGTTCGTACTTCGCTTGAAGATTCGCCCAGTGAGAATATTCCTTAGTAGCAATAGTTTCGGTCATCTTTTCCTGAAGGGCAGAAACAAGGACCCAAGCCTTAACTGCTTGACGAAAAAACTGAGGCACAACTGGGGCCTCTCCGATATCGGTCATTATGCCACTGTACACCAAGAACAAATTATCGAATTTTCGACAATTCTCACTTAGCATTATAAGTCCGTTCTGGATGCCACAGTAATAAAGTCTTTCAGACCTGTTCTCGCTATTTGTATACGAAGAACTTCTCCCGTAAGCTACATTGTTGAAAAACTTTAAACCGCCTCTTTGAGTGTAAAAAGGATCTTCTTCATTTTTCCAATTATCCCTAGCCACATACCCGTTACCGGTGCAAGAGTTTATGAAGTTCTTTTTGAAGTAAACGTTTACCCTTCCCTGAATTGTACACTTGTCACCATTAAACAAGTAAACTTGCTTTAAGTTGAACGCCCCTTTAGGCATTTCAACTCTAAGGTTGTCAGATACAGGTAGAATCGCCGTCTGCTCGTCAAAATATGTGTCGAAGGATAATTCCTCCAGTGCTTGCTGAATCTGACTCGTATACCAGCCTTTTGAGCTTGTCTTAAAATCTGAGTCCCTTGTTACTTTAAGGACATCAGCAAGAATGTCTCCTATCGACACGAAATTACTCGGTGATAAATCCATAATTATTTGTTTTCAGGGTAGTCTTCACTCAGTTCATTTACACTCGTAATTTTCCCTCCAGGCATTTGTTTCTGATCGTCAACACCATCGTTCACTCTTTCTTCTGGAATAACCATTACAAATCTACCTAAGTCAAGAACTTGACGCTTCAATTGAATCAATAGTTCTTCCGGAAAAGGAAACGCCTCATCCAAATCTAAAGTTGGATCCGTGATAGGTTTCAATGTTGAATAAATACCGATTTCCAAAGCTGTAGGGTTTATACATTCAAGTCCTAAAAGGTAAATGTATTTTCCTGCCCTATACCAATACGGATTTGTTCCGCTGGGCTTCTCGTATGTCGATCCGTAAATTCTAGCCACATCGCTAGGGGTGGTCCTGCTGAATAGGATATTTGTAAATGGAGGAGGACAGCCGGGCTCTTGTTTGTCCATGTAGTACGAAACATATTCCACACCTCCATCCTGAGTGTAATCAAAGATGCATGTAGGTAGAACAATATGCTTTCGGCCTTTTACTACATTCGGCGCGTCATTCTCTGCCGCGACCTGAATAGGAACGTTTGGGTAAATACTAAGATAGGCCCCCGAATCTCTTTTTGCGATGTGCTGAGACAAGAGCCTGTTACCGATCATAATCACCCAATGGGCAACTTGTGATCGTTGCAACATCTTATCATCGAACTGCTGACGAAAATCTTTCATCAGATCATCGACAACTGTTCTTAATAATGTCGCTGACATAGTACTAAATCATTAATTGAACAAGAGTTGAAATGTCTTGTTGCGTTACGGAATATAAATTCGTCTGATCGCCCTGTTTTCTTGAAATAAAATTCAATGCCTTATCAACAACTAAATTAATCAAAACTTTTGGAAACTCAATA
>Ga0181377_1000700_pt1 | contig 12007 bp, 11 predicted proteins | sample LowvirmetaG_9_FD_130160 | JGI IMG/M metagenome (GOLD analysis project Ga0181377, IMG submission 130160) | Marine viral communities from the Subarctic Pacific Ocean - Lowphox_13 viral metaG | ecosystem: Environmental > Aquatic > Marine > Oceanic | place: Subarctic Pacific Ocean | collected...
ACGGCTCCTATCTCTACACCCTCCCCTCGGTCGTCGATGATATCGAGGCGAAGATCACCCATGTCGTGCGCGGGGAAGACCATGTCACCAATTCCGGCGCGCAGATCGAGATCTTCAAGGCGCTGGGCGGCACGGCGCCGGACATGGCGCACACGCCGCTGCTGATCGGCGCGGACGGACAGGGCCTGTCGAAGCGGCTCGGCTCGCTGTCGATGGGCGAATTGCGCGCGCAGGGCTATGAGCCGATGGCGGTCTCCAGCCTGCTCGCCAAGATCGGTACGTCCGACAATGTCGAAGCGCGCGAGACGCTGGACCAATTGGTGGCGGAGTTCGATTTCGGCAAGATCGGCCGCGCCCCGGCGCGCTTTGACGAGACCGAACTCTTGTCACTGAACGCCGCCATTCTGCATGGCCTGCCGTTCGAGGCCGTGAAGGACCGGCTCGCCGACGTGGACCCCCGCGCCGCCGACGAGGCGTTCTGGACTGTGGTGCGCGAGAATTGCTCCCTGCTGCCGGATGTGGCCAGCTGGGTCGAGACCGTGTTCGGCGAGATCACGCCTCTGGTAGACGCTGAAGACAAGGACTTCGTGGCGACCGCCGCGACCCTGCTGCCCGAGGGCGACCTGACGGGCGAGAGCTGGAGCCAGTGGGCGAACGCCGTGAAGGCCGAGACCGGCCGCAAGGGCCGCGGCCTCTTCATGACGCTCCGCAAGGCGCTGACCGGACAGGAACACGGCCCCGACATGGGCGCGCTGCTGCCGCTGATCGGGCGGGACCGGGCGCTGGAGCGGCTGGAAGGTTAGCCGCATAGAATGAAGCAGCTCACAAAGGTCATGATCATTGGATTTGCTTCGATTTTCGCGGCGTATGGGCTTGCAACGTTCGGAATCGGCTTTTTCACCAATAATGTTGCGGGTATCGCCCTGCTGATCTTTGTGGCGGGTGTCCTCCTTTGGCGCCCTATCTACATTTTCGATCTGCCCCTGTCTGAGGCGGTGCGCGCCAAACCATTCATGACCGCGATGAACATGATCTGGCTGCTTCAAATTTTCATAGCTGGAGTTCTTCTCTGCACCATTTCCTAGAAATGACCGAGAAGAGAAGTCTCAAGCAAACCTCAGAAACTTGAAATCATTTGCCTTTTGATATTTTGGAACAAAGTCAGAACTTTTTCCTTTCCAAAAGGTGAATATTCTGGTTATGTTCCCTTATCGCAGATCAAGCGAAGAACAGGTTCAGCACACAGTTTCACGAGGGGTTTCAGCATGTCGGGTTTGGTGATCAAGGGATGTGAGTACGATCCAATCGAGTCCAAGGATGTCGTCTATGGCGATGGTTTCCGGATGGAGCTGGAACAGGCGATTGCGCTGGCCTCGACGGGCGTTGAATTCTGGGCCGCCGAGCGTGATGGCTCTGCCGCGCCCATCTCTGTCGCCAAGAATGAATATGGCGAACTGATCCTGAAGACCGAGCCGACGGCCTACGCCGCCAACCCGCTTGGCGAGATCAGCGCGCCGCCGATCGTGCACCGCCGCTATCGCCCCGAAGCGCAGATGCCTGCACGGATCCATCCCGGTTACGCTGTCGCGGCCTAGTCACGCAGCGGCCCCTACCCTTTACATGTTTCCTTGCCTGACGCGTCTCCACACCCACTCTCCAGGCGCGCAGGATTGATCCGGCCTCACCTGACCGGATTGGAGGGGTCACACCAGCATGTGAAGGGTGGGGGTTACTCCGCCTCCAGATGAACCAGGATATCGCCCTCGGCGACCTGGTCCCCGGCGGCAGCCTCCACGGCTTCTACCACCCCATCGCGCGGCGCCGGCAAGGTGTGTTCCATTTTCATCGCTTCCATCACGGCAACCGGATCGCCCTTGGTGACCGTATCGCCCGGCTTCACATGCACGGCGAGCAGCTTGCCCGGCATCGGCGCGCTGACAGTGTCGCCGCCCAGCACCGCTTCCACATCGGCGTCATAGTCCGGCACTTCGACCAGAACCGTGTCGCCGCCGGTCGTCACCGCATAGCGACGCGGCGAGATGTCTGTCACGAACGGCAGCGGCGCATCCGGATCGACCTCATGCTCTGACGGATCGAACCAGTCGGCATCGGCGCCTACGGCAATTGCGGCCTTGCGCACAGGCGAAGCGTTCGAGCGGAATCCGTCGCGGATTCCCCACGGCGTGATGGCGCCGACATCATCCAGTTCAACATCACTCACCGCCAGAACAGACGCATGCTGATGTGCGGCGGGCGGATAGGTCAGCGCATCCCCCTGCTCCGCAATCCAGTTCACATGATGCGTGCCTTCGCGGAAGGCCTCCGACAGGGCGCAGCGGCGCAGGAAGCCTGTATTGGCCGGCACGCCCGCCAGTTGTGTGTGCGCCAGCGTCTCGATTAGCAAATCCACGGCGGCGTCGCGATCTTCTCCGTGCACGATCAGTTTGGCGATCATGGAATCATAGCTCGCCGGCACACGGTCGCTCGTCTCGAAGCCGGCATCCCAGCGGACCGTCTCGCCGTCAATCGGCTGCAACAGGCCGAATTCGAGGATCAGGCCCGCGCCGGGGCGGAAGCCATCGGCCGGGTCTTCGGCGCAGATGCGCGCCTCGATGGCATGGCCCATCAGCGGGATCTCGTCCTGCGCCAGCGGGATTTCCTCGCCGGAGGCCACCAGCAATTGCCAGGCGACAAGATCCTGCCCGGTAATCATCTCGGTGACCGGATGCTCGACCTGAAGCCGGGTGTTCATTTCAAGGAACCAAAACGTGTCGACGCCCAGCGGCTTGGACCCGTCCACGATGAATTCCACCGTGCCGGCCCCCTGGTATCCAACAGCCTGCGCCAGTTTCACCGCCGCGTCCGTCATGGCCGCGCGAACCTCGTCCGGCATGCCGGGCGCAGGCGCTTCCTCGATGACTTTCTGGCGGCGGCGCTGCAGCGAGCAATCGCGCTCATAGAGATGGACGACATTGCCATGCGCGTCGCCGAAGACCTGCACTTCGATATGGCGCGGCTGCTCGACCAGCTTTTCCAGCATGACCCGGCCATCGCCAAAGGAGCTCTCGGCTTCGCGGACAGCGCTTTCGAGTTCGGCCTTCAGCTCGCCCGCCTTGGAGACAAGACGGATACCGCGTCCCCCGCCCCCGGCGACCGCCTTGATCAGCAGCGGAAAGCCCACGCCTTTCGCGGCCTTGGCGAGCGTTTCCAGCTCCTGGCCTTCGCCGCGATAGCCGGGCAGCACGGGCACGCCCGCCTCTTCGGCAATGCGTTTGGCTTCATCCTTCGGGCCCAGAGACCGGATCGCCTTGGCGGACGGGCCGACCCAGATCAGCCCGGCTGTCTCCACGGCTTCGGCGAAATCGGCATTCTCGGACAGGAAGCCATAGCCCGGATGTATGGCATCGGCGCCGGTCACCCTGGCCGCGGCAAGGATGGCCTCGACCTTGAGATAGCTTTCGGGCGCAGGCGACGGGCCGATATGGATCGCCTCATCGGCCTCGCGCACATGTTTTGCGCGCGCATCGGCGTCGGAATAGACGGCAACCGTCGCAATACCGAGCCCACGGCAGGTCTCAAAAACGCGGCAGGCGATCTCGCCCCTATTCGCGACGAGCAGCTTCTGGATCTTCAATGCGTGGCCCTCCCGGCGCCCGGTGGGCTTTGCCATGTACGGCCGCCACCAGGACAAAACTGATTATCATCAGCAGATACCATGATCCGAGTTTCGATAAAGAGACCATCTGCCAGCCATGCTCTTGCCCGGGATAGGCCCAGGCCCGGGCGAATGTTCCAAGATTTTCGGCAAACCAGATGAAGATTGCCACCAGCCCGAAGCCGATCACGAGCGGCATCGGCCGGTGCGCCTCATCGGCGCGAAACCAGACCATGCTGGGCCCGTAAACCATCGCTATGCCCACGAACAGGGCAATCCGGACATCCGGCAGCCAGTGATGCGCGAAGAAATTCACATAGATCGCCGTCGCCAGCAGGCCCTGCAGCCAGAGCGGCGGGAACCGGTCGAACCGGAACTCGAAGATGCGCCAGACCCGCGCGAGATAGGAGCCCACCGCGCCATACATGAAGCCCGTGAACAACGGCACCGCGCCGATGCGCAGGAAACTCTCTTCCGGATAGATCCAGCTGCCATGCGCGGTCTTGAACAGCTCCATCACCGTGCCGACGACATGGAAGACGAGAATGATCCTCGCCTCCTCCCAGGTCTCGAGGCCCGTCCACAGCATCATGATCTGGATGGCGAGCGCGCCGAGCACGAGGAAATCATAGCGCGAGAGGCGCGCGCCGTCCGGATACCAGACAAAGGTGAGCAAAAGCAGGCCCAGCATCAGCCCGCCAAACAGGCACGCCCAACCCTGCTTGATACCGAAGGCAATGAATTCAAAAACCGCCTGACGGACCGGCCCGGTCACGTAGCGGGCATGCAGGGCCGCGCGGGCAGCATGCAGGCGCTGCTGGGCGCGCGTCGGGGCAGGTTTTGGTGTCTCCATCCCCTCTTCTATCCGGGTCAATCACGGCGCAATCCGGGCGCGGCGGAGACCTTTGCCGGTCCAAATTCCGGCTTTGACACCCTTCCGAGCTGTCGTAAGGGTTAACGGGCAGAAACCACACGGGAGTGTCTTATGGCCTATGCATCAGGTATCGGAATCAGCAGTCTTGCCGGCGTGGTCGGCGCCGTTGTCGGGGGCTATATCGGCTTCACGCAGGCGGCGGACATCAGCAATCTGGAGCCGGTTTCCGGCGCGCTGATCCTGGGGGCGATCGGCTTTGTGGCGGGCAGCGCGGGCGCCTTCCTCCTGAAATCCCTGATGCAGTTCGTCATCTACATCATCCTGTTCGGCATTGTGGCGTATTTCTTCCAGCACCAGATCGAGGCGCTCACAGGGATAAACCCGGTGAGCGCGACGCTGAATTTCCTGGCGGACCTTGGCCTGCCCGTGAGCGCGAAGGACAGCGTTCTGGTTACCGACCCCAGCTAGGCGGGCGCTTGTCGAGGAAGGCCTCGATGCCTTCCTTGCCCTCATCCGAAACACGGCGCGCAGCGATGCGCTTTGACGTCTCGTGGCTGAGATCCTTGTCGATGAACACGCCGGAGACGTCGCGCACCAGCGCCTTGCTCTCGGCCACCGCGCCCGGCGCCGCCGCGAAGACGAGATCGGCAAGGTGCTCTTCCATCGCCGTCATCTCGGCCTGGTTTTCGACGACATACTGAACGAGGCCCAGCTTTTCGGCATAGTCTGCGTCGAACGTCTCGGCCGTGGTGAACAGGGCCTTGGCCCAGCGCGCGCCAATCGCCTCGATGACATAGGGGCTGATCGTGGCCGGGGTCAGGCCGAGCCGCGCTTCGGAAAAGCGGAACTTGGTACTCTTCATCGCCACGGCCACATCGCACGCCGCCACGAGGCCGGCCCCGCCGCCCATGGCCGCGCCCTGCACCAGTGCCAGCGTCATCTGCGGCATGTCGTAGAGCGTGCGCAGCATTTCAGCGAGGTTCATCGCATCGCGCTCATTGTCCTCGCGCGTGTGCATGGCCGCCAGCTTCATCCAGTTGAGGTCCGCGCCGGCGGAAAAGCTCTTGCCCGCGCCGCGCAGGATCATCATGCGAATGGTGCGCTGGTCGGCGATGGTGTGGAATACATCGGTCAGCTCGGCGATCAGTTCCGCATTGAAGGCATTGTGTACGTCCGGCCGGTTGAGCGTGACGACGGCGAGGCCTTCCTGCGTCGCTTCGAGCGTGATGAGATCATAATCGGAATCGCGCATAGGGATCAGTCCTGTTCAGTGTTGGAAGCCACCTTGCGGTAGTGGCTGGATGGGCGCAAGGCGGGCCGCTCGACAAGATGCCACAGCGCATAGCTGGCGGCGATGACCGCAACTGCAGAGAGGAGAAATCCAGCCGCATAGCCGAGCGCCGCAAAGGCCCCGGCCATGACCAGGCCCTGCAGGATCGGGAAATGGGTGATGTAGACACCATAGCTGATGTCGCCGAACCGCGCGACATTGAGGGCCGGCCCCGGCAGGAAGGCGGCGCAGGCAATCAGGCCCGCCAGTCCCGCAGCGCGCAGCGGCTCAAGCCAGGGATGCAGCGCCGACAGGAGGGCCAGCGCCAGCCCCGCCGCGCCGAACCAGAGCGGCTTCGCCCTGGCCAGATCCCAGACCTGCCACAGCGCAATGCCACTGGCGAAGAAGGCCATCTGGCCGGGTAGCTGGCGCGCCAGCACAGGGGCGAGCGGATAATCCAGCAGGACCGGCACATAGTGGCGCCACGCCTCCCCTGCCGCATAGAGCGCCACCAGGGCGATCCATTGCGCCCGGCCCATGCGCCGCAGGATCCATCCGATGATGGGCAGGCAGAGATAGAACATGACCTCGATCTTCAGCGTCCACAGGGCGCCATTGACCTCTGTGAAGCGATTGCCCTCGAACAGGCCGGGCAGGTCTGGCGACAGGAAATTCAGGAAGACGAGGTTTGCACCGACATATTCCGCGACGCCGCCAGGATTTCCGCCCATCAGCAGGCTGATGAGCGCGGGAATGAGGATCACGGCGGCATAGGCCGGATAGAGTCGTCGCACACGCTTTCCGGCATAATCGGCAAGGCTTTGAGACCGCACAAGCGAGCCGGCGACCAGCGCGCCGGAGACGATGAAAAATCCCTGGATGGCAATTTCGGCGACATGCCCCCAGGCGCGCTCCAGCCCGCTCATCGGGGCAAGCGCGGACAGCACAAGGGCATGATAGGCAAACACCGCAGAGGCGAGCGCCAACCGGATGAGATCGAACCTGTTTGCCGCCAATCGGTGCCCTGTCGCCATCGGCGCTGTTTATCTTATCCGTTCCAAATGGAAAGGGGCCCGCTGGACCGGCGGACCCCTTCAGCACCGACTGGCTGGGCAGCCTACCGACCCGGCAGGCCAGCCGCCGTCACGGCGCTGTGCTCGGACCGTCCCCGCCAGGCAGCAAGGGCATCTGCCAGTTCTTCCTCGGAAACGGTTCCGTTCGAATTGAGGTCGAATTTCGTGAACTTGGCTTTCGCCTCCGACTCGCTGGCCATGCCCGCGCTGCCGGAATAGCTCACATATTCATCCTCGCTGATCAGGCCATCATCATCCAGATCCAGCAACGAGAAGTCGGGCATCTCGCCCGCATGACCCATCAGGGCCGTCATCATCGCCGCCGTTACCAGAAAGCTGCTACGTCTGACCATGTTCGAACTCCTTCTCACTCTATGCGTCGCAGGGGACCGCGACAGGACTGAACTTACCCGAAACACTTGGTAATGATGCGTGAAAAGACGTTCACGACGAAGATGTAATGAATGCGACTCAGACCGCTTCGCCGCCGATCTCTTTCATGAAGGTGAACCAGGATTCCACCTTGGACGGCGTCAGTTCGTCAACGCTGCCGATGATCGTATGGTGCATCGGCTTGAAGCCGGAAAGGCCGAGCACGCCTCGCTCCAGCGCCTTCAGGGCGCCCGCATCCATGCCGAAGCGATAGATGAGGTCCGGCATGCCCATCGTCACGACAATGCGGGCCGACTTGCCCTTCATCATCCGCTCCGGCCAGCCGGCATTGGACTCACGCGTCTTCAGGAAGAATTCTGCCCGGGCCGCCTGTTCGAAAAAGGCCTTGAGCCGCGCCGGCATGCCGCCCAGCCAAAGCGGAAACGCGATGAAGACATGGTCGGCCTCGGCGATCTTTTCGCGCTGGCTGAGGATGGGTTCCGGCGGCGGGTCGTCGAATTCTGCCTGCGAGGTCAGGAAGGGCACATTGAGGTCTGCCACCCGGATGCGGGTTACCTTGTGATTGGTCGCCTCGGCGCCCTCGGCATAGGCATCGCAGAGCGCGTGGATCAGATGATCGGGGTCGGGATCGGGGTGGCCATCGATGATACAGATAGAGCGGGTCATGGGGGTCAGCCTCCTGCCGTGTGACAGAAGGCTTCTAGCATGGGCACGCTACAGATTTTATACGTAGGATTACTACATCCGGAATACGCCGAAGCCCCGATCCGGGAACGGAGCATTGAGGCTGGCTGACAGGGCGAGGCCCAGCACGCGGCGGGTGTCGGCCGGGTCGATGATGCCGTCATCCCAGAGGCGCGCGGTGGAGAAATAGGGCGAGCCCTCGGCCTCATAGAGATCGCGGATCGGCTGTTTGAAGCCCTCTTCCTCGTCGGCGGACCATTCACCGCCCTTGCGCTCGATGCCGTCGCGCTTGACCGTGGCGAGCACGCTGGCCGCCTGTTCGCCGCCCATGACCGAGATGCGGGAATTCGGCCACATGAACAGGAAGCGGGGGCTGTAGGCCCGGCCGCACATGCCGTAATTGCCAGCGCCGAAGCTGCCGCCGGTCACGACGGTGAATTTCGGGACGCTGGCTGTGGCCACGGCGGTCACCATCTTGGCGCCATCCTTGGCGATGCCGCCAGCCTCGTATTTCGAGCCGACCATGAAGCCGGTAATATTCTGGAGGAAGACCAGCGGAATGCGGCGCTGGTCGGCCAGTTCAATGAAATGCGCCGCCTTCTGGGCGCTTTCAGAGAACAGGATGCCATTATTGGCGAGGATCGCGACCGGCATGCCATAGAGGCGCGCAAAGCCGCAGACGAGCGTTTCGCCGTAGAGCTTCTTGAACTCATGGAATTCCGACCCGTCAACGAGGCGCGCGATCACTTCGCGGGCGTCATAGGGTTCGCGGACATCCTGCGGCACGAGGCCGTGCATTTCGGCCGGATCATAGAGCGGCTCGGCCGGTTCGGTCAGGTCGAAAGGCTGGGGCTTCGGCTTTGCCAGCGTACGGACAATGGAGCGCACAATGGCGAGCGCATGGGAATCATGAGCCGCGTAATGGTCGGCCACGCCGGACTGGCGCGCATGAACGTCTGCGCCGCCCAGGTCTTCGGCGGAGATCACCTCCCCTGTCGCGGCCTTCACCAGCGGCGGGCCGCCGAGGAAGATGGTCCCCTGCTTGCGCACGATGATGGTCTCGTCCGACATGGCCGGCACATAGGCGCCGCCCGCGGTACAGCTGCCCATGACCGCCGCGATCTGGGGAATGCCCTTCGCGCTCATCTGGGCCTGGTTGTAGAAGATGCGGCCAAAATGCTCGCGGTCGGGAAAGACTTCGGACTGGTGCGGCAGGTTCGCGCCGCCGCTATCGACCAGATAGATGCAGGGCAGATGATTCTCGAGCGCCACTTCCTGCGCGCGAAGGTGCTTCTTCACCGTCACCGGGAAGTAGGCGCCGCCCTTCACCGTGGCATCATTGCAGACGATCAGGCATTCGCGGCCTTCGACCCGGCCCACGCCCGTGATGAGACCCGCGCCGGGGGCTTCATTGTCGTACATGCCATTGGCCGCCAGCGCGCCGATCTCAAGGAAGGCCGAGCCCGGATCCAGCAGGCGTTCGACTCGCTCCCGCGGCAGCAATTTGCCCCGCTCGACATGGCGTTTCCGGGACGCTTCCGGCCCGCCAAGAGCCGCTTCAGCGGTTTTTTCGCGCAATTCGGCAAGAAGCGCGCTCATGGCCGCTTTGTTGGCGGCAAATTTGCTACCGGACACATCAAGGCTGGATTTCAGAACCGGCATAACGCCTCCCACTGGAATTTTGTGCCTGCTTAGCGGTGCCCGGCCCACCTGTCACGCGGGCGTCATGCGAATTTGAAACACAGGGGATGAGCGAAAGGCTTTGAAAAGGGAATCGAAATGGGCATGTTCTTCAACATGGGCATTGATATCACTCCCCGCCTGCGGGCCATCGAGTTCCTGAAGGATGTCCCGCGCCGGGCCATGAAGGCCGCCGGCAAGGAAGCCGACTGGTTTTCCCTTCCGGCCGGCAAGCCGCTCTACCTCGCGGGCGAGCCCGCAGACACGCTCTATTTCGTCCTGTCCGGCACGCTGGGCATCTTCCGCGAAGGCCCGCACGGCAAGACCGAATTCGTGGGCCATATCCGCTCCGGCGAACCGGCGGGCGAGATGTCCCTGTTCCTGGGCGGGGTCGATCTGACCGGCGACGGCCAGCCGAATGATGCCCCGCACACGAGTTCGGTCTATGCCCTGCGCGACACTGAGCTCGTCGGCGTCTCCCGCAAGGGATGGGACCGGATGGTCCGCGCCGAGCCTGAGCTGCTGGAAGCGATGATCCGGGTGATCCTGCTTCGCCTCGGCAAGTCCGGCGACCGGGTCGCCAGCGCCGCGCCGAAAGTGTTCACGCTGGTGGCGACGTCGCCGACGATTGACCTCAAGCTGCGCGCCCGGTCCCTGAAGCAGGCGCTCGAACGCCTTGGCCGCAAGGCCATCATCGTGGACGAGAAGATGGGCGACGAGCGCCCCGCCGCCTATTTCGACGAGCTGGAGCGCACACATGATGTGGTGATCCTGATCTCGGCCATCGGGGACAATGCCTGGTACCGCCTGTCGATGCGTCAGGCCGACCGGATCTGGGTCGTTGGCCGCGCCGATGCGCGCCCGTCCAATCCGCTGATGCCGGATGACCAATCCCCTGCCCGCGCGCTGAAACTGGTCGATGTCCTGCTGCTGCATCACAGCGACGAACGCCAGGGCGCCAAGCCCGCCCAATGGATGGCGGCCTCCGGCGCGACCCGCGTCTTCCACTGGAGCCGGGTCGAAGGGCAGGACTGCGACCGGCTGGCCCGGATCATGGCCGGCGTGTCGGTCGGCCTGATCCTGTCGGGTGGCGGCGCCCGCGCTTATTCTCATATCGGCGTCGTCCGGGCGATGCGCGAACTGGGCCTGCCGATCGACTTTGTGGGCGGCGCCTCGATGGGGTCGGTCATCGCGGCCTGTGTCGCCATGGGCTGGAGCGATGATGAAATCGAGATGCGTATCCGCAAGGCCTTTGTCGACAGCAATCCGCTTGGGGACTATCACCTCCCCGTGGTCGGCATGGTCAAGGGCGCGCGCGTGAATGCGCGCCTCAAGGAACATTTCGGAGAGGCCGAGATCGGGGATCTCCACCTGCCCTTCTTCTGCACGTCCACCAACCTCACCACCGGCTCGACCCGCATCCATCGCGAAGGCCTGCTGCGCGAGGCCCTGCGGGCCACAATCTCGCTGCCGGGCATCTTGCCGCCGGTCGTGGACGGCAAGGATTTGCTGGTCGATGGCGCTGTGCTGAACAATTTCCCGGCGGACATCATGCGTGACCTGCATCGCGGCTTTGTCGTCGGATCGGATGTCACACGCCAGCCAGAGAATATCGACCTTGAAGAGTTTTCAGAACCGCCGGGCTTTTTCCGCTGGGTGTTCAATAATGGATTCTCCAGCCCGCCGCCGATTGCGGGCCTGTTGATGCGAACAGCGACGATCCGTGCAGATACGAAGTTCGGGCACGACATGGCCGACGTACTGGTCCTGCCCCAACTTGCGGGTGTCCAGTTGCGCGACTGGAAGGCATTCGACGAAACTGTCGAAGCTGGCTACGTCGCCACGATGCAGGCTTTCGAAGGCACGAAGATCAAGGAAAAGTGCTGCCCGGCCTGACAGCTCAAGCCGTTTCGCCGAAAAGTTCCCGGCCAATCAACCAGCGGCGGATTTCCGAGGTCCCTGCCCCGATCTCGTAGAGCTTGGCATCGCGCAGCAGGCGTCCGGTCGGGTATTCATTGATATAGCCATTGCCGCCAAGGATCTGGATCGCGTCGAGCGCGAGCTTGGTCGCGGTTTCGGCCGCATACAGAATGGCGCCGGCGGCATCCTTGCGGGTCGTCTCGCCCCGGTCGCAGGATTTGGCGACCGCATAGACATAGGCCTTGGCCGCATTCATCTGGACATACATGTCCGCCACCTTGCCCTGGATCAGCTGGAATTCGCCAATCGACTGGCCGAATTGTTTCCGGTCATGGATGTAGGGGATCACGACATCCAAGCAGGCCTGCATGATGCCGGTCGGGCCGGCTGACAGGACGGCGCGCTCATAATCGAGCCCGCTCATCAGAACGCCCACGCCGCCATTCAGCGGGCCCATG
>Ga0181377_1000701_pt1 | contig 12001 bp, 7 predicted proteins | sample LowvirmetaG_9_FD_130160 | JGI IMG/M metagenome (GOLD analysis project Ga0181377, IMG submission 130160) | Marine viral communities from the Subarctic Pacific Ocean - Lowphox_13 viral metaG | ecosystem: Environmental > Aquatic > Marine > Oceanic | place: Subarctic Pacific Ocean | collected 2015-12-10
AGATCTAGAAACGTAGAGTTTGTTTCTAAGAAAGTCAAACCACTTACCAGACTTTATGCATTCTTTGATGGTGTTGATATTTCCAGGTATTGTGTTCCCAAGTTGATGGAAATCACAATGGAATCAGGTGTATTTGGAGTTGGAGAAACTGTAATTGGAAATACACCAGTTGTTGGTGATATTGGTGCAAATGTTCTTCCATCAGCACCTTTTATTAGATTTAGAGTATCACAATCAAATCATAGAGAAGGTCCTTACGATTCACCAACCAAAACTTTCCGTCAAAATCCATACAATGTTCAAGATTTATCTGCGGCGTACTCTTCAACATCAACTATATTAAATGTTGATACATTCTCTCTTTCTAATGAAGCTCAGGGACAATATTATGGTTGGGTTCAAGAAGGAATGACTCTTCGTGGACAAACAAGTGGTGCAATAGCAAAAGTATCAAATGTTAGACTTATCTCTGATATTTCTGCTACCCTAATTGGTAGTTACTACATTCCTGATCCAAATAATATAAGTTTCCCAAGATTTGAAGCTGGAACTAAAACCTTTACTTTAACTGACGACATTGATAATAATCAAGATGTAGCAGTTACTATTGCAGAGGAAGGATTTGCATCTTCCGGAACATTGGAAACAGTTCAAGAAAATATCATCTCTGTAAGAAATGCAAGAGTTGAACTTAAAAATGAATTCCAAAGTAGAAATGTTAACAGAGAACTTGGAACAGAGGTTATTGAGAGTACAATAGTTGGCACCCAAAACAGAACTCAAACTATTATTACTTGGTATGATCCGCTTGCACAATCATTCTTAGTTGAGGATAATACAGGATGTTTCCTTACTAGTTGTGATGTGTTCTTTAGAACGAAAGATGATATGGACATTCCTGCTGTCTTCCAATTAAGAACAATGGTAAATGGAGCTCCTTCACCCAAAGTTCTTCCATTCTCTGAAATTGTTCTTGATCCAGGTGATATTCAAACTTCTGCTGATGGATCTATTGCAACAAATGTCCAGTTCAAAGCACCTGTCTATTGTGAAGGTGGAACTGAGTATGCAATTTGTTTAGCATCTAATTCAACCAAGTATAGTGTTTACATATCAAGAATTGGTGAGAATGATCTTTTAACTGATACGTTTATTTCAAACCAACCATATCTTGGATCTCTCTTTAAGTCTCAGAATGCTTCTACATGGGAACCAAGTCAATGGGAAGATCTTAAGTTTACTCTTTATAGAGCAGACTTCCTTGAAAATGGATCTGTAGAATTCTATAGCCCAGAACTTACAAGAGGAAATAGTCAAATTCCAAAACTTCTTCCAGACTCAATTATAATGAACTCTAGACAAATTAGAGTTGGTCTTGGAACAACAGTTGCAGATTCTGGATATGAACTTGGAAACACTTTCTCACAATTAGGAACAAATGCAACTGCAGATTTTGTAGGATCTGCAGCATCTGCTGTGGGCAATCTTAGCATCAGTAATGCTGGTCTTGGATATACTCCTGCAGATGGAAGTCAAACTTTTACTGGAGTCAATCTTATTACTCTTACTGGTAATGGTAAAGGTGCAACTGCTGATATCACTATTGTAAATGGAAGTATTGTTGCTAGTGGTGCAACCGTTGCTAATAATGGTGGTTCTGGTTACCAAGTTGGTGATGTTCTTGGCATTACTACCATTGGAATTGCAACAGTTGGTACTAATGCAAGACTGACAATCGCAGGAATCGGCATTACTAATGAACTTATATTCAATAATGTTCAAGGTGAATTTATTGTTGGTGCTGCTAAAACTATTATGTACACTAATAGTGCAGGAATTACCACTGAACTTAATTATGGACTTCCTGCAGGAGTTGGTGGTGATGTTCAAATTTCAGCAATTAATATTGATACTGATGGAACTCACTTTATAGTTAATCACCAAAATCACGGAATGTATTTTGCAGATAATTCTGTTAATATCTCCGGAGTTCTTCCTGATGTTAGACCAACTAAGTTGGCTGCCGAATATAATTCAGCACTGACTAGTGCAATTGTAGTTGATTCTGGATCAGCATTTTCTACTTTTGAAAATGTTGGAGTTGGAACTACAAATCCAGGATATATTTTAATTGGAGACGAAGTTATTGAATATACTAATGTTTCTGGAAATAGTATTGGAGGTACTATTGTAAGAGGATCTGATCCAAGAACTTATCCAGTTGGAACTCCAGTATTTAAATATGAAAACTCTGGTATTAATCTTAAGAGAGTTAATACAACTCACAATTTAAATAACGTAACTGAAGCAGATCCGTTTACTTTTGATTCGTATAAAGTAAAACTTGACATGAGTGCCACTACAGGAATCAATAGAAGTACTGATGTTGGTCATCCAAAACTTTATATTGGTGCTAATAAATCCACTGGTGGAAGAAATATTATGGCTACTCAGAATATGCCATTTGAAATAATTACTCCACAAGTTCAAAACCTTACTATTACTGGAACAAATATTACTGCTCAAGTAAGAACAATCACAAGTAAGAGTTTTAGTGGAAATGAAATTCCATATATTGATGCAGGATTTGAAGATATCACAATAAATCAAAAAAATTATTTTGATACTCCAAGAATGATTGCATCTAAAGTTAACGAAGATTTGAAATTGACAAATATTGTTGGTGGAAAATCCATGCAAATGAGTCTTGCATTGAATACGACTGATAGTCGTATAAGTCCTGTTATTGATGCTCAAAGAGTTAATGCTATCGTTACTTCAAATAGAGTCAATGATATTATTACAAATTTTGCCACAGATTCTAGAGTAGATACTATTAATGAAGACCCTACAGGATGTCAATATATTTCTAAGGAAATTTCTCTTGAAAATTCTGCTTCTTCAATTAAAATTATAGTTGCTGCTCATGTTGGAGAAGATGCTGATCTAAGAGCATTTTTTGCAGTGAATAATGAACCAGGACTTGATCCAATGTTTACACCTTTCCCAGGATATTCAAACTTGAATTCTAGAGGACAAGTGATTGCTAAAGAAAATAATAATGGAGAATCCGATTCGTATATTATTAAATCAAATACAAAAGCATTTGATAGTGAAAGTGTTGATTACAGGGAGTATACATTTACAGTTGATCAACTTCCTGCATTTAGAACTTACAGGGTCAAACTTTCATTGATATCTAAGAGTCAGTGTTTCGTTCCTAGAGTTAAAGGTCTCAGAGTAATTGCTTTAGCATAATATGGATTTTTATGATTTAAAAGGACACAAGGATCTCGCAAGAGATCCTATTACCAACGCAATATTAAATGTAAATAATCTTGAATACCAACAGTATCTTGCGAGACGTGAAGTCAAGTCAGAAAAGAATGATAAGATACAAAATATTGAAGAAAATTTTGCTAATATGCAAGATGAATTGACTGAAATTAAATCTCTACTAAAGGAGTTATTAAATGGATCCTGACACTATCGAACTAAACAACCTATCAAAGCAATTTGCATATGCTAAATTAGCATCGGAGATAGATAGTTGTGATGATCGTGATGAATTAAAAAATATTGCAAAGTCCTTTTGCAAATTATATTATAAGCAGCAAGAAACAATGAAACTAATAGGAATAGTAGATGGCAACTAAAAACATTACTTTTGATCCGGATTCAGGAGTTCCTTATGGATTAAATCTGACCATGTATGGTGGAGCAGATTTTTCTGCAGACTTAAATGTTTTTACTACATCAAATGCTGCTTTTGATTTAACTGGATATTCTGGATCTGCAGCAATATCAAAAAGTGTTGCCATTGGAGCTACATTAGGAATAACCAGTTCATTAACTGTTGGATTTACTAACGCATCTGATGGTAAGATGAAATTATCATTAAGTTCAGTCAATACAAGAGGAACTGTAGAAGGGAGATATATGTTTGATGTGTTAGTAAGTAAGGGAGGAACTACATATCCTCTTGCAAGTGGCAATGTAATGGTAATTAATCCCGTTTCATCAGCACCCTAAATACAACTAGGAAACTTGTGAATATATGGCACAACCAGCAAGTAGATCAGATTTAATCAATTATTGTAAAAGGCAACTGGGTGCTCCAGTCCTTGAAATTAATATTGCCGATGAGCAAGTAGATGATCTTGTGGATGATGCTCTACAATATTTTCATGAGAGACATTTTGATGGCGTAGTTCAGACATACTTAAAATATAAAATAACTCAAGACGATATTGATAGAGGTAGAGGAACAAATTTAGCAGGAATTGTAGAAACATCAGAAGAAACAACTATTGTTGGAACAGCAACAACATTTAATTACACTGAAAACAGTAATTACATCCAAGTTCCACCTTCAATAATTGGTATTAATAAAATTTTTAGATTTGATAACAGCACCATATCAGGTGGAATGTTTAGTTTGAAGTATCAACTATTTTTAAACGATCTATACTTCTTTAATTCCATGGAAATGTTGTCATATGCAATGACAAAAACATATCTTTCTGATATTGATTTTCTATTGAATACAGAAAAACAAATACGATTTAATCAGAGGCAAGATAGATTGTATTTGGATGTTGATTGGGGTAGTGTAGAAACAGGTGAATTTATCGTACTTGATTGTTGGAGACTTTTAGATCCCGATGATTTTACAAGAGTTTATAATGATTCATTCTTAAAAAGATATTTAACTGCATTGATGAAAAGACAATGGGGACAAAATTTGATTAAATTTCAAGGAGTTAAGTTGCCTGGAGGAATTGAATTAAATGGTCGTCAAATTTACGATGATGCAGAAAAAGATTTAGAGATTATTAGAGAACAGATGTCAAATACATATGAACTTCCTCCTTTAGATATGATAGGATAAGGATAATGGTACTAAATCCTTTTTTCACTCAAGGCACATCTTCTGAACAAAATCTTGTTCAAGATTTAATTAATGAACAACTAAGAACTTATGGGGTAGATATTTTTTATCTGCCCAGAAAATATGTAACTGAAAATACAGTCATAAGAGAAGTTGTTCAATCTAAATTTGATATGGCTTTGCCTCTTGAGGCATATATTGATAATTATGATCAGTATTCTGGTGCTGGAAATTTGTTATCAAAATTTGGTATTGAATCTAAAGATGAAGTAAGACTTATAATATCAAGAGAAAGATTTGAAAACTATATAACTCCTTTGATCCAAGATCAATCAAATATAAAATTATCAAGTAGACCTAAAAGTGGAGATTTAATTTGGTTTCCCCTTGATGATAGAATATATGAAATTAAAGATATTGAATATGCAAAACCATATTATCAATTACAAGATCTTTATACATATGAATTATATTGTGAACTCTTCAGATTGGAAGATGAGGTTATTGCAACTGGAATCGAAGATGTTGATAATAACTTGATTGGTGAAGATTATGATGGTTCTACTGATGATGGTATTAATACTATTCAAGGACCAACTCAGACACTCACTTTAGTTGGTTCTGCTGTAACCTCAACTGCATTAACAAGCATTAGAGACGGTGCGATTAGATATATTAGAATATTAGAAAGGGGAGGTGGATATGCAACTCCACCAAGAGTTGCAATATCTTCAGCACCATCTGGTGGAGTAACTGGTATTGCAACAGCAGTTATGATTGGTGGAATAAATGTTTGCAATTTAAATGCAAATCCAAGTTTACAATCTGTTCAGCAGGTTCAGTTAGTAAATACCGGTTCTGGATATACAACTGCACCAGGAGTACAATTCTTTTCAAATACTGGAACAGGAGCTGCAGCAACAGTTGGTATATCGACAACTGGAGGAGTTGGTATAGTAACTATTAGTGCTGCTGGATCTGGATATGTAACAGTACCAACAGTTACATTTACAGCACCCAAACACGTAGGAGCAGCTGCAACTGCTATTCTAGACGTTCCTATGGTGTCTACAGGGGTTAGTGTGACATCTGCACCCATAAGTGTAGGTGGATCGTCCTTCCTGTTCCCAGGAGGCACTACTGGTGGAGTATTCTATAATACAGCACCTACAGTCACCTTTGATTTACCAACAGGAACTGGCAATGCTGCTATAATAACTTCAACAATATCTGATATTGGTCAAACTGGAGGAACTGTAGAGTCTCTTTCAATATCATCTGGAGGTAAGTTTTACACTAGTGCTCCATTAGTAGTTGTAGCACACCCAGGAATTAGTTTTGCATCTGCAACTATTGGTATAGCAGGATCATCTATCAATCCAGGTTCTATCGCATTTAGTACAACAGGTAGAGCATATACATCAGCACCAACAGTTACAATTGGAACAGGCATTGGAACTAATGCTCTAGTTCAAGTTGCAGTTGGTATTGCTACAATACATCCAATTACTGGTATTGTTACTGCTGTTTCTTTTAACATATCAGATTCTTGGGCAACTGGAACTGGGGCAACAATTGGTTTAGGATACACAGTCACCCCAACAATTACTTTTAGTGCCCCATCTCCAGTCCAAGCAACTGCCACTGTTACAGTGTCTGCTGCAGGAACTGTTAATAGCATAAGTATTGGAAACAGTGGATTTGGTTACATCTCTGCTCCTGCAGTCTCTGTAGCAGGTCCAGGAGGTGCTGACGAGCAGTTTAGAGCACTTGGTATTGCAACTATAAGATCTACATCAATTAAGACTCAAGGAACAATTGGTATTGGATCTACTTCAATTACTGGTGTGACGACTACAAATATTGTAGTCGGTGATAGAGTAAGACTTGGTATTGGTTATAGTGATCTATATAATTTCATACCTGTAGATACTTTCGTTACTACAATCGAATCAAATACTATATTCATTAATAGTGCAGCAACTAATTTTGGGATTGCAACATCTGTATTTGAATTTGGTAGAGCAAACTGTGGTGTTGTCACAGGCATTGCAGTTACATATGGTGGTGGTGGATATTTAAGTCCACCAAATGTTACAATATCTAATGAAGTTTCTGAGAAGAATTACATCAACTTCCCAGGAATATCAACAGCAACTGGAATATCTACTATAAATTCTGGCGGAACAGTTGCCGGTATTAATATTTTAGATGCTGGTTATGGATATGTAATTACTCCAGAAGTAACATTATCAAATCCAGAAAGTGCTGGCACTGGAACATTTGTATTTAATGAAATTATCACTGGTTCTTCTAGTAAAACTACAGCAAGAGTTAGAACATGGGATTCATCAAACAATAGTCTTATCGTAGGAACAGTGGCAGGAGAATTTATTGCAGGTGAAACTTTAACTGGATCAACTTCTGGTGCATCTTATGAATTAAGATTGATAGATTCTCAACCAGCAGACGATGGATTTGCAGATAATATAAACATTGAAACCGAAGCTGATTCAATTATTGACTTCTCTGAGCAGAACCCATTCGGGATGCCATAAATAAAGATATCTTAAGATAAAGATATTGTAGGTTTTAATATGTTTGAATATTTTTACAACGAAATATTGAGGAGGACCATTATATCTTTTGGTACACTCTTTAATAATATTAGCATAAAGCATGAAGACTCCTCAGATAACGTTGTAAGTGTTGTAAAGGTTCCTTTGGCATATGGACCTACCCAGAAGTTTTTAGCAAGGTTAGAGCAGTCTCCAGACCTCAATAAACCTTTTGCAATTACTTTGCCAAGGATGTCATTTGAGTTTACTGGATTGACATACGATCCATCAAGAAAAGTATCTACAACTCAAACATTTGTTGTTAAAGATCCAAATGATGGATCGGAGAGTAAAAAAGCATATATGCCAGTTCCATATAACATGCAGTTTGAACTGTCTGTTATGACAAAATTAAATGATGATGCCCTACAAATTGTAGAACAGATTTTACCATATTTCCAACCAGCATATAATTTATCAGTAGAATTAGTAGAATCAATTAAAGAAAAAAGAGATATTCCAGTTATCCTAGAAAACGTCACAATGCAGGACGATTATGATGGAGACTTTACGTCCAGGAGAGTTCTTCTTTATACATTTAGATTCACTGCAAAAACATATCTATTTGGTCCTGCATCTTCTGCAACCAAAGATATCATCAAAAAGTCTACTATCAGTTATCTTACTGGAACGGATATTACAAATACAACAAGGGAAAAAACATATTCAGTAGAACCAAGAGCAGTCAAAAATTATACTGGAGACGCAGCAACTACTCTTACATCTGATATAAACAAGATCGTTAAATCCTTTGAAGTTGCAGACGGAACCACAGTAACTAAAGGATCCTATATTGATATTGATGGTGAAGAGATGTATATTAAATCAATTACTGGCAATAAAATTTCTGTTAATAGAGGTCATGATGGAACTCCAGTAACAGATCATGTTGGTGGAGCACCGATTCATGTAATTAATGCGGCAGATAATGCTCTTATTGAAGTTGGAGATGACTTTGGATTTAGTGGTGGATTCTGATGACATCTATGACAAAAAAATTTGACGGACTCAATGAAACTTTTAATACTGATGATGACTTAGTTCATCCAGAGGTTATAGAAAAAAAAGTAGAGAAGATTAAAAATACTGTTGACGATGTTAAAAAAGATTATGATTATACAAGAGGTAATTTATATTCTATAATTGAAAAAGGGCAAGAGGCAATTAATGGTATTCTTGAACTTGCACAAGAAAGTGAAATGCCTAGAGCGTATGAAGTTGCTGGTCAGTTAATTAAAAACGTGGCTGATGCTACTGACAAACTGATGGATCTTCAGAAAAAATTAAAAGACGTTGAGGAAGAGAAACAGGCAAAGGGACCATCAACTGTAAATAATGCATTATTTGTTGGATCGACTGCAGATCTGGCAAAGATGTTAAAGGATGGACTTAAGGAAGAAGATAAATAACTTTGGGAGAGAAATCCCAAAGTAAAAAAGTTACTAATAGAATGTCTAAAGAAGAATTGCCTTCTATTGATGATGAGATCATTAGTGATCTTCCATCAGTCGAAGATTTTATAAAAGAAGAGAATGCAGAGGAACTCCCTTCTGTTGAAGAGTATATTGAAAAAGAAGAATTTGTAGAAACTGTTGAAGAAGAAGTAGAACAGGTAACAGATCTAACAGAAATTGTACGTCTTATTAATGACGTAAGAAAAGATATACCAGATATTCCAGAAGTAAAATATTATGATGCAGAGTTAGAAAAACTTTGCGAAATTGTAGATCAAGTAAGATCAGAAATACCAGAAGTCAAATCTTATGATTCTGATATTGAAGCAATTTGTGGTGAGATAGATCTTGTAAAAGAAAATATTCAAGACTTACCTGAAGTAAAATATTATGATGAGCAAGTTACTTTAATTGAAGATAGAATTGATACTCTCCAAACAGAAGTAACAAATCTTCCAGAAGTAAAATATTATGATAAAGAAATTGAAGCAATCTGTGGAGCTATTGATGATGTAAAAGCACAGATTCCTAAGTTTCCCAAATGGGTTAATGAAGTAAATGAAGTTCCAGATTTTTCTTGGATTGGAAAAACATTTAGTGTTATTGATGATGATTTTATAAAAGTTAGTGATACTATTGATGGACTACAAACAAAAGTTGATTTTGATTTAAATGAATTATCTGAGGATATTGATAAGAAATATTTTGAGAGTTCTGTAAAAGTTACTACTCTTGATGAGAAAGTCAATACGAGAATAGATGAAGAAAAAAGTAAAATTTGGAAAGAACTTAGAGCATCTTCTCTCAAGATATGGGAATATCATAAAGAATTTAAAGATGATGATAAAAAATTAAAGAAACAAGTTCTTGGTGAGTATAATACTCTTAAACAAAATATCAAAAAAGAACTTAAAGAAATTAATTATAGTAGTGTAAAAACTGATGAATTACTTCTTAAGTATTTCAATGAACTGAAGAGTGAGATTTCAGATCTTCCAGAAGTTAAGTACTATGATGAAGATCTTAAACATGTAAGATCAGACATTAAGGGTCTTTATAAACTTGTTGAAGATATAAAAGAATCTAATAAAAAATTACAGGAAGAGCAACAGTTACTATCAGAAACTAATGTTCCACTAGGTGAAGATCCTCCGGATACAAAAAATCCAGATCCACTTACTCCTATTGATCAAAATTTTGTTACTCTTGATCAACTTCAAAAACACTACAAAATATTTGTAGAGAGAGTTCAATATCAACTTGCATCAATTGGTGGTGGTGGTGCTGGATTTATCAAAGATCTTGATGATGTTAATATTTCTGGACTACAAGATAATTATATTCTTCAATATGATTCTACAAGTTCAAAATGGTTAACAGTTGCCAATAATGCAGGTGCTGGTGGAACATGGACATCAAATTCTATTGGAATTAGTACCACTAAGAATGTCGGCATTGGAACCACAATTGCTAAATCTGGTGTTGCATTATTTGTTGCAGGTGATATTGAGGCAACAAACGTCAATGTTGCGGGAACAATTACATATGATGATGTAAAGAATGTAGATTCTCTTGGTCTTAGTACTTTTAGAAGTGGAATTGAAGTTAACACTGGATCCGCAACTACAGCACTTTTAGTTCAAGGTGATGCTAGAATTGTTGGTATTTTAACAGTTGGTACTGCTTCTGTTACGATTGATGGTGATAACAATAAAGTAAGTGTTGGTATAGTTACGATTACCAACTCTGAGGTCATTCTTGGTGATAACGTTACCCTTAATGCTAGTGCAACAGGCATTAACTCTGCACCAAATGTATTATATGTTGCCAAAGATGGTATTGATACCAATAATGGAACATCAATTGATAATGCAAAGTTGACTATTGCGAGTGCTGTTTCGATAGCACAATCAGGAACAGTTATTAAAGTTTTATCTGGAAACTATGTTGAAAATAACCCAATTGAAATACCAGCATTTGTTGGATTAGTCGGAGACGATCAGAGAACTGTCAAAGTATTACCAAATACTGCAACAAGTGACATATTCCATGTAAACAAGGGATGCAAAATTGCTAATATGACCTTCTCTGGTCACACTGCTCCTGCAGCTGCAGTTGCATTTCCTACAGGTATAGCAACTAATGTTGGTGGAGGTAAGTGGAAAGGTCCATATATCCAAAACTGTACCAGTGATACTACTACTGGAACTGGTATCTATATTGATGGGGATAAGGCAGAAAAAACTAAATCTATGAATGTTGATGCTTTCACCCAATATAATCAAGGTGGTGTTGGTGTTGCAGTTACAAATGAAGGTTATGCACAATTAGTTTCTGTATTTACTATTTGTTGCGACAAAGCAATCACAGTTCATAAAGGTGGACAAGCAGATTTGGCAAATAGTAATTGTAGTTTTGGAACTTTTGGTTTGGTTGCTAATGGTTTGAGTAATCAACAATTTATTGGAGTAGTAACTACATCTGCAAGTTCTGCTCAAGATAATGTAGTTATTAATGTTGGATCATCAACTACAAGACCTTATGATGGGCAGGTAGTTTATTTTGATCAACTTTATAAATCTGTAAGTACAATTTCAGTTGGTTCAGGAGGAACTGGATATACACAGGCACCCACAGTAACTATTAACTCTCCAACAGGTCCAAATGGAGAAACTGCTTCTGCTTTTGCCAGTATTGAAAATGGTTCTGTCACAGAAATCTCGATCATTAGCAGTGGAAGTCAATATGAATCTACTCCATCAATAACACTTTCCACACCTCAGAGTGGAATAAACACTGCTACTGCAACTGCCAATATGAAGGATACATACTATACAATAAATAGTTCAACTCCAATAGTTTCTGGAATTACTACATTAACTCTTGCTGAAAATCTAATCAATACTGTTGGAGTTGCATCAACAGCATACTTCTTCCAACAGAGTAAAATTATTGCAAGTTCACATACTTTTGAATATATTGGTTCTGGAAATACTATCACATTAGCTACACCCAAACGTGGTGGAGTTACAATTCAA
>Ga0181377_1000703_pt1 | contig 11974 bp, 14 predicted proteins | sample LowvirmetaG_9_FD_130160 | JGI IMG/M metagenome (GOLD analysis project Ga0181377, IMG submission 130160) | Marine viral communities from the Subarctic Pacific Ocean - Lowphox_13 viral metaG | ecosystem: Environmental > Aquatic > Marine > Oceanic | place: Subarctic Pacific Ocean | collected...
ATTGTACAGCATAATATTCATTCTTAATAACTTGCTTCCAATTCTTTTTAGAAGCAATTATCTCGCATTGTTCTTTAGTAAATAATTGTTGCATTATATATTGGTTTCCCATATATAACCAATCAGTACCTGTATTGCCCCACATTGAGACAACTAATATAAATTCTTTCATTACTTAAACTCCACGTTTGCCATGATCTCAGTCATACATGCTACAACATTAAGTTCATGATCTGCCACAAAGGCATTTTTATATTGATAGTCAGCAAGAATCAAAACAAGTTGTGGAATAGATTGAGGTACAACATAATCATTCATGGAATCATATATTCCACGAAAGATAGCGGTTGCATCTATATCCATACTATTGACGACCCAATGGCGCATATTCTTAAAGTCTTTGTCTTTAAGAAACTTAGCTAGTTCACCAAAAGAAGTAGAATTACTAGAGATATTATTAACAACCAAGTTACCGCTACTAGAGTGTCTTTGGCTTTCATTTAATACTCTTCTCCAATCAGGTGCATATTTCATCACAAGATCGACAGGTGTTTTATCGTCGTGCTTTATACCTTCTTTATCTAGTATATATAAAAGCCGGGAATAGAAGTCTTGTGCAAGCTTAGGTAAATCTTTCTTGCTTGTGTTAAACTCATAGACACCGCAACGAGAATGAAGTGGGTCAATGATTTTATTCTTAAAGTTACAAGTGAGAATAAACCGACAATTATTAGCGAACTCTTCAATGAATCCACGAAGAGCAGGCTGAGTCGATTGTGCATTTAGATAATCAGCTTCATCAAGGATAACGACTTTGTATCCACCTTGCAAAGAAACTGACGATGCGAATTGTTTTATCTTACCTCGTAAGGTATCAATATTGCCTTCTTCAGAACCATTAATCAAGATATAATCTAGATCTAGTTCATTACAAAGGGCTTTAGCAACAGTTGTCTTACCAAGACCGGCTGTACCGGTGAAAAGCATATTAGGCAATTCACCGGTAGCCACAACATCATGGAACTGTTGTTTAAGTGTTTGCGGTAGAGTACACTCCGCAATTGTTTTTGGCCGATACTTTTCGACCCATAAAAAATCTGACATTACAAACCTCGTTCAACAAATACATTATATAATAAAAAGGGAGGTTTGTAAATTATTTTTGTGCCTCGTAATTTTCACCGAGAGAAATAGCTTTCACACACTGATCACGTAACTGACCGATTGTAGATAACTCTTCTCCGCGGAATCCACCACGTTGTGCGACGGCGTCAATGACCGCAATCATAGAACGACCCATTTGTGTTGATACCTGATAGATCTGATCGTGATCTATAGGAGCTCCTGTATCAGCAGGCGCTGGTGCAGAAACCATATTTTCGGCTTTAGCCATTTTATTCTCCATATGTTGAGGATTTTTCTAGAGCAATCCAATAGGATACACCTAGTTCATTATTAGAAAACTCTGAGATGAGTTTAGACGAAATTGCCACGTGGTAATCACCTGGTATAATCTTGAGATTAGAGATACTTATAACAAAGTTAAAAGGATCTTCAGGATAATTGCCGGCTATATCGATAGCGAATGTATTTGATGTAGCATTTTTACTATCAACAACTGACAAAGTTAGATGACCATTACCTGGTGTAATCGATACTTCATCATGACCAAGAGCCGCTGCGGCACGTTTAATACGACTCAGTGTGTTAGCATCTAAAGTAAATTGTACTTCACACTGAGGCATGACAATCTTTTTAGATGGTGATGTCAACATGTCCGGATCAGAAAAGAAATACTTAACTTTCGACCGGCCAGATGAATCACTAATGAGTACATAATCTTTCTCGAAAGATAGATTAGGTACATCAACAAGACCTAAGACATTTAAAAATTCATTTAAGTCATAGATCCCGAAGTTTTGAGGAAAGTCTTCAACAGTACTTGCTGCTGATAAAACATTCTTCGCTTCAGAAATAGTCTGAATATTATTGCCTTCGTTGAAAACAATGTTAGAATTAATACCTGCATAATTCTTAAGAATCGACAGGGTATTTTCACTTAGTTCCATGATATACTCCAATTTAGAATACTATTATACGATATTTTTGAGTGTTTGTACACCACTATTTTACCTTGCTGAAGTTTTTATCTTTAATAAATTCCATCTTAGATTGAAACTTATCATCAAGGATTTCACCTTTATGAGATATAACAAAGACATTAGTATCTTCGCCAAACGCATAAATTATTTTCATTAGATTACCAACACCATCGTGATCCAATGACGAATCAAATGTCTCATCAAGTATGAGTAAGTTAGTAGCTACTGAATTTTTCATCTTGGCAATCTGACGCCAAGTAAATAATAAAGCCAGATCTATTCTTTGCTTCTCACCTTCTGAAAACGAATCATAAGAAAAGTTATCACGATGACGAGACCGAATAGTTTCAGTAAAACTTTCATCAAGATTAAAATGTACAAAGAAATCTAGAATCTGTAAATACTGATTTGTAAGTTGATTGATAACCGGTAAGTATTGTTTAATAATCTTTGTCTTAATACCGGTATCTTTTAGCATCTCAAGAATGACTGTATTATAAGTTACATCTTCATTGATGCGTAATTTATTTTCAAAGTGTGCTTCACGTTGTTCTTGTAACTTAGCTAGTTCTTCTCTTGCTTTTGCTGTATCACCGTCAGTACCTTTAATCTTATCGATCTGATTTGATAATACATTAATACGTTTTTGTAAACTATCTATTACATTATTATTATTTGCAACAGAAGATGTTTTATCTCTTATCTCGGCTGATCTATTATCTAAATCAGTAAGATCTATTTGTACTGCTTCAGCCTCATCAGCCAGATCGATAAGAGTATCTTGATATATTGCAGCCTTATCTTTAGCAGTTTGTAATTTTTCTTTCTTAAGTTCTGTTGAGATCTCTTGCTCACATGTTGGACATGTATCATGCTTCTCGTAAAACTTAGATTCTTTTACAAGAGTCTTTATCTTAGAATCAAAGTCAGCTTTATATTGTAATAGTGATTGCTTTTTGTCATGACGATCTTTAATCTTTTCTTGTAAGCCTCTTGACCGTCTTTCTATGTATTGAGTAAGTTTAGTGTTATCACTCTGAAGTGTTTCTATCTCAGTACGAGCATCATCCATCTCATCAGTCTTAGACTCAACTTCTGTATCAGCAAGACCTTCAACTTCTTTAATATAATTCTGTTGTAAGTTAATTTTATCTTTAGCTAGTTCTAAATCGTAATCAACATCCTTAAGATTATCCTTCAATAAACTTTGCTTTTCTTTTAGGATCTGATTCATTTTAGAGAATACATTAATGTCCAGAAGATCCTCGATAACATCCCGCCGATGATGCGAAGGGAGCTGCATGAAAGGAATGAAGGAGGAGGATCCCAACACAACAATCTGATGGAAACTTTTATGATTAAGCTTCAGAATGTTTTGTTCGAGAATCTTCTGGTACTCTTTGGCATGAGATGATTGGTTAATCATCGTGCCATCTACATGGATCTCAAACTTACCTGGTTTGATTCCACGTATGATTTTGTATTCTCTTTGACCTATACTAAACTCAACTTCTACTTCACAATTCTTATTGTTAATAGAGTTAACTAGTTGTGGTTTATTAATATTTCGGTGAGGTTTGCCAAACAGAGCGTATGACAAAGCATCTAGCATTGTAGATTTACCGGCACCATTGTGACCGATAACAAGTGTGGTTTTACTACGAATAAAGTCTATCGTCGTAAAACTATTGCCCGTAGACAAAAAGTTACGATAACGTAACGTCTTAAATAATATCATGCAATTTCTAAAGATTGAGCCTCAGTCATAAGGTTGTACACATCCTTCTTGATACGTTCCTTACTCAGCTCAGTTTCTACTCCATCTATATAAGTATTCAACAATTCTGTTGTGTCTTCAAGGGAGATCTCATCATCTCCAACGTTTGACCCAATAAATTCATCAAAGGTCTCTTGGATCTTTAAATCATGTACTGGTCTATTCTGTATTCTATCAACAAATCGATCAAATGTAAACTGATTTTTTCGATTTATTACAACTATTTTTACAAATTTATTATCTACCTGACTTAGATCGAACTCCATATAATCAGTAGTAGTGTCATCATACCTAATCCTGTGATGCAAAGTATGAGGGTTCCTAATAGCTTCAAGCTCTCTCGTACCCGTGTCCAGAATATGGAAGTATTTGTTGTCGTGTGCGTCATTCCAGAAAAACTCCATTTGACTGCCAAGATATGTTATATTATCTTGAGTTGATTTTGTATGGAAATGTCCTGAATATACGGCTTCAAACCGTTTGAATAATGATCTGTCAAGACCATGTTCACACTTGATGCCTTTCATCATTTCATAACCAATAATATCAAAGTGACCACCAAGTATATCGGCTTTACATTCTTTGATAAACTTTATAGATCGTTCTTCGTTGCCAGCATCGATCCATGGTACTAGTGCCATTTGTAATCCATCATAATCCATAACAATTGGATCATGTATAATATGGACTTCATTCATATAATGACCAAGTAATTCTTTTAAGCTATTCAGTTCACCAGTATTCTTAAAGTATACGTCGTGATTGCCACGAATGATATCCATTGTAATGCCGTGTTGTCGTAACGGTTTAAGAAAGCAATTCCTAATCCTATTAAGACACTTGAAATTAATGAATTTACGATTATCGAAGAAATCACCCAAGTGAACGATATGGCTAATATTGTTTTCCAAAAGATAAGGAAAAAATACATCACTGTAAAATTTCTCTGCGTTATCGAGAAATATGTCAGAAGAATTGCGAGTGCCACAATGGGTGTCATTAATTATTGCTACCTTCATTTTAAAAATTCACTTAGATCAGAATCAACTTTCATCTCACGCTTTTTGCGTTTTTCTTTCTTGACGAATTCTTTGACAGCATCATCTGTAGCTTTTACTTTATCTATACGATCCTTAAGAAAGTCTACAAATTGTTGAGCCACGGTGTTTGCTAATGTATCACCTTCTACTTCAACAAATGTTTCTAAGGCCGAACTAGTGAGATATTTGAGTTTGATGTCTTGTTGCTTTTTCTCTTTAGCAATACGACGGAGAAACGCATACCACGTGATTTGAGTAAAATATGCAAATGCATTTGGTTTTCCAGTTCTTGTTGCGGTTTCTAAATTATAATTTTCTATTGCCTTCAAGCAATTCTCAACAGCATCCATTACCATCTCTTCACGGTATGTGTAACGAATAAAGTTTGATTTATGAGATAAGCCTTCGGCTATCTTTAAAAAGCATGATGCTATGTAATTTGTTACAATAGGAAGCTGCTCTTCGTTTGCTTTAGCTATTCTAACTTCTTTAACGTATTCTACAACCGCAGTTGAAAAGTCTGCGTTATTTACATAGTGAATACTTTGACGTTTAGTTCTTGCCATAAGTTGTCCTTTCACATATATTATACTATATTATTACGGCGATGTACAATTATTTTTTTAAAAAAAAGATAAAAAAAATGCGTTTTAGGGGTGTACAAACCCTGAAAACTGGTGTATAATAAAAAGAGGTTTTTTGAGGTGGGTGGTATACCCTAGTGTAGTTTACTTTTATCTACTTTCGGAAAGGGTAAAACGTTCTCGGCTATTTCCTCTTTCTCTATTTCGTCTAATTCTTCATCAGTTGGACCCTCGTTGAATTTTAAATATTCATCAAGTGTTTCTCTGTAATTACTTAATATCTCTCTCGTAGGATTTGCTTGAGCCACTATCATATCTGCATTGAGTGCAATGCTATATCCTTCTTCTATCTGTCCTACCATAAACGGCCTTAGAGTACATAGCCTCATAGCACCTGTTGGAGATTGTAAAAAGACGATTTCAAATGTATTCTTAATTACAATTGTTGCATTATGATCGTCATCCCATTGAATGATTTCGCACAAAACTTCTTCGCCACTAGTTAACTTTAGATGTATTATTTCTTCATGTGTCATGGTTTAAACTCGATCTCATATATTTTATAGTTAAAAGATTCTCGTGAATATATCTTAATTCGTTCTGCGCTATGCATTAGCGTGTAGTTCTTACGTCCTTTCCAATGCAGGTCGTCCGCCAGGTCAAAGAGCTTCGTAGTCCTAGAATCATCCGATTGTCTAAGTCCTCTTCCAATTGATTGCAAGACTTTAATTTGAGATTTTGAGGGAGAGGCAAAAATAATATTATGCAAATTACGAATATTGATCCCAGTGCTAAACGTACCCAATGAGGCAACGATAATTGCATTTTTTTGTTTCTCCACTATTTTACGAATTGCTTCCCTATCAGCCGTCTCAACATCACCTGATACGTAAAAAACTTTTCGCCTTTCATGTGCATTAGACTTAATTAAATTGTATAACGGCTTTCCATGTTTATCTACAAATTGAAATAATATAAGAGTATTACCGTTTTGATCTAATGCAAGATTATTTATAAACTTATTTCTAGCTTCATTTGTAACAATATAATCTATTTCATCATGATATTCTTTTTTGCCAAAAGACTTTCTTACATCTTCAGGATACTTTAATAGCAATACATTAATTTGTAAAGGCGCTAGCGTCTTATCCTCTTGTAATTTTTTAGTAGTTGTAACGTTATATACTTTACCGAATAAACCTTCTAGTACAAGCCTATGTGTTTGTGTACCATCTAATGTACCTGTTGTACCAAATCTATATTCTGCCTCACGGCATTTATTCATAATAGATGTAAGAGACTTAGATTTAAAACCATGACATTCGTCACCAAATACTGTACTAAATTGTTCGAACCATGAACCAGGTAATTTGTAAATAGATTGCCAAGTAGAAATAAATATTCTTTCTTTCATATTCATCTTAGGTTTACCAGAATAGATTCTATGACATTCGTTCTCTACCGCAAAATCTTGATCGTAATACGAATAGTCTTCAAAGTCAGAATACATTTGTTGAACAAGAGAAGTCGTAGGTACAATAATCAAACACTTTTTGTTTGTCTTCTCTAGTAAGTATCTCATTAATACGTATATAATAAGTGACTTACCTGAACCAGTAGGACTTAATAATATGGAGCGTTTTCTATGTAGTCCTTCGCATATTGCTTCTATCTGATAATCACGAGGATTAATTCGCTTACCTTTTGTGGATATAGACAATCCGTTGATAAAGTCACTAAGCTCTGCGGGATCTACGTCGACTGTGGCACCTGGCAGGCCATAATAGTTATCATGCTCTACTTCTACTTTATAATTACGTGGCGCACAAAATTCTTGCAAATATGGAAATAATCCAACCGGCAATTCTTGTGCCTGTGAATTATACAACCTTATTTTGCCGTCCCACACCTTATTACGAAATGCTGGCATATACTTATAGCCAGGAACAAAAAATGAAAAGAAGTCTGTCAGCTCATTAGCTATTCCCATATCGGTATGCACTGACATTACGGAATGATTCTTCTGACTTACAACTAGTTTATCCACCTGCTTCGAACCTTCTCCAATCAATAATATTTTTTATAGTAGAATGTCTCCACTTTAATACATTTATAATCTCAGTAAGTGTCTCGATATAAGTCTTATAGTATGTAATTTTTTCTTCGGATTTTTGTATATCGCTATCAGCATCATAGTAATAATCCATCTCACCTTTAAGAACCTTTAGTCCTTCAAATGGATCGAAGTCCCATCCTTCTAACTGAATCTGTTCTTGAGTCATTTTGCCATTATAGTATAGCCACTTCTTTTTGAGTAAAGTCTTTTGTGCCATCTCAGCTTTCTTTAACTGAAGACGGGCTATGGACATAAACTCCATATATTTTGCATGTAGTGTTGGGGTTTGTCTAGATGTTTCGTCAAGATTATACTGAGGGATATCAGCATCTTTTTTCCACATCTCGAGTACAGTTTCAAGATTCATAATATAACTCCATTATATAGATCTATTTATTTAATTTCAAAGTAGTTAAATTCAAATGAAAGCGGCACGGTAATATATTGAATATCGGCTCTAGTTGATTCTAATTCTATTCCACCTATAGATGTTAGTCTAGAATCATAATACGTAATTTCTTTATTAGCATTATTTTTACTTGATAATGTAATAAGCTTTAAATCCATATCAAGTGGCTTTTGAGTAACATCTCTTGTAAGTCTATTTACTTCATTTACTTGTACTGTTTCTTTTAGAATATCATACATTTCGTTATAGTTAACCAAATTCTCATCTAAGATAATATTGCATATTAATTCACCGAATTGTAATCTATCACCTGGCTGATGAGTAGCTATTGACTTAAAAGGAACCTCTACACCCGGTAAAGCAACTTCAGGATGGTTAATACTTGTTACAAAATATTCTGTCTTAGGATAAAATTTTCTATCTAAGATGAGTTTAAATCCTGTTGGTTCTAAATAATTTTCATTTATATTATAAACCATTTATATCTCCTATACGGCAAAGCTTTCACCACACCCACATGATGCAGTCGCATTAGGGTTTACAACCTTTAAATAAGATCCGCCAAGCTCTTCTACGTAATCTATTGTACAACCAAATACAAACATCTCTGCCATAGGATCTAACCATAGATTTCCTATAGTAGGTTCCTTATCTGTTGTACCCCATTCGTATTGAAAGCCTGAACATCCTCCACCTTTTACATTCAGTGAAACATAAGGTTTACCAACCTTTTTTAAATATTCTTCTGCGTTCTCTGTAAGTTTAATCATATTTGTATTTATACAAAAAAAAGGGCGCCGAAGCGCCCTAGTTAGATAGGTTAACCCTATTCTTATGCGTTAAGAATGTTATCCACACGCATAATTCTGTAGTACTGGTTCTGACGAACTGTACCTAGGCCGTTAGATGATCCAGGTGTGAATGGGTTTGAAGCAAGACCGTATCGTGTCTTGAAACCAATTTTTGGCTGGAATGTATCTTCAGCAACTGCACGCATCATTGTTAATGGTACGTATGGGCAGTAGAAAAGACCGGCGTCGTATGCGTTTGCACCTTTATAACCAACAGTGATATAATCAACTGTTGCATAAGGGTCGATGTACACTTTCATGCGACCATTCAAAGTACCAGCAAATGTGTTACCTGTATCGTCTACATTCAATGTGTTAGAAGCTAGTACTTGTGAGTAGTCTAACATGCCAGTAGCAGCTAGAGCAGAAGCAACGTCAGATGAACATACCATCACGTTACCTTTACCTCTACGAGTATCTTTTGCGATTTGGTTAGCTTCACGATCGATTTGGATGCCGAGACCTTTAAATTTCTCTGCGGACCAACGACCATCAACATCAGTAGTAAGGTCAATTATACCTTTCTTAGTGATCTGAGCTGATTGAGCACCAGGCTTAGCATGCGCGTTGATCACACGAATAATTTCGCGGTTGATCTCAGCAAGAATCTCAGTTGACAAGATGTTTGCCAATTCTGATTCTGCGTCTAAACCATGGATCGCTTTAAGATCCTGAGCCAACTCTAATGAGTACTCAGCTTTTAGAGCACGTGACTTTGCAGTCACAGTTTGACGCTCAATGCTGAATGCCATTTCTGCGAAGTCTGTATTAGCAGCAGATCCTAGAGCTTCGGCAGAGTCTGTTGCCATACCAGAACCGTGGTTTGGACCAGGCATAGCAGAGTCACCACCGTAACTTACAAGACCTGAACCATCAGTTCCATCAGCAACGTTATTCGCTGGTGTAGCTTGTGTACCAGAGAATTGTGTGTCGGCTTCGTTGTAAAGAGCCTCTGTACCACCTTGTGTTGAGTACTTTGACTTCATTGCAAAGATAAGACCTGTTGGGCCGTTCATAGGCTGTACAGATGCTAAATCGTGAGCAATTAGGTTTGGAGCAGCACGACGTACTAGGCTGATCAATACTGGATCCCAGTTATTGATGTTACTGCCAGTTGCGTTTGTTGGTGCAGCTTCGTTTAGTTGAGCGCGTTCTTCTGTAAGAGCACGTTCGGTATTTTCCAACAGAGCAGCAGTTACCTGCTTTCTGTGGTTGTCTTTAATAGAGCCAGCTGTGTCTTCGTTAAGAACAGGGCCCCATTTTTCGACCAAGTTAGAATAAGATTCCATTTCCTTGGATCTCCCTTATTTATTATAGTTTCTGATTGCTGACAAATATGTCGCCATTGTGTCTGAAACCTCTTGTGTATCAGCTTCCGCATCTACATCAGTTTCTTCTGCAATGGTTGATTCTACAGCTGGCGCTGCAAAATGTGCTTCTTTGACGGTAGCCACTTTCTTAGTGAAAGTTTCTTCGTCGTCGAAATCGATAGATTCGACAAGACCTGCAAGCTTCTCAGCTTGTGTATCAGGAAGATCTTTAGCCGCTTCAGCTACAATAGCTGCACGGGTATAATCTTCTATTGCCTTGGCTTGTTCTAGCGCTTCTTCTGTACGAGCGTTAAGTGCAGTTTCAAGTTCTTCTACCTGCTCAGATAACTCATCGACTAAGTCGACTTTGCTTTCTGGAACTTCGATATAAGACTCTGTAAATACATCTTTCAGCTTGTTCATGAAAGTTTCAGCGATTTCTGTACGTAAGCCAGTTTGAACTGCCAGCTTGTTGTCTTCCATCCACTGCTCAACTACGTAGTTTAGATATGAATCTACTTTTTCTACGAGATCAGATTTTGTTGTTGCAATTTCTTCAGCAAGCTCGTTAGCATAGTTTTCTTCGAGTGATTCGATTTCTTCTGCTAATTTTGCTTTCATTGCTGATTCAAATATGATGGTTGTTTTCTCTTTGAACTCTTCTGATAGAGTTGCTTCAGATTCAACTAATGCATCTAATTCCCCTTGGTAGTCATAAGCAACTTCTGGGTTTTCCATGATTGCATCTTCTACATCGAGGTCTTCATTTTTTTGCATTGTTTTATCATACATTGCCATGAGCTGCTTCTTATTCATTTTAGAATAATTTGCATACATAGCTTGCAACATACCTGCTTTTGTTTTCGGCATCGGCACATGTGCGCCCTGCTTAGGTGCTGGCTGTGGAGCCTGTGCTGTTTTACCAGCTGCGCCTTTTACAGATGCGACAGATGCGTCTTCCGCATTTTTTGGGTCGTGAGCTTCTTCCACAACGTCCTCGTCATGGAGATCTGCTTCAGTGACCTGATTTTCTAGATCAGACATGCTATTCTCCTTACATGCTCTTTTGTTTGAGTAACGAGAGGAAATTCTTATACTCACGGACCTGTGTCTCATAGAGATCAGTACGTGGAGCTTGTTTAATTTCAGTCTCCATTTTTTCAATTGTCCTGGCTTCAATAATGCCGTTATTCCAAACCCAGTCTACACCTTCCATAATTCCATTAACGAATGCATTCGGTGCTGATGGATCTTGTACGATATCAACCGTATTAAGAATAAAGTCGTTTTTAACGACCGCTGTACCATTACGTTGTTCAAGACTTCCCATACCACGAGTTGACACGCCTAATTGAACGCCGCCTTCGAGCAAACCTTTTACGATCTGTCCCATTGGAGTATCCAGTACTTGTGCCTTACCCATCACATTATTACCTTCAAATTGAAGATCTGTAATTAGATGGGATACCTTATCTAAATTAACTGTCGGGCCTTCCGGATGGTTAAGCTCACCAACAGCTCGTTTAGTATTAACTTGATCAGTGACATATTTGTCAACTGCTTTTTCTAAAATAGCCTTAGGATAAATCCTACCATTACGGTTCTTTGATTCGGCCATAGCGAAAACACCTGAAATCAGATATTTTTTAGAGCCGTCCTCTTTTTTCTCCACGATGCATTCAACATCGCTTTCGTTATATTCCGTAATAAGTTTCATTTATCTTAGACCTGTGATAATTATGTTACAGTTATTTATAACAAATTAATCTTCTACTTCTTCTTCTG
>Ga0181377_1000705_pt1 | contig 11966 bp, 23 predicted proteins | sample LowvirmetaG_9_FD_130160 | JGI IMG/M metagenome (GOLD analysis project Ga0181377, IMG submission 130160) | Marine viral communities from the Subarctic Pacific Ocean - Lowphox_13 viral metaG | ecosystem: Environmental > Aquatic > Marine > Oceanic | place: Subarctic Pacific Ocean | collected...
CTTAAAAGATATGCCAGGTACTAATTATAAAAAGCGACAGTTAATAGATGAGTTAGTAGAGTATTTTGTTAGTACTGAAGAGTACGAAAAATGCGCAGAACTTGTAAAGTTAAAACAATGGTAAAGGTAAGTTACATAAAAGTACTTAGGGAACCATGGCAGCTAATAGAAAGGTTGAGAAGCTTCTCAATCAGAAAAATAAAATTGAGCGTGAGTTAAGGATGATGCAAGAGAAATGTAATCATATAGAACGAACAATCAAACAAGTAACGCTTGGTGAAGGATGCCAGACGAGCACAAGATGGGTGTGTAACGATTGCTCATTAGTAGTTGGATATCCATCAGAGGTTGAATTAAAAAAATATTTAAAATAAGGTTATGAGTACAGTAGGTCAAGAAACAGAATGTCTAAGGTGTGGTTACGAGCAAGGGTATCACGAATTTCAAACAAGAACAGGTGAAGAATATTTTATGTGTCGCAGGTGTGGCCATCAAGTTCATTATATAATAGACAACTGGGAGGATTCGAAATATAAGTCTGGTAAAAAGAAAGGTGAGAAACGAAAAACTTGGAAGCCTAAATATAGAACAGAAACTATAGTTCCAGTAGCATCATACACGCTTAAAGAAAAAGGAGCGTTAGGTAAACAAGTAGGTCCAGTTCCAACAGATACTGATTTAGAGAACTTTAAATTAAATGTAGCTAAACGAATAGAAGAATTATCAATAGCTAAAATATCGTATCAAAGTGCGGAAGGTGAATACATAGGTAAATGGGTCGAAGAAGACTTAATTGAGAGCAAAGTTAAATTATTAAAATAAAATAAATGAATAAAAGGTTATATGATCTTCCAGTCGAGCAAAGACGGAAGGCGTTTCAAAAAATTAAAAGAAGGGTTTTAAAAAGATATCCAAATGCAACAACTAGAACAAACAGCGATGGTAGATTCTATCTAACTGACGGTTACGGTAATGTTATAGGTGAAGAGTATATGCTACCACCAGCTAAATCCGTATGGGATGCATGGGAGAACGCTCTTCAATACGGTATTAAATTACATCAAAACTTATTAAGAACACATCCGAGTAAAATGTCTGCTGATAAAGTAGAAGCTAAAATAATGCGTATTAACAGACGTAGAGGAAATCGGTACAAGGAATAGTTGTTTATATGAAAATAAATTACTATATTTAACAATAATTAATCAGTATTAACTAAAAGGTTGTGGCTCACCACTAAAATAAAATGTCTTTTAAAAAAGGAACACACACAAACAAAATGGGTATAATGCAAGCAGGTTTGCACACTCACCCGAGAGAACAACGTTACGGAAATTTATGGGGTCAAATAGACTTCATGGTAAAGGAAGGAGTACGAGGTGACGGTAAAGATGGATATAATAATAAGACGATAGGAGAGCTTGTTATTGGTAATCAACGAGTTGCATTAACGTGGACAGAATGTACAAAAATTCAAGAAACATTAATGTTGGCTAAAGAAGCATTCAAGACAGGGAAGAGTCTTGATATGGTATAAGAGGTATATATGATGATATTAACATTTATATTAGGAGCGTTATTAGGTATTATAGGTACTTACGTATACGCTAAACAGAAAATTGATGAATTAACTGAGAGAAGTCATGATAAGTCTTTAGTAATAAGTTTACTTAAAACTAGAGCAGATGAGTCTACAAAGAAGATCGTCAACAAGAAAGAAAGTAAAAAAACAAAAGCAGCTAAATAAAGGTTGCGTATAGAATAAATCTGACACATATGTAAATATCTACTAAAGTTATTTATAAGTGTCAGATTTAAACTGCTATTACAAGGGTTAATTAATAAACAAAAAAAGGGAAAAATATGAAAAATTTATTTTTAACATTAGCACTGGGCTTTGCAACATTATTTGCATCCGCACAGAATTTTATGGTAGTAACAAACTACAATGCACCAGAAGATGGAGCAGAGTGGGAAATGTCTAGCTTAACTGACAATATGGGTATTGGTTATGTATTAAACGATACTTGGACAGTTGGTGTAATTAAAGCTGGAGAAGATTCTTTAGGTGATGCGAACTACGACCTTTTCGGTCGTTATAACTGGACGAAAGAAGTTTACGTTTCAGTTCAAGCACCAACTGAAGAAATGATGGATAACTTGACAGTAGGTTTAGGTTATTCTTTTAACGCGTGGAAAGGTTTATATGTTGAACCTAACTACAGCATGGGTCTTAAAGAAGACGAAAACGGAGAGAGAGAGGGTACGTTCAACCTAGGGTTGGCATACCGTTTCTAATTTTTAACATCCCATAATGGGATCACCCTTGTAAAGCACGGCAATTGTGCCACAAAACAGTATTTCGACAAATACAAAAATATAGGAGATTAAAACATGGATAATGTAATCAAATATGTAGCAGGATTCTTTGCAGGATTAGGAACTATCTTAATGGCAGTTCTTCCAGTAACGATCCTTTGGCAAATCTTAACAGGTGGGTCAGTATTCGGAATGGATGTAATCGCTAATTTATCAGCACTAGTTTCAACACTAGGTAATGGTGGATTTGTAGGTTTAATAGTATTAGTACTATTAGCATCTTTTTTCGTTAAGAAGTAATAGTTAACATGTAGATGTCCCGGGCATTAGCTCGGGACTAATCTACACAATAAAGGTGAGATAACAAATGTTATATTTAGGAATAGTAATAGGATTACTAGCAGGTGCAGGAGCAATGTACCTTAAAAACACAAAAGATTTAGATGCATTAAACGATGTATTACAATCAACTCAAGACAAATTAAAATCAGTTAAAAGTCAGTTATATAAGAGACGTTCGACTTATAAAAAGAAAACAAACGGATCAAATGGCAAAAAGGCAGTCAAGAAAGCAACGCGGAAGAAAACAACCGCCAACACTAAAAAAACAAATATCTAGTAATTTATCTAAAAGAGCTAATAAGCTTTTAGAGCATTACGAGAATGTTGAAGCACTTGGTAAGGTAGGTGAATCTAATTCAGAATCATCTCAGTTATTGAGCAAGCTTGGTGATATATTTAATATTTCAGAAGAGGTTCCTAATGATACCTTCAGCACTAAAGTTGAAGGTGTTTTAGGTAAACTAAAAACTCTTAAACAGTTAATTGTATATAATATAGCATGTACTGAAGATAAGAAAAATTTTGATACTGAAGAGTATCGAGCAGATCGGATGTTTGTTACGGATACAGTATTTAAGATACACGCTACTAGCGAAGTAGATAATGAAGATCTTAAGACTATGAATACATTATATAAAAAACATAAACGTGTTAAGCAATTATTTGATTAAAAGTTACTAATTATTATAAAGGGAATAATATGATACAAAGATTTATGATACCAAGAACTGCTCACTGTAAGGCTGGATGTTGACGTGGATAGTTTTAATGAACCTATAGAGAAGTATGGTGACTCAGATCAAGATTTAGAGCTACTAGCAGCTGCTATGAATAATACTTATGAGTATTTAGTAAGCGAAATAGATATGCAAGATCTACCTGAAGGTACTTGGATGTTAAAACGTCCTAGAAGAGTTTCAACTATAGATGAATTAATAGAATACTTTCAGCACCCAGACCGTGAAGAGTATGAAAAGTGTGCTGAACTTACTAAAGTAAAACAAACAATAAATTGACCGCTAGTACTTTTATTAGCTGCTCTTTTGGACGAGGGTTCGAAACCCTCCACCTCCACTAATACATATTAATATACGGGGGTGACTGGATTTGACAGAGAGATAAGGATATAAGGAAGGTCACGTATAACAGGCGAACATGTTGAAATGGCAATGGCTGCTTAATAAAGCACCCTGACCCAACGGCATTAACAGGGCAAGTCGTATAAGCCCGGAGGAGGTGGACCTTTATAAGGTAATATTATGATGAGTAGACCAATAGTTTCTAAAGAGTTAAAATGTAATGGTAAATCATACCAATTAGAAATGTGGGGTGCTCCTTATGATGATGATGATATCACTGAAAGTTTTCCGTCTGTTAATGGTAGTATAGATACTTATAGAAACCATAACGCACGTAAAGATTTTTTTAATGAAGTCGATATGAAGGGTAGTTGGACACCTTCTTCTACTTCGAAGTATACTGAAGATTTTCAATTATGGTTTGATAAACTGTCTGTTGACAAGCAACGAGAGTATGTCAAAGCTATAGATGAATCTAATCGTGTTATTATATCTATGGTGTGGGATATTCTTCAACCCAAGGACAAGTATGAATTGTTTAACAATAACTTACGTCAGTTTAGTAATTGGTTTACTAACCTAGATGTTAGTGATGTTGATTTTTATATGTCACGTATAATGAGTAAGCGTAGATTGATGCCCAAGGAGTTTAGGTCAGAGCCTGAAATGTTGTCAGAGGATCAAGTAACAGTTTTGTTACAAGAGGTATATGATAGTATAGATGATGATCTTGTAAGAGCTACATCTATTAATGGGTTGCTCTGCATAAGTTGTACTGATGAAGATAGGTTAAAAAAAGCTAAAACTCACATGGTACGTCACGGTAGTATACTACGTGATTACAGAAAAAAAGAAAATGCTAACGGTAGAATAATATACACTTATATATTTTCAAAACCATAATTAAAGGAGAGATGTTATGAAACAATTATTAACTATATTGTTGGTAGCAGTGTCGCTAACCACAATGTCGCAAACAACAATTAACCCAGATACAGTATGTGCTAATGCTTTAGGTGAACAGTATTATGTTGCTGTCACACCTACATCAACTTATCAATGGACTATCACCGGAGGTGGTGGAGTTTTACAAACTGGGCAAACAACGAGTTCAATTACAGTAGATTGGGGTGGTGTTAGTGGATTATATCCAAACGCAGTAGAGGTAATAGAATCTAACGCTGCTGGCTGTCCCGGTACTCCACAATTGCTTGATGTATTTATTCTAGACTTGTCAGGTAATGCATTAGGTCCTTTCTGTCCTGGAGATCCAACTACACCATTAGTAGGAGCTCCTGCAGGAGGTACGTGGTCAGGAACTGGCGTAGTAGCTAACTCATTTCAACCATCTGTAGGTGTAGGTAATTATGTATTAACTTATTCGATGGCTGGATGTACTACAACAATTAATGTGGTGGTAAACAACGGACCTGTAACAGGACCAATTCAACACTTTTAGTATGAGATGGTGGGTATTTATATTACTCCCCTTTCATTTATTAGCACAAGAAACTTACAATGATTGTGTAACTATAGAACCTCAATCATATCAAGTACCTTACGATGCTGATAAGGTATACTTTTGGTCTATTTCTAACGGAGAGGTAGTTTCTACCTTTGACAATACAATTACTGTTCAATGGCCAGATTCTGCAGGAGAGTACTTTATTTCAGTTTATACAACACGATTTGGTTGTGAAGGAGATACATCTCAATATCAAGTATCTATAACTTCATGTCCTTATGCTACTCTATTTTTTCCGAACTCATTTAGTCCTAATGGAGATGGTATAAATGATCAATATATAGTAGGTGGTAAATCAGTTGATGAGATCGAATATCTCGCAATATATAATAGGTGGGGTCAAAGGATATTTGAGTCAATGAGTAATGTACCATGGAATGCAGAAGGTTACCCTATTGGAGTTTATACTATAAATGTTTTTATAAAAAATAATAGGTTTATACGACCTATCACATTGGTAAGATGAAAAAGATAATAATCATAATATGCTTTATGTTTAGTTTAGATGCTATTGCACAACCGTGTCTCGGTGTTCAAAACACTTCAGTAGTACCTGGTAACTCACTTGGACTACCTCTAGGACAGTATGTACCTGGTGAAGTAATTACACTTACATATACACTTCAATCATTTAATGGAATTAATGTAAACTGGATTCACGCATTTCAGATTATTCTAGGATCAGGGTTTACAAATCTAACTCCAGTAACTGCACCAGGTAATCCAGCAGGCTCTGTAGGTAATTGGATATGGGACTTGCAACATACTTACCCTGGCGGTTATAATTTTGGACCAGGTTGGAGGTTTGTAAATACGGGAACAGCAGGGTGGGGAACGAGCTCCACTGGACCATTTACTGTAAGTTTTCAAGTAACAGTAGGACCAACATGCACTCCAGATCAACTATCCATATCTATGGAAGTGTTAGATGATTGCACTACAGGAGGTTGGGTTAATGGAACGTGTTGCACTGACCCACCCATTCTTATGCTCCTCGGTTCAGTATCAGTTCCCGGAGTGTTTACTACACCTATTATACACTATTAAGTTGTATGTTAAATATTTTTTTCGTATATTTATATTAAATAACTTATTGATACTGCGGGTCAGCAAGTTACGTTAAAACAATATTGTTTAATAAATAAAATTATCTAAGGAGATTATTATGGGAACTTTAACACCATTCGGCACATCGCCATTCGACGTCCTTTTTAAGGACTTTTTTAAGTCAGATGTAGACTATCAGTTTGCAGATGCAACTAAACTCAACCATCCAGTAGACATATATGAGGCCAGTGAAGGTCTAAATATTGATATTGCTTGTGTTGGACTAACCAAGAAAGACATTGATCTTACCATTGAGGGAGATGTACTTCGAGTAGAGTACAAGAAGGATCCTGGTTCTACTCATGCAGAATACATTCAGAGGAATATAGCTAAACGAGCATTCAACTTTGGGTGGAGAATTAGCAGAAGGTTTGATTTAACTAATCTAGAAGCTAAACTAGAAAATGGTTTATTACATCTGTTTGCACCACTTGCAGATGCAGCTAAACCAAAATCAATAACTATTAAGTAGAGATTATTATGATGTTTGCAAGCAAAGGTAGAAGCCTTTTGAAAGCTATTAGTTGGAGAATCGTAGGAACATTGGATACAATGGCCTTAGGATGGATCATAACTGGTAGCCCATTAATGGGATTAAAAATAGGAGCATTAGAGCTTTTTACAAAGTTTATTTTGTACTATTTTCATGAACGAGCCTGGGTCAAATGCAAATACGGTATCGATACTAAAGTTAAAAAGGTTATAGAAAATAAATAAAGCTGACCCGCACGTCAATAAAAATTACTTACTATGAATAAAAAAGTTTGGCAGTATGATAACGAGTACTGGATTATACACAGGTCTATATCTGAACATCAGATGACTCCCAAATCATATGGAATTAATTCAGATAACATTAATAAAATGGTTAGAGTCTGGGTTGAATGGTTACGCGATAATTGTGTGAATATTGAGAAGGTATTTCATAAAGATGGTAAATTTTTATTCTGTGAACAAATTAAATCTGTAGAAAGTTTATAAAATAGTTGCTTTTCCGAATTTTTTTAATTATATTCTATAATTTAAATAATAATAATTAAATATAACAATAATAATAATTAAATATAATTTTAATAAATAATATATTAATTGATAATTATAATAAAGATATATATATGAAATATAAAGATCAAATACAAACTAGGTGCGAAGCCATAAGTAATATTCTCGAAACATTAAAGAGAGGGGTAGAATCTAATGCTATCTCTAAAACTGAGGCAGTTAATATTATTATCAAGTTACAGACAATAAATAAACAAATAGAAAACTTTACTGAATTGGAAGGATAGCGATGCGTGAGCGGCTTTTTCCATTAGTAATAGCGTTAAGTGCACTCGCCGTATCTGGTAGTGCAGCTTTCTACTCTGTGTATGGTTTAAGTAAATTGTTTGCCGGCGCAAGTTTTCAAGTTATGATAATGGCTGGTTCATTAGAGTTCGCTAAACTGGTTATAGCATCATTACTGTATCAGTACTGGGACACCATTAATAAAGCTCTTAAAGTTTATTTATCTATTGCATGCTTTATTCTGATAGTAATTACATCAGGCGGTATATATGGATTTTTATCTGGTGCTTATCAATCGACTGCTACACAATCTGAGTTGTTAGATAAATCATTAATGATACTTAATCAGAAACAAGTTAGGTTTGAAGAACAAAAATCTGATCTCAAGATAGAAAAACAGCAATTAACTAAATCAATTTCTGATTTAAGAGTTGCGCTATCTAATCCAACACAAGTACAGTATATAGATAAAGAGTCTGGTCAGTTAATTACAACTGCTTCATCATCAGCTCGACGAGCACTTCAAGGTGAATTATCCTCTGCTACTAAAACGAGAGATGGAATTAATCTTAAAATAGAAGCGGTAATGGATTCAATTAATACAACTGACATGGCTCTTTTAGATAAAGAAATATCTAATGAAGCAGAAAGTGAATTAGGGCCACTGAAATATCTAGCTGCTACTACTGGTCAAGATATGGCTGTAGTGGTAAATTGGTTTCTTTTGCTTATCATATTTGTGTTTGATCCTTTAGCTATTGCATTAGTTATAGCAGCTAACATGGCATTTGCACAGCTAAAAAATAAAAATACAGTTAAAATGTCTGTACCAGATGGAATGCAATTCAATACACCTTACCCGATACCAACTAAATGGGCAGAACCTTCTTCTGAATTAAAAGAACGAGTTAAAGAAAATCAAGACAACTTAAAATCTAATATAATTAAAAAAAAAGATTTAGTAGTTGATGAGCTCGAAAAAAATGTAGAGCCACTCGAGTCTGTTCATACAGGTCTAGATGCATGGATTGAAGTATTAGAAGAAGAATCTATTCTAGAGTCACAAGATGAAGAACAAGAAGAAGTTAAGGATAGCGTTGATAAACCAGTAGAAGATATGAAATCTGAGCATGAATTATACCACGGTGAAGTGGAAGATGTTGATAAAGAAAAGCTAATTGGTATGATTCAATCCAAAAAATCTAAAAGTAAAAAACGTGTTGTAAAACGTCCAGCAACACCTCACAAAGCTAGAAAGTCTTATAAATATAGAGGTTAAGTTGGTTGACTAATTTTTTTTTCGTATATTTAATTATATGGCGAAGAAGAATAAGGTAGTATATAAAAGTTACATTGAAGGTGGTGAGCGATGGATGATCTGTCGAAACAGTATTGAAGGTGGTAAGTATTGGACAGGCACCTTTTGCGGTGAATGGAACAAGGTAGGAGATACAGTTACTGCAGTGCTTTGTTATAAATGTGTTAATAAGGTAACTGAACCACCTAAATTTACCCCAAGATATAAACCAACAGGAAGACCCAAAGGTTGGCAGTGGATGAACGAGTATGTTGATAAAGAAGGTAATGTATATCGTAAAGGTAAAGAACATCCAGAATTAAAAGGTACACTACCTGCAACTATTATCGAAACTAAAAAGCCAAAAAAGCGATTAACTAAACGTGAACGAGAAGCAAACAAACGTACGTTAATGGCTGAGTTATATGATCTTAAGAAGAAGTATAAAAAAGTTACTTCAAAAAAAGATAAAAAATCTATAGAATCTCAAATTAAAAAACTTAGTCGTAAATTAAAAATTAGATTAGTTTGATCTTAAATATTTTTTTCGTATATTATACAATATGGATAAACTAATATACACACGAGGTACGTACTCCAAAGAAATACAGAAGGTTGAATTGGATGTAAACGAAAATGTAGATATACATGATTTTAAAAGAGTATGCAAACGTTTAGCTTGTGCTTTAGGTTATGATAGCAATAGTGTAGAAGAGGCTTTTGAAGGCAAAACAAAGCCGTTTGATAAATTAAAACAAATAATAAAAGGTTAATATGGCTAGTAATATATACGGTAGTTACGAGGAACAAGAATCTAAAACAAGTTCAGCAGAAGAAGAAGTATACTATGAAGATGATTTAGAGAAAAAGCATCTATATAAAGAAATTGAATTCGCTGTAGATGTTGACGATAGTGTAGTTTACATGATTGGTGAAATAGAAGATTTTGGTCTATATGATTTTATGGTACGTTGTCGAGCTATAATACGGAATAGAGAAGAAGGTGATAATTCTCCTATTAATGTAATTATTGATTCAGTAGGAGGTGATGTATATGAAATGTTTGGTATAATAGATTATATTGAAAGCTTAGATAAAAATAGTGATATTAAAGTAAACACTATATGTAGAGGTAAAGCAATGAGTGCAGCTGCAATGGTACTCGCTTGTGGTACAGGTAAACGTTTAGCTAGTAAAAGATCAACCATTATGATACATGAAGGTTCATCTATGCAAGCTGGTAAATCTTCAGACCTAAAAGCAGCTCATAAATATAATGCTCATTTAGAAGATATGGCTAACGCTATATTAGGTGAGAAAACTACTAAAGATAAAAAGTTCTGGTCTGAACACACAAAAACTGACTTATACTTATCATCTAAAGATGCTCAAAAGTTGGGCGTTATAGATGGAATAATAAATTAAATATGAAACTAAACGAAAAACAAATTAAAGAAAACTGGGAAGACTTATTAGGTAGAATTGAACACCAATTTAATGGTGAGAGGAAAGATAGTCTCCTAGAGATGTATAAATATTTTGCAGATAGAATGATGTTTGCACCTGCAAGTTCTAGAGAGCATTACCATAATTGCTTTCCTGGTGGGTATGTAGATCATGTTTTACGTGTTATGGATTGTGCATTTGATCTGTATAATTCATGGATGATGCAAGGTGCACATACAGATAATTACTCGTTAGAAGAGTTAATGTTTGCTGCATTAAATCACGATTTAGGTAAAATAGGTGATCTAGATAATGATACATATATACCTAATGCTTCTGAGTGGCATAGAAAAAATCAAGGAGCTTTATATACTGTTAATCCTAAAACCGAATTTAGTTTAGTTCCAGATAGGAGTTTATTTTTATTACAGCATTTTGGTATTAAGTATACATGGAACGAATTTTTAGGTATACGGATACATGATGGAATGTACGAAGAAGCTAATAAACCTTATCTAGTAAGCTTTAATCCTGATTCAAGGTTACGCTCTAATTTACCATTAATACTGCATCAAGCGGATATGATAGCTTCACGAGTTGAGTGGGAAAGGTGGAAGTTTGGAGAGAATGGTTTACAGAATACGAGAACACTTACTGATGTACCTAAAGCTAAAATGATGGAGCATGTTGTAAAAAAGCCGTCATCAACACCTAAACCAGCACCTAAGAAAACACCTAGCCCTAGTTCACAACTTAATACAGGTTCTGATGCTAGTAAATTATTTGACGAGCTATTTGGATGATAACAATTATTATAATATTAATACTTTCATTATTAGGATCATTATATGCTAACTGGAATCTTTTACGTAATTACGAAAAGAGTGAGGAGTATGTAGAAAATCTTGAGACATGGGTTAGTAATTTTTCAAAAACTATCACGAATATAAATCGTGAAATTAAAAAAATAGACCATAAAGGTTCGTTCGAATCTGATGATGAGGTAGGTTATTTTTATAAAGAATTGAAAAGGATTATAAACGAACTTAATACACTCGGAGAAGACGATGACGACAGCCCAACAAAACGATAAGCTATCACCAGTACAAGAATTTTATGAATGGTATGGTAAGTTTGAAAAGGAACGTAAAGCAACTAAAGCTAAAAAACGACGTGGATACTTCCACGAAGAAAATGAACGAGCTATTATAGCGTATAATCTAGAACCTGATTACGCATTACGTAATAGAGTATACTCTCAACATATACATAAACCGTTTATGAAACTTACTGAAAATATAATACATACTTTTAAATTTTACTGTTTTGATGATCCTTATGTTGATGTACAAGCTGAAGTAGTAGCGTATCTTATAGAGAAAATAGATAAATACGATCCCACAAAAGGATCTAAAGCTTATTCTTACTTTAGTATAGTTGCTAAAAATTACTTAATTTATAATAATAACGAAAATTATAAAAAAATGAAGCAACGCACAAGTGTTGATGCTATAGATGTTAAACGTAATATAACCAATGAAATAGTTCGAGAAGACATAAAAGA
>Ga0181377_1000709_pt1 | contig 11923 bp, 18 predicted proteins | sample LowvirmetaG_9_FD_130160 | JGI IMG/M metagenome (GOLD analysis project Ga0181377, IMG submission 130160) | Marine viral communities from the Subarctic Pacific Ocean - Lowphox_13 viral metaG | ecosystem: Environmental > Aquatic > Marine > Oceanic | place: Subarctic Pacific Ocean | collected...
ATCTTCGAATGCTAAGCTATTTTTGTAAACCATAGTTGAATATGCTTCATCAATGTCGTTTATAGGAGTGTTACCTATTGTATGCGAAGAATTAATTCCGTATTCTCTATCTAGCTTAGGTAAATTTTCATTTAATATTGAATACGATGTACTACTATAAGTCTTATTTGAGATGTCTACAGTGTGTACTTTATTAATGAATCCACCTTGAGTAAATTTCTGATATTGAGACATCCTTAAATTAGACTTCATATTTCGCATTTTTACTTGAGTTGATTCAAGCATGTCATTTTCATCAAAGTTGTGGTTTAAGTAGTACTCAAAGTCCGGCAAAAAGTTTAGCATCTCAGACCAAGAAGAAAAAACTTGATTTAACCACAAAGTTTCGAAAAAATAAAAAGGACTTCCTTGGGTGTTTTGAGCTCTAGATATTAAAAGCTTAAAAGTTTCTTCATAAGTGAGGTTAGGAACTATTATTCGATGATCACCTTCAGTAGATTCATCGACTGGATTATATGCAACATCAGTTTGTATTTCGGCATATAGATCTCGTATAATAGAAGATATTGTTCCGGTAAGTTCTTTATTTACTCTCAATATTCTCGCTTTAAGCGCTGTTTCTGAAATACATTGGATAGAATAAGCAGAAGCGTTATTACTCGTAGATCTTGTGTATTCTTTAAACCCTACTACAGCAAGTTTTTTAGTTAAAACGTCGTTTTGCCATTTGACACTAATTTCTATGGTCTCAGTCCCGACAATACCTAATCTTTCCAGTACTCCAAATCCATCCATAATATCAAATTCATATACCATAAAAATCATATTAATTGATTCTACTATTTTAAAATTTGATACTAAGTTTTTAATGTCAAGTGTGTTTCCGTCTGAGTTTTTAATCTCGACTTTTTGTAACTCAAATATTGAAGAGGATAAATTATCTTCCATTTATAATGTTTCCATACACTGACACAAAGCTTCGTATATATTCTTCTCTCACGACTCTGATGTTTCTTCTTTTTTCGTTTTCAGCAAATTCATAATCGAAAAATCTGTAATAGTTCTGTGAATAGTCAAAATTGTTAGGATTAGTTGCGTATTCATTATCGATTTGATATCGCATTGGGGCGTCTTTCCAGACGTTCAATTTGTATTTGTCATTAACAAAATGGAATATATTATTAGGAGACTTGCTTTGTATTCTTTCGTCTGGTGTAAATGAAGTACCTTCAACATCGTATCTGAAAGCTATCGTATTAGTTTCAGGGTACCTTTCAATAATAGTCGCTGTTGCATTACTTGGAGAAATTTCAGAAGAAAAAACTCCTTCATATTCTCCTTCAGGGCGACCTATTCCAGTCAACGTTGATCCTATCGGAAATTTTCCTGTAATTGAATTATATTCAGGTTCATCTGGAGGTAAATTTACTCCTGAAGGTGATAAGTTATCAATTCTACGATAAGGAGTGATTGTATGACCGTTGTATTTACCATCAACATATTTGTTAAACGAATCAAAACCGTATGGCCATGCTTGTCTAAGCTGAGGGTTTAATACGAAAAAAGTCCAATGATAATCAGTCGATCCGTATAATTCAGTCGACAATTGATCGGGGCGCTGTTCATCAATAGTGTAAACCTGATAAGCTGAAGCAGCATCTATCTTATCTTGATTTAATGCTACTGATCTAAAAATATCCGGAATATCAATTTCAGTTCCATTTACGGTATATTTTGTTGCTGGAAAATTAATTAAAAAGCTCATGAGTAATTACTAACCTCTTTTCTAGAAAGAGCCTTAGACTCTCGCAATGTGAGCTGTATAGTCACATCAGCTGGAGCACCATCTTCGTGAAAGGCGTTTGTGTTTGAATTGTAAGTTGTTGCAAAGTTAGTACAAAAACATCTATTGTGAGATCTTGGCAAATATCTTTCAGCTCCACCACCAAAGTCGAATTTCCAAACATCAGGATATTTGTATAAGATAGAATCATCAGTGACGTCAGGATATATGGACTCTCTTATAACACTTATCATCTTTCTTATTCTTTCAGATTCTGCCCGAGATTCTGCGACTAATCTAAATTGAAAACTAAAAGTTCTGATTTCCGGAGATTCAAATTGAAGGACTGTATTAGGGTTTATTGCTATATTACTCGAAGCACCATATAGGTTAGTGAATTTGTCAGTACTTAAACCTAAGTTAGAAGCAAATTTTCCCGCAATAAAAGCAGCCTCATTGCCACTCCTATTCGTTGAATTTTGTAACTTTTGAGTTTGATCTGCAGCTAATTCAGAAACTGACCTTCCGTTTTGGTTACCATTTGCTATAGGAGCCCCAATAATTCCTAAATCTAGATTTCCATATCCCAGACCATCAGAAAAGGTCACGCCTTGAGGTACAGGTAAAGTTATAACGTGATTTGTATTAGAGCTCGGAGCTTTGCTCGATCTAGTTCTAAAACTTATAAAAGGATACTCTTTTGATTCACCAAAAGAATCTTCCGGAAATTTAAAAATGGCCATATTTTCTATAAATACCCCTATAGAGTTGCTAATCTTATTTATATAGACTAGGCCTATAAATAGTATAATATAATAAGAAGGCGTAATAATGTACCACAAGGGAAAATACAAAGTAAAAAATCCTAAAAAATATAAAGGTGACATTAATAACGTCGTGTACAGAAGCTCTTGGGAGAGAGCCGTAATTAAGTGGTTAGACTTAAATGACCAAATAATAGAGTTCGCTGCTGAAGAAATTGTAATTCCTTATATTTGTGCTACCGATAATAAAAAGCATAGATACTTTATAGACTTATATTTTATGACAAAAGATAGAAAAAAGTATCTAGTTGAAATTAAACCAGAAAAAGAAACAAAACCTCCTAAACCAGGTAAACGTAAAACTAAAAGATACATCCAAGAACAACTTACTTACGCTAAGAACATATCTAAATGGAAAGCTGCAAAAGAGTTTGCTTTACATAATAATTGTCAGTTCGTTATATGGCATGAAAAGATAATAAGATCAATGGGAATAAAACTCATATAATAAATAATAGTATACTACTGCCCGTCCAACCAATGCTTCTATTATAACAACATTTGTTGAATGTGTAAAATAACTTTTTGGAATATCAATATAACTAAAGGTAATAATGTCAGATTCAATTTTTACTAAACTCCAAGTACAAGCTTTTAGATCAGGAATTACTCCAAGATCTCGTGAATCTGCGGACTGGTTTATGGGTCAATTGAAAGACATGAAAAACTTGAATAGGCGAAGTCTTTTAAAAGATTCTAATTTAGAGGCGAAAAGAAGACCTTTAGTTGGGTCTATGATGATGTTCTTTTACGATCCTAAACACAGAAAGACTTTACCTTACTATGACGCATTTCCTTTAGCGATCATGGTAGATAGAGCTCCAGGTGGTTTTTATGGTTTAAATATGCATTATCTTCCACCTAAACTTAGAGCCGTTTTATTCGATAATTTGTTAGAAACTACAAATAACAAACGTTATGATGAGACTACTAAGTTTAATATAAACTACCAAAAGCTTAAAAGTATTTCAAAACTAAAAGCTTTTCGGCCGTGTTTTAAGCATTATCTTACATCTCAGGTAGATTCTAAAATAGCATTAGTTCAGCCTACAGAATGGGAAATCGCGGTATTTTTACCAACACAGCAATTTATGAAAGCAAATCAAAGAACAGTTTGGGCTCAATCGAGAAAGGCGAGTAAAAAATGAAAAACAGTATAGACAATTTTAAATCATTTGTGAGTGCTGGAGACGGCTTAGCTCGGACTAACAGATATGTAATAAACTGGGCACCTTTAAATTCATTTTCCAACAGAGACTCAGGAATATTTGGAGTTGAGTCAGTTACGTTGCCGGGTAGAAGTATTACTACGGACGAGATACAGATGCAAAAGCAGGCAGTTAAAATGCCTTACACTTTCATTGATGATCCTGTCACTGTAACATTTATAATGACTCAGAAATACGATATTAAGAGAGCCTTCGATGACCTAATGGACAAAGTATTTGACTCGACTGAATATAGGATTGGATATAAGGCTGACTATGCTCAAAGCGATTTATCGATTTCTCAATTAGATAGAGCTGGGTCAGAGGTATACACTTTAGTCCTTAAAAAACCTTTTCCTATACAAACACAATCAATAGAATTTTCGAATTTGTCTGAAAACGAGTATTCAAGATTAGTCGTCACATTTGCTTATGATAGCTATAAGATAGATAAATAACATTAACTATATTAACGAAGAGATGAATGAATGAGTCTTCCAAAATTACATTCTGCAAAATACACATTAGAACTACCTTCTACTGGTAAAAAGGTAGAATATCGACCTTTTACCGTTAAAGACCATAAAGCTCTTATGATAGCCAAAGCTTCAGAAGATAAAGAGGTCATGATTAAAACTACAAATGAATTAATCATTAATTGTACGAATCAGACCGTAGATCCACAGCAGCTTACTATGTTCGATTTAGAATATATTTTTCTAAAGCTCAGAGCTTCATCTGTCGGAGAAACTTCGGATGTACTCATTAAATGTGAAAAATGCGATCATAAAGAAGAAGTCATCCTCGACCTAAATGATATTGAAGTAAAATCTGACAAAAAGGTCGATAAAAAAATACAGCTTGCCGACAATATTGGGATGCTTTTAAAATATCCTATAATGAAAGATGCAATTAAACTTGCTGATATCGATGAAAACTCAACGGACGATTTAATAAAAACTGTGATTATGTGTATCGATACAATTTATGATAAAGAATCTGTTTATAATCCAGATGACTATAGTGAAAAAGAGTTAGTCGAATTTATAGAAGCCTTTTCTACTACTCAGTTACAAACAGTTTCAGATTTCATTAAGCATCAGCCTGCAGTTAGTTTAAACGTCAACTTTAAATGCAAAAAATGCAGTCACAACAACGAACTAACAATCAAAGGCTTACAGAATTTTTTTTAGTAAGTCTTTCCTATGACAATATAGAGAACTATTTTAAAACTAATTTTACGATGATGCAATATCACAAATATTCATTATCCGAAATTGAAGATATGATACCATGGGAAAGGCAGATTTACGTAGCACTCTTGAATAATCATATTGAAGAGGAAAACGAAAAAATTAAGAATAGAAACAACCAAATGTAGGAAATCTATAATGTCGCTTAAAGGTATTATCAATCAAATTAAAATGAGTTCTGACAAGATCGAAGATAGCTCTTCGTTCTATTTGAGTGAAATTTATGAAAGCATAAATTCAGATTTTGACGAAGTAGTTTCTAATAATGTGTCAGGCGTAGCTAAAGGAGCTGACGAACTTACAGAAATTTCAGAAGAATCTGAAAATTTATCTAAGCACCTCAAAGAATTAATTGATGCAGTAAAAGACGGAAATAAAGATTCTGCTATTATTAAAATAGAATCTATAAGAAGTAGCATTGATAATTCTACAGCGCTAGAAAAGTTTGATAGCATTATAGCTAACTCAACTGAATTTAAGGATGTTTTTGAGAGTATTAGCAAAAATTCTATAGCAGGAGCTCAAATATCTAGTGCACTTGAAAAAAATACCACAGCTATAGTCGATGCCAATACTAATCAAGAAAGAGTAATTTTACAGTCGACGGCATCTCAAGAATCTGCTGTACAATCTTTAGAACAAGAAAAAACATTAGTTGAAAGCCTACAAGACTTTACAGAATCATTTGAAAACACTAACAGTGAAGAAAATAGAAGAGAAGAAAGAGATTCACGCACTAAAATCCAAGAAGCATTGAGTGGTGTAAAAGAAGGTCTATTAAAAATAAAAGACGGCTTTGGTGACGCTATCGGAGCTGGAGCAAAAGCCGCTGGCATAGGAGGTTTAATAGCTCTTTTAGTTAAACCGGAACTTTTAATTCCGGTATTTGAAAAAGCGGTAAAGGTTTTTACTGATGCAATAAACGCAATTACTGGACTATTAAATGGTTCAACTGATCAGCTTAAGAATTTTATAAAAGAAAATCCTATTGTAAGCGCTGTCGCCGGCATATTTTTAGTCGTGAAAACTATCGGCGCTGCAGTTGCGGTGTTAGGCACATTAGCAACATCGTTTATAAAAATAAAAGCTGGAATGGCTGTTATTAGTGTTGCATTAGGATCTCTCGGTGGAGTATTTTCAGCAGTGAGCGCTGGATTAGGAGCTTTAACTGGATTTTTAGGGGTTGGTTTACTGCCCCTTATAGGAATAGTTACAACCGCTGTAACTGCAGTGATGTCAGTGTTCAATGGATTCATAGACGCCGTAGACAAATTTAAGGAGACTGGATCACTTGTTCAAGCTACCACTACATTCTTAACCTCTGCTATCTCTAATTTCTTCGGAATGCTTTTAGATATTCCAAAAATGTTAGTATCTACAATTGCGGGATGGTTAGGTTTTGAAGAAATAGAAAAAACTCTTGATAGTTTTTCTTTTGTTGACGCGTTTAAAGATTTATTTGACTCTATAGGATCAACAATTCAAGGGGTCATAGATTCTATGAAAGGAGTTCTATCTAATGTACCTTTAATTGGAGCTCTATTTAAAGATGATAATTCTGAATCTAGAGACAAAGAAGTAATTAAAACTTCACTAAAAAACAAAGGACTAGTTAAAGAAGGATTTTTCAGCTCTTCGGTTGATATGAAAAAGGTTAAATCCGATTCTACCTCTTCAAGTGACATCCGCCAAGTGTTAGAAAATTATAGTCAAGATTTAAGCGAAAATGAAGTATCTCAGTTAAAGGATATCATTACAGAAAAAGAGTCTTTATCTTTGACCTCAGCACAAAATGCTTCTTTAGATTCTAGCTCTACATTAGAAAATTCTGTTTCTGTTGTAAGTTTAAAAGATGCTACTTCTACATTAGAAAACGGTGTTTCTACAACTTCATTAAATAGTTCGTCGCTAACCAACGATGTTAAAGAGCAATCTTCAGTCGAATTGCGAGACTCTTCATCATCAGTTTTTTCAGGTTCACAAAAGCTGTCAAATAAGGTTATGGAGGTGATTACGTCTTCAGTGGAAAGCTCTATATTAGAAAGAGTAAGTGGTATTACAGAATCCGCTACGTCTTCTTTAAGAGACAATCAAGTTATCAATAACGTATTAAGTGACAAAGATATTAATTCAGCTAATCAGACTATAGCGAATGCTATATCTAGCGCAGTGAACTCTATATCAAATGTGAGTAGCCCAACTACGATCATTAATAATAATGGTCCTGCTATTGATGATATTTTAAAAGACAAATTATATAGACCTATATAGGAAAAAAGGGCACTTAGTGCCCTTTTTAATTCTCAACAACAATTCTTTTTATTTTACCAGTTCTTGGAAATACTTCAAGTCGTCATCGTCATCATCCGAACTATTAGACTCAGGCTCTGGAGCTGGAGCGCTTGCTGGTTCAGCTTGAGCTTTCGAACTTGGAGTAGCCTTTGCGACTTGAGTAGTATCTAAGTCTACCTCTTCAGCAGTACGAGTAACGTTTGTATTTTCACCTAGAACTTTATTTAGTCTTGCGAGCAATTCTTCGTAAGATTTAAAGTTAGCTGGATCTTTGAACTGACCTAGGTCATGAGTTTGGTTAAAGACTTTTTCTAACTCAGCATCATCACCATCTAATAGGGCGTTAGGTGCGCTAAACTCTGATTTGTCATAGTTAACCCAGCCTTCGACTTTACGAATCTTGATTTTAAAATCTGCACCATCCCACATATCAAAAGGATTGACTGGTGTTTCATCGTCAAATTCAGGCTTCATAGCTTCGATAAGTTTATCAAAGATCTTTTTACCAAATTTGTACATGAAAACCTTACCTTCATTTTCAGGATTTGAAGGGTCAGATACAATATAGACATTAGACACATAGTGTAGTCTGCGTTTCTGTTTGCGGGCAATTTCTTTATCAGCTTCAATGCCGCTATTCCAAAGGCGAGAGTTTAACTCTGATACTGGATCTTTTTCATCACGACCCAAGGTGCTACGAGAATTCTCAATATACCAAAGTCCAGTCGGGCCTTGAAATCCATGGTCCCAATACTGAGTCCAAAATGTACCATCTTCAGGTGAAGGAAGGAATCGTACTACGGCGTAACCATTCCCAGATTTATCACGGGTAGGTTTCCAAAAGTTTTCGTCAGAGTTTCGTTTAGTTCCACCACTGGCCTTTTCTGCGGCTTCGACTAGGTTATCAAGAGAGTTTTTGCGGTTGCGCTTTAAATTTTTAAAAGACATTTATATTTTACCTTGTATGTTCAATGTATGTTCTGAATTATTCACGTTCTTAATATAGATGCAACGAATTGCTAACTATATATACAACTTTTACAAGTTTTCTTCTATAATTTCATTTATTTTACTCCTTAATAATTTAAGTTCTTCCAAAGAAAGAGGATGAAAACTAAGTCTAAACCCAGGCTCTGTTGATGTATTAACATAGAATTTATCTTTATGCTTTTCAATTTCTATTAGCATTGGAATACTGACCTCAATAGAGAATTAAAAGAAGCTGAGTCAAATTTTATAAATGGCTCATACTTAGTAATAGCAATCTTTAAATCTGGCCACATGATAGTATCACCAATCTGGGAATCCTTCTTTTCAATAAACTTTAAATATCTCTCAAAAAGACACAATGTTTCGACACTTATCTCTTCTCTTTGATATAGCGAAATAATCTTTGGTACTTGGCTATTTTCAACTTTAAAAGCGTTCTGCAAAGAATCACACGTATCGAGAATCGTATGTAAATCTTGCTTAACCAAATATTTAAGGCTTTCATTCCGCTTTTGCCATTCAACATAACGTTCTTCATTACATTCTCCAATCCATTTTACCCCACTTATAAAGTTAGACACATAGAAATTGATTAAATCGTTTTCGTTATTAAATTTATTAGCAAATTTAGCAAAAAAATATTTATCTCTTCTCTTTTCGTAAGATTGTAAGTTTACCCTTGTTTTAAAATTATATTTGAATGCGTCATAACTACCTTTAAAATGTAAGTTTAAACAAGTGTAAAGTTCATAGGATCTGAAAGGATTCATATCGGTAAAGTATTTCCACCTTTTATGTAATTAAAAGATACTGCTTCAGCGTAAAGCTTATCCTTAATTGAGGGAAGAATAAGCTTTGGTACCGACTTTTCGTCAATCCCTTGCTGATCACATATCTCACATATAGCATCGATATAAGTAAGATGATTCTTTCTCGCATATTTCTCTATCATCATACTAAACTTTTTGCTTGTGAGGAATTGTTCGCTCATCATAATGTCTCAAATTTTATTACAGATTCAACTCGAAACGATCTCCAGCCGCAAGCTCTAATATCGTAAACTCGAATAGTTTCAAGGTTTTCTTTACGAGGAGTTGTCTCAGTTTTAGGCAAACTTTCTTCAGGTATTAATGTTTCATTGAGGGTACACATCATATCGCGAAAATCTCCATTCGCTTTTATAAACTGGACTCCACAAACTAAAGACCTTAAAAAATCTAACATCTCATCACGATTATACATTGTTTACCTCCATCATCAGGTTATTAATATCATCAACTATTTCGGTTGTTGAACTTTCTAAGATATTTCTTAAAATGTTACCACTATATCCGCAGATATGGTTGTATTCCTTATTGCAAACATAAATTGAGCCAGACTCACCATGAAATCGAAATTCATTTTCAGTTTCTTCGATATGAGTAATTCCTGAGTTCAATCTCCAACTTTCATTATTCCAAGATCCGAACACTTTATAGAATGGATTATTTCCTATAGTAGAAATCTTAAGAACTGCCCATCCATCGGGATTAGTCTCCATTAGAGTTTCCCTTATTCGCGAGAAACTCTTCCTTAGCTCTTTGTAGATAATGTGCCATATCTAGAGCTTCTTCAATAGCATGAGTACTCCACTGATCGAAGGTTAAATCAGTACGATCAACCGTAACTCCATATTTTTCAAGACCAACTTTAGCTCTCTCCATAATCATTTGGGATAAAGCTTCTGCTGTTTTTAACTCATTACTCATAACGTCTCCGTATTTAATCTAATCATTCTATTATAACATATTGGTAAAGAATGTAAACAGTTTATTTGAATTTTTTAAAATCTTTTTCTACTGAATAAGCCTCTATTTCCCACGGTTGCTCATGGGCAGGTATACCCTCGTAGCGACAACCTTTCCACACCATTGTGCCAACTTTATCGGTATACTGAAGTTCACCTTTGAGAAATTGCTTTGCATGTGTAAGCTCGTGCAAAAGAGATATTCTTAGTTCATCAAATGTAAGTCGTCTTCCTTGAGCATTTCGGTATATGTCAATGCACACATTAGAGTCATCATACGAAGTATAACCATACGCATCTGGAACTAACCAATGACGATCTTCAAAATTGATTTCAACATCTTCTTCGATAATATCATAAGCATACATCACATTAAGTGCAAACTGTTTAAGGGCTTCTGAGCGAGTACCTTTAATCACCGAATGTCACCTTCATTTCTCTCTCAACGTCGACCATTTTGTAAGGAGTATTATATTGCAAATAGCCTTCTAAAGCTTTTTCGGCATCGTGTTTGAATGCAAATTGAGTTTTCTTATACCGCATACCGCCGTCGAAAAGAGCGTTAAATTTCATATCCTTCCAAACATGTTTAGCCTTTGCCAAGAAGAAATGCTTTACTTTAAGCTCTTGAGCTTTCCAATACGTAGCATATCCATTTGACATTTTTATGATTCTAAACTGACGTTCTTTCATTTAATTTCTCCACAAATTTGCAAGCTTTATCATGAAGCTCCGTTCCGTCTCTATACAAGGTTAAGTTGATTGCATGGAACATAAGCCTTGAATAATCTTGAGCTAGTTTCGTGTGCATTTCATCAAGCTCTTCGTATGAAGCGCAACGTAGGTATTTGTTACAAGCTCCTTTGCCACACCGAGTCGTATATCGCACCGCTTTGCCACAACCACATTTAGAGTCTAGACTATCAAAAGGTCCCATTTAATTTCTCCATATACCAAGTTCTTGCAACATAGCTACACTTACTTCCAACTTGTTTCATAGTAAGACCATTTGCTTCTAATACATCAGCTTCTTCAGTGTGGATATCTTTGTTAACCCAACCGACAAAAGCTCCGATAGTTTTTTGATCTAGTCCAATTTCCTGAAGACCTTGTTCAAGGCGGTTTTCGGTGACAGCATACTCAACAAATTTTTCAATGCTTTCAAGAACTTCTGGGTCGACTGGAGCAAGAGTCTTTACTTTTGAAATAGAGTGCTTTTCGCCCTTTACTTTGAACATAAGCTTACTATCTTTCCAGTCAGTAGACCAAACTACACCTTCACCAATACCAGAAATATCAAAATAAGATCCAACTGGACATTCTTTTTCTACCGCTTCAGTAATTTCGGCCATTTTATTAATAGACTTTTCGGGATTATTAAAGTCTATTTCAATTTCGTATGATTGGAATTGGTCAGCAAAATAAATTCCAAAGCTGTTAAGGATTAAATAGTCTGGAACTGTGAATGCATTACAAGGAGCATCAAATAGCTGACCTTTAATCCTTACTCCAAAAATAACAAAAATCTTATTTGGAATCTGAGCAATCGCCACACCCTTTTGGATGTTAGGTCCACACCATTCTCCGTAAATAACAATGTCATTTCCATATTGTTCCTCTGCAATTTCGAGAAATATGTCTTTTTGCATTTCCACAAACTGAGCAAAGCCGGCGTTATCATTCCCTACAGCAATAATGTTATTTCGGGATTGAGCCCAAATCTGACCATCTCTAACACCGACACCAGCGTTAGTGCCATGAATCTTTGGAGTACCTTTGAATTTAAG
>Ga0181377_1000713_pt1 | contig 11861 bp, 35 predicted proteins | sample LowvirmetaG_9_FD_130160 | JGI IMG/M metagenome (GOLD analysis project Ga0181377, IMG submission 130160) | Marine viral communities from the Subarctic Pacific Ocean - Lowphox_13 viral metaG | ecosystem: Environmental > Aquatic > Marine > Oceanic | place: Subarctic Pacific Ocean | collected...
AAACTATTCAAACCCTTATGATTATTACTGGAAGATTAATCCAGATTCAGTCGACAAGATCATTAATCAGGCAGTGGCTTATAAACAAAGAATGATCGATCACAACAAAAAGATAGACTTCTTCATGCGTGCTACTACATTCTCAGACAGATGCTGGGTTCATCCTGTAGATGATCTGTCTGAAGAAAATCCTTACCGAGAGCTCCGTCTTAACTTTGAGAAGGGGTTGACAGGGGAAAGGACTAGACTTGCACTACTCGAGTCGCATCTTAATTGCTTGCAAGAACAGTGGGATAGCTACTATTCAGATATCGAAAATCTTCGAAAAGTTCAAGACGAGAGAGACAAAGTCTACCGTCAAAGAGTAGAGCGGAAAGCAGAAATACGGGATAGCCTCAATACTAAGAAGCGCAAGCGGAAAGAAGAGAAAAGAGAAGCTCTAATATCAGAAGTGGAGGAAGAGATGAAACTGTGGCGAGAGAATGTACATTCCGGAAAAGACACTTGCGGATGCACTTCTTCTCCAAATAGTGAAGGCATACGAACACTCAAGGTAAACTATTCTACATTGGAAGCAGCAACAGCAGCAGCCAAATCTGCACTCATTAACAGTGATCTTCACCTTAGGCCTTACCGCTGTGACGCGAAGAGAAAGGGTCGAGACGGTCGTCACTACAGTTGCGGTGGTTTTCACTTGTCATCATCAATCTAAAAATTAGAAAAGGATATCATGATCACTGCAGTTGCAGTGATCATCTATTATACAACAATATGTGGAGGAGTGTTATGGTATTTGAAACAATGGAAGAATGTATTATGTGGCTTAAAAAAGTAGATCTTAATGAAGAAAATGCAAAAATTATTGCTATAATGGAGCTAGCTGAGCTTTATGAAGACGTCCACCAAGCGATAGAAACGCTAGCAGGCTACTCAAAAACAAGCAAGAAAAAGTGGTTAGAAATATATGATAAACATAGTATGGTATACTAGGAGAAAAAATGGATATTAAAGATATAGATGATTTTAAAAAGATCAAGATTGAAATAAAAGAGCTTAAGCAAAAACTAAATACAATTACTAACGCAAAATTTAGGCTAAAGGAATCAAACATAAATATAAAGTCTGATTTTTACAAAAGCATTGTCAAGCAAGAGAAAGTTGATAAAGAAAAGCTTAATTCTCTTATAAACAAAATAACCTTTATCAACAACCCACCCAGTGAAAAAGAATAAATCATGTGTTAAAATAAAGGTATAAAATAAATGTTTTTAACAGGAGTTTTAAATGCAAAAAAAATTTAGACTTGAGTGGATTAACGTTCCAGGGGTTGAATTTGGTCACAAAGAAGTCTGGAATCAAGATGATATTGGATACGACTTTGGATCATGTCAAGAAATAATGATGTTTGCAAAAAAGTCAAGAAAAGGAAACTCATACATTGTTTTTGATTATTCAGGAAAAGGCTTTCTTATTATAACAAGAGTTTCAAACAATACGAAAATAACAACATAAACAGAGGTTTACTATGGGCGGAAAAGCTTTAAACGGAAAAACAGTAACGAACAGTAACGCGCACAAACTATTTGAAAAAATGTTTTTAGAAAACAATTTAGGTTGCAAAGCAAGCAAAATTTTATTATGTGGATCTGCACGTCGAGGAAAAGAAACATGTGGCGATCTTGATATTGTTTTTATTGATAAAAATAGTGCAATTAAGGATTGGCTTGTCAAAACTTTTGGCAGAAAAAAGAACGGCAAGCCACAAAATGTCGGGCTAATTGACGGTGTCCAGATTGAATTTTATGAATCAACCGAAGAAGCATGGGGTTCTCAAACACTTATGTGGACTGGTTCTGCTTCAAACAATATTAGAATGAGAAGGATTTGCAAAAAGAAAGGATGGTCAATGAGCCAGTATGGCATTAAGGATAAGAATGGAAACAATTTAACAGAAGGCATGTCTGAACAAGAGATTTACAAATTCCTAGGTGTTAACTATGTAGAACCGGTTGAGAGGTAATTATGGAAGTTTCAATGACAGTAGTCATATTATTCTTTTGGTTCTCTTCAATAGCTTTTCCTTTTGTAATATCTGGAAGCAATTACAGAAAAAAAGATGACGAAGAAACAAGCATTACAAATGCAAGAAAAGATTCCCACTTTTTAAGAGGTTAAAATGATATATCACGATTTAAAAAATCTAACACCAATCTATTCCTCAAAGTACGGTCGAGGTCTAATTGTAAATGTAACATGGAGAAAGTCTGACCAGCTTTTTATGTGTTATTTTAATTCTCTAAAATGCCATACGTTTATGACATCGAACGAGTTTTCTCAAAGCGACAGTCTTTCTTTTGAGCCTTTTAAAATTAAAGACGAAGACCTAAAAGAAAATGTTGTAAAAAATAAAGTAGATTTTTCTGTCGAAGACTCTTTCTAGAATTAAAACATATATATTAGTATAGGGTGTTTATGAAAGAATGTTGGCAACAGTTATGCGTAGGTGATGTTATAACGATTAAAAGGGATAACAAGTTTGTATGTGTATTTGTCTCAGGCATACCCGAGTATCCTATAACGAAAGGGGATTCTGTAGAAGTTGTCGACTTTTTTTCTAACAACATTAGAACATACTTTATTGAATATAATGACTATGTTAACCTTGATGCCAATTATAACTTGGCTATAAATTACAAGTACAAAGAAGGATCGCTTGTAAAAATACATGTGGGAAAAAAAGAAAAACTAATAGGAACAATCATTTCAACATATCCTCCAGAGTTTAAGGCATATCCTGATCATCACAAAACTCTTATCCACACTTTTTTTACACCGCAATATAACATTATGTTAACAGATGGCAGTGAAATAGTTTTAAAAGAAACAAAACTAAAGTTGATATCAAAGCCAAACTAATTTTAACTTTGCTTTAAAATATCTATAGTAAACTAAACAACCCGCCTAACAGGAGGATATAGTGAACAGCGCAGATTTAAAAGCTCTTAATAAAAAAAGAGACATGTATGTCAAAGCCCTTTCGTATAATAGTCCAGGCATCTCTTTAGACAAGAGCTTGATAGCAGCTTTTAACAGTGAAATAAACATGCTTCAGTTTATAATTGAAAACATAGACAAACCGAAAACAATTGAAGATAACCCATATTTTCATAGCTGGATAAAAGATACTATAGACTTTCATAAAGCATCGAGATCTCCGGAGCTTGAGATGTTTTTAAGACTAAAAGAGTATATTGAACACACACTTTCTTAGTGAAATAGAATTAAAATTTTGTTATAATAATATTATCAAAATAGTAATACAAAAAGGAGAAAAAATGACACAAGACAAATGCGATTGCTGCGGTAATCTTTACCCACCGCAACTTCTTTCATTACAGAAAAACAATGAAATATACTGTCTGGACTGCGAATGGCGTGCAGAGGTAACAAGAAAAAAATGGAAAGAAATCACCCCTAAAAACGAAGGCAAGTAACATGATTAAACAATGCAAACATTGCGAATGCGAATTTAATCCTCGCTCCCAGATCAAGCAAAGAGTTGGCGGTTACATCGATGAATGCGCTGAATGTGTTATAGAACTAAGAACAGAGACATCTGTGAAATATAGAGGTGTTGTTGATGGATCAGGAAAGATGGCAGCAATATCAATAGTAGCATTTAACTCAGAAGACGAAGCTGATGCTTACGTTACTTCTTTTAACTCTTGCGGTTTCGGCAGAAGAAAAACAAATCTTTGTAACGAGATTAATCATAGCCACGTTGCTTTCAATGCTGGTAATGAAAATCATAAGGGAAAGCTATGATGTCTAAAAGTTTAATTGGTCAAGTAGTTCGCCATGAAGGAAAGCTGTTTCAAATTTTAAGTGAAAATAAAACAATACTTAGAGCTTGTTCATATAATAAACTGTGTGGAATCGAAACAACAATATTTGTATCAAAATCAACAGGAAATGTTGTTGCAAAAAAGGAAAAAAGAAAATGAGAATTATAAAAATACAAACAAAACACGACGGCATAATCGCAATTAATGCCAATGCAATAACAAGTATTGATGAACAGCTTGATGTTGTTTACATACACCTTCCAAACAAATCAATAGCAACAAACTTTAGCAGCATTGAAAATGCTATATACACAATACGAAAAACTGAGGAGAGTATATGAATATGATAAAACTTGAAAACGGAAACATCGTCAGCGTTGTTACAATGGATACTGATACTACTTTTGGAGAGTTCTTTGGTGTTTATAGGACTTTAAATCTTGCAATTGCAGATGTTAAGCTTTGGTTTGCAAATTTAAACGAAGAAAGCCTGGAACATGAGACTGAAGAGAATCGAAATCATTGGGAAATGACTGCGACTTCGCAGGATACCCAGACATGGACATGCAAGAACTTTGGTAATATAAAAACAATAAACTTTAGCAAATATGGATTATAAATGTCTAATGACAATCTTATAGATTTAGGGGAAGGAAAAATTAAAAGTACTATGATTGATGCATTTCACAAAGAAGTATTTAAGGATTTTCTTCCAGGCGCTTTAATTGTTACTGAGGATTCTAGTATGTGTGTTACTATTATTGATATAATAACTATTTTTGGCAATAAAGATTTTGCCTTTGGAAACTTTTATGCAATGACATTGTCAGGCGCTGTTTCTAATATATTTGTTTCATACCATTATTCAAGCAAGGAGCTTGTTTTAGATTTTAAAGGCAGATCAAAGATTAAAAATGTTTTAAATCAATAACCCACATAGAGTATTTGTATTTATTTTATGATATAATAGATTCATAAGGAAAATTTTTATTTTGGAGGAATTATGAAAGCATGTGAAAAGCTTAGCATTGATATTAAAAGCATTTATCCCATAATCATTGGTCAAACAGGAGATCCTGAAACTGATTTTAATGCAAGGTGTGGATATCATATCTCAACTCTGCGTCGAATGGCCTGGGGATTCTTAACGAACGCTGGTCTTTATGAAGAAATGCTCGAAGACGATAAATACTTTACACGTCGTTTTGGCAAAGGAGAAAATGACAATAAAATCAAAGGTGATCTTGATGCTTCATATCTTGATATTCATTACCCAAATGGAATTATGAGACTTTATTACAAGCACAATCGCCATGTTTTGTTTTTTAGAAATCCTGATTATGGCAATAATCTTGAAAAGCCACAAGATCCTGGTCCATGCACTTCAAAAGGATGCGAAAAAGGAAACTTTTATTCTAGCGGAACATTGTACCCATGCAACCATTGCATGGATATTGAAAGATATAATCTAAAGATTGCAGACTGGAATAAAGAAAACGGAGAAAAACAATGAAAGCAATAACAATCTCTTTAATGCTATCTTTAACACTTTTTAGTATTGCTTACATTATGGGATCGATATTAATCGCTATTCATAACACAGCAATCGGTCCCGTGGCTTTGTGGGTCACGGGTGTAACACTTATATTTTACACGTGGGGTAAATGCAATGGTAATGCAGAATATTAAACTATATCTCGTAGTCAAAGATACGCTTGGGGACTACGGCGGAGAATCAAAAAGATCTATTGTTTTAAACAAGGCTTCAAGCTCCCAAGCTTTTTCTTCAAAAAGCTGTGCATTAAGTGCTTTAAAAGAAATGATCGAAGACACAGAAGAAGAATATGAAATACTTGATGATGAAAAATATTCTGGTCTGGCATATTCTCTTTGGGACGGTCATGAAATCTTTTATATCCACGAGATTTACTTAGATAATAGTTTGTAGATTACAACATACTTAGAGTAAATGATTTTAATTTGTGATATAATAAAAACATCAATAAAATACACACACAGAGGTTTGATATGAGAACAATCAAATTTATACTTACATTTATCGTAGCTTTTCTTGCAATAAGTTTCTTCCAGACTCTTGTTCCAGATATTACTAATCTTTTATGCATCGCTTACCTTGCTTACTCAATTGCTGACTAGGAGTCGTTATGAAAATTAAAATACCTTTTACAAACAAACAAGTTATACTTGACCCGCTTTATGAAGGCCTGTTTTTTATGCTTTGCATTTATGCAGTTTTTTCTATAACAATTTTGCTATTTGTTGCACTTGGTGCCAAAGTATTGTTTGGGATTATAGGTGCTTTTATCTTGGTGCATATATTTAAAACATCATCTGTTGAAGAAGTGGAGGATAGTAATGTCAAAGAATAAAAAGAAAAACAAAATACCAAAACCTAGAAACTGGCTTGCAATTCATGCTTTTCAAAGATCTGGATCAGGAAGCCACGGTGACAAAAAGAAACAAAGAAATAAAAAACTTTGTCGAAAAAAGATAAAATGTGCAGAGAGATACTAGCCAACAATGAAAGAGCAACTTTTAAAAAATCAACCATTATCAAAAGGTGACTTGGTATATTTTGCAAAACATTCTAATGTTAAAGTATTTAATGCACTAATTCTGGATCTAACATTATTTAGATTACAAAAAGACAGAGTTCACTACAAAGCACATGCTGATGTTTTTATTGAATCATCTGAGTCAAAAGCAGAGTTTTATTACAATTCTGTCATAAAATCGTTGTCGATAACACTCATCTTCAGCGGATCATTTATAAATCATGCAAAAGTTATTGATGTAATCAGAGCTTAGCATACTATCTTACACAGAGTAATTGTATTTATTTTATGATATAATAGTATCATAAGGAAAATAACTTTTATTGGAGGACTTATGAATTCACGTTTCGCTGAGATTAAAAAATCTGTTGAACTTTCTTATAAACCCGAATACGTTGCAAAGCTAAAAGAGCTTAATGATTTACCTGATTGTAGTAGAAAGAAAACCGGATCAATATCAGCTCGCATCTTATGGTTTGCAGGTGATTATGATAATGCGATTAGAATTTTAAACGAAGCTATTAATGAAATTAAACAAGGGGAAAACCAATGAGCATCTATCGAACAGATACACTTGGCGATCACTACATTTCTAAAAGAAAACATGCAGCAAAAAAGAATCATAGTTGCTGTAATTGCAACCAAGCTATTGAAAAAGGCAATGTGTATACAAAGACCGTTGGAACTTATGATGGATACTTTGTTTCAAATGCTTGGCATACAGACTGCCATGAAAACCACATGCAATACTTAAAAGATCAAACAAGAAAGGAAGGTTAATATGACATTACAACAATTTAAAGCAACTCTTAAAAATCTATGCTGGGACGATCTCATGACTGTTTATTCAAATCGTTCTGAGTATAGTGTAGAAAAACAAAAAATAATTCAGGAAGTCCACACACAGCGGTGTGATGCTTTCAATCGATACATGTGCTTCTAAGGAGACTAATATGAAAAATGATCTTTCAAAATATTTTGTACCAGGCATAATAGACTACACGTCCCGATATGTTGAGGTCTTTAAAGCATCAATAAGCAGAGATAAAGGAGTAAGCAACTCAGATAATGAAGTGCTAATTAATCTAAATAGCATTTCCTCAATAGAAAAAAGGCAATTTAGGTGCGGCGTCTATAAAAATGGTCCAGTCCATGATTATTGGACAGTACATATTCAAAACAGCACACATTATTATCAGTTCGAATATCACACAGGGCTTGCCATTGTCCTTTTATGGAAACGACACTTTCGAGAAGGCGGATACACTATGATTGAAGAATCAAAAATGCATGAAAAACAATTAAGGAGAGAAGAAAATGCGTAACTTACCAGATGATTGGAACTCCTATTGGACCACATGTCCGGAACATGATGTAAAGTATCACATGTCAGAATGCTGCCCAATATGCGAAATGAGTGAAGAAGAACAAGAACAATGGGTTGATGATAGAGACAGTGCCATTGAAGCAGAGGCTGAGTCAAGATATTACGATGAACAATATCCCGAATGGGAGCCGATGGATCATCCTGATTGGTAACATATCATTTAATGAGTATTTGTATTTATTTTATGATATAATAGTATCATAAGGAAAATAACTTTTTAATGGAGATGACATGACTGAAGAAAAAACATGGACACAAGAAGATATCAATCAGATGTTAGAAACAAACGATTCTGCTGTCGAACGTGCTGTTCTTAGAATTCATGATAATATTGATTTTATAAGACCTAGATTTGATTTAGGTGCAACAGCTTGGCAAACTGAAAACATACTTAAGAACTTTGCACAATTCCTCAGAGGTCAAGACGACAAGGGAAATAAAAGATGGCAGCCCAAGTCTTTGACACATCGAATTGCAAATCGACAGCTTAAAAAGCTTTGCTATCCCAACAAGAACGTAATTCAAACTGCTAGATCAATCGTTAAAAGGTTCTCTACTTATCTTGCAAATGTATCAAACGATCATTACGAAAGAGAAAAGATACTTGTTGATGGAATTACAGCCTGGCCTGACAAGATTTGTCTTGGCGGTCCTCATCAAAAAAGATATGGTGACAGATATGAATATAAAATGGTTTTAAAATCGACAGGCTTTACCTTGCCAAAATCACAATGGCCGACCTTTCATGCTTTTGAAAAAAAATGTGTTCAAAGCATTATGAGAATTCAACAGGAATGGAAAAACAATAACAAACACAGTTTAATTAGCTCAATAGACCCACAGTATATTATTGATCGATATCACTTTGTTAAGACAACCCATTCTTATCTTGACTAAATAACATTTTCTTACTTAGAGTATTGGTTTTAAATTTATGATATAATAAATACACACGGTAATTTTATACGCATTTGGAGGAATAATGCTTGATTGGATTTTATTAGGAATGGCTTACGATGTTGTTAATACACGCAACAAAGAAGCAAAGAAAAGAGAAGTTCAAAAAGAAAAAGATCGGCTAAGACAACGGCTTCGCATGCCGGTTACACGCGGTCATCTTAAAAGTTGCAAATGTCGCTTGTGCAGCAATCGACGTCAATCAATCCAAGATCAACTTAACGACTTAAATCAATAGGAGAAATTATGAATACTATGTTTGACAACAATCCCGATATGGCAATCTCACTAGTTTTATTCGCTTTATGTGTATTTGGCTTTGCTGCCTGTTATGAAAGCCCGACACCAGAAGAAGAGGCACGGCATGAATACAAAGCTGCCAACAACTGTGCTTCAAAGGCATCAGGTTCTTCTCCTCGTTGCTGGTCTTCTGCAGATTGGGAAGCTTATTGTTCACGCGTTCGTTGCAAATAAGGAGTAGAATATGAACAATTACAAAACTTTACCAAAAGACATTACTGATATTCTAAGCTACAACAAAATAAACGGACTTCTTTTCGACTTCAAGGATATGGAAGGCTCAGGTGGTGGATACTATCCTGTTTGGTCAATGCAAAGCGACGGAACTGCCAGCTTGTTATTAGAAGATATTGGTTGTGAGGCTGCAAATAATGCTCTTGACAAACGTGGAAAGACTGATACACCTGAAAATTTTTGGCATTTTTACATTACAGAATCTGGAAACTATGTAATAGAAAACCTAAAAACAGGTTCTAAATTGAAAAAGAAACCTCAACAACCTGACGTTTATGATAGAATCTACTTAAACTATCCTGGTCGAAATCTTGCAATAGAATATATTGATGGCTATACTAACAAAGAACAAAACGAATACATTGATACTTGGCGTCTTATTGATTTAACAACTGGTGAAGTTTTTTGTGAAGACGTTTTACCTCACGAAGTTATCGCAGAAGCTGCAGCAATTCAGGCACAACTATTCAAATCAGACTCGCATGATGAATACGTAAAACCTGTCTCACCAACTACACCTTTACGGGCCCTGGACACCAACAAAACTGGAGAGAAACAATGATTGAAGAATATAATGAATACGAAGAATATACAGTCTCTGAACTTTGGGATCTTTATTTCAAAGAAGAAGAAAGGTTGAAAAGTTTATACGAAGAGCCAGTTAATTATTATATTCCTGGGGACAGCATGACATACATGAGTGCCATGTCTCAGGTTTGGGCAATCAAAGGGTGCAAAGAAGACATGGAAAAAATACAACAGGAAATCGATAGAAAAAACAAGGAGAAGTCAAATGAGATTTAGTGATGGAATGACCTTTGATACCAGTGGTCCTTTAAGATTAACGCGAAGAAGGGACGGATGGTATGTTGTTGGTAACGGAATGTTATGTCCAGTCGGCTCTTCTGAAGAAGGTGAAAAGTTTATAGAAAGATTAAAGGAGAATAGAAAATGATTCAAGTATACGTTGAAATAACAAACATAACATGGGTTGATGATCATGACGGAGAAATAGCATATGACAATGGAACAAGTCGATCATTTGTCGCAGATATTCCTGACGTTGAATGCTTAACTTCAGATATGATTGATGAAGCTATTGCTGATTCCCTTGAAAATCATACAGGTCACAGGCCAGAAGAGTGGCAATTGTATGTCTTTGATGATACACTGGAGACAGTATTATAAAACTATCAGACTTCGTGCTATTGATTTAAACTTATGATATAATAAGATCATAAGGAAATTGCTTTTAACTGGAGGAAAAATGAATCAGATCCCAACCTACTATCTTGGCTTGATAAAGAAAGGTCAAGAAGATATTACAAGTATTCAATGCCGTATCAATCAACTATGCAGCTGTTTGGACTTTGCTGAGGAGACTGTCAACACTGATCGCATAAAAGAGATCAAGTCAGAAATCACAGAACTTGCTAAGAAAAAAATGGAAATCCAAGAAAAGATCGAAAGACATGCACAACACCACAATTCAATGCTTAGTTAATCAGACGGAGTTATGAAATGAGAAAAATATTATGTACAGTTAAGCTATTCTTCGCCAATCACAACATGGACGTAGACATCTATCTCGATCTCGACGGATCAATAGAGGATCAGATATTCGATATCTATGGAGACAAGATAACAGACTTTAAGTGGTCTGAAAAATTAAACACATTTGAAAAGGAAAGATTATGATCACATCGAAAGAACTGGCTGAAAAGGCACCACTCATTCACGAAGGGATGGAATTTCAAGTACTCAATCACCAGAAGACTGATACACTTCTCATCCGTGTCACAAGTGTGGCAACAATCAAAAAGAACTCATGCTGGGGAGACTATCAAAAGAATGTGGTTTGGTATGAAACAGTAGCACAAGCTTCGAAGCGGTCTTTTGTGCAGAAGCAAAGAGCTGACGGCACTTCTTATTGCGAAGAAGTATGGGTACCTAATCCTGGCGCATTCTACACAGATCGAGGCAGTATGTCAATGGCAGGTTTTATTGAATACAAACTTAACAAACGTGTTGAAGAACAAAACCTGTAACAAGCAAGGAGAGAAAAATGGCTAATTTCAAAAGAGCAAAAGAGGCAGCACTCAAAGTTCCTAAGCTCAAAGCAGAACTTGAACGGTATCTAAACCTCTCTCGAGCCATATACGAAGGTGACGTCATTGCGCTTTCAAATGAGATAAGAGATGGTATCGTAGATATCTACACGGGTCCTGGGCCACATCTTGTTTTGGAGTGGAAAGCTTGGGATCGACTCGCTGCTAAAAAGGATGCAAATGCTCTTGCAAATGCAATTGCAGCACATCACAGAAAAAAATATCCACAGCTATACAAACAATAAAAAAGGAAAGAAAAATGATCGATGTCTATGTTGAGTTGGAAAACATACTTTGGGAAGATAATAATGCAGAGGCTTCTCAAGGAAACGAATGTTCTTTCACTATATCAGTTCACGAATCTCAAATCTTTCAAAAAGCAGTAGGAAAATACTTGCTAGAAAGGACAGGCTATCAGCCAGAATCTTGGGAATACAAACGACTAATCGTTGTA
>Ga0181377_1000714_pt1 | contig 11860 bp, 6 predicted proteins | sample LowvirmetaG_9_FD_130160 | JGI IMG/M metagenome (GOLD analysis project Ga0181377, IMG submission 130160) | Marine viral communities from the Subarctic Pacific Ocean - Lowphox_13 viral metaG | ecosystem: Environmental > Aquatic > Marine > Oceanic | place: Subarctic Pacific Ocean | collected 2015-12-10
CAGATCAACACAGGTCTAAATGCGTTTGTCCAAGGAACGGGTTGGGGCGCAGGAACATGGGGCGCTGGCACTTGGGGCAGTTCTAGTAGCACTCTCGCCTCTGGTCAGTTGCGTCTTTTCAGTCAAGACAGTTTTGGTGAAGACCTGATCTTTAACATTCGAGGCGGCGGCATCTTTTACTGGGATGAGTCTGCTGGCACAAGCACAAGAGCAATCAACGCAACCACTTTGAGCGGGGCTTCTAATGTGCCAACTGTTGCGCTTCAAGTGTTAGTTTCTGATATAGATCAGCACGTTATAGCGTTTGGCTCAAATCCGATTGGATCGTCTAACATTGATCCATTGTTGATTCGTTTCTCTGATCAAGAGAACGCTGCTGACTGGACGCCAACAGCAACGAATACTGCTGGCGGTGTACGCATAAACTCTGGTTCCGAAATCATAGGTGCGGTTCAAACAAGGCAAGAGATCCTTGTGTTCACAGATGTCAGCTTGCACTCAATGCGTTTTGTGGGTGCTCCATTTACATTTCAGTTTGCAACGCTCAGCACCGATATATCCATGATCTCACCAAACGCAGCGGTTAACGCTAGAGGATCGGTTTACTTTATGGATTCGGGTGGTTTCTACGTCTACAACGGGTCAGTCCAACCACTGCCATGTAGCGTAAAGGAGCATGTGTTTTCTAACCTTAACAAGGGGCAAGCGTTTAAGGTGTTTGCTGCTGAGAACAACGACTTCTCAGAGGTCATATGGTTTTACCCAGTAGGTTCAGGTGACACAGAAATCACGAACTATGTATCGTATAATTACGCAGAGAACCTTTGGGCTGTTGGCACGTTGGATAGAGGCACTTGGATGGGTTACTCGAAGTCCTCAAACCCTATTGCGTCATCTGTAAACACTGGGCCAACAGATGCTAATTATTTGTACAACCAAGAGACTGGATTTGATGATGACGGGTCACCAATGACTGCGTTTGTAGAGTCAGGAGATCTAGAGATTGGCGAAGGTGATCGGTTGATGATGATTAGTCGGATTATTCCTGACTTCAAGTTTAGTGGTGACACTGGCGGAGCTTCGATTGACTTCACGATCAAGGGCAGTAACTTCCCGCTAGAAACACCAACGAATCAAGCGACAGCGACTGTCACATCAAGCACCACTCAGTCAAACATAAGGACTCGAGCAAGACATGCCGTAGTGCGTGTCGAAAGCTCTGGTGCTGGGTTTGGCTGGCGGTTGGGTGATCTGAGGTTTGACATGAGACAGGACGGAAGACGCTAATGGCAACCAGACAGAATCCTTTGCCAGTGCCTCCAACAGAGTACGACTTCAATAACGAAGCAATTACTCGAAGGACGATAGAGCAGGCTATGGATCAGATTGAAAACGATGTGATTCAAGCTAAGACTCAAGGTGACAAGACGGGATCGCTTGCTATGCGTAGGTTTCAGTTCTTGTTGATGGGCGCATCGTGACAGACGTTATCAAGGTGCTTGGTCAGGTCGATGTATCAGCAACGACCACCACGACACTATACACGGCACCTGATCTAGTTCAGACCACTGTGAGTTCGCTAGTGATATGTAACCGAGGCGGTTCTGGTATCACTTTTAGAGTGAGCATCCATGTAGGTGGCGCAACAGCAGATGACAAGCAGTTTATTTTTTATGACGAAGATCTCGCGGCAACCACATCTAGGACGGTTGTAATCGGGATGTGCCTTTCTCAAACAGATGTGGTTAAGGTTTACGCCAGTGCCGCCAATGTAAGCTTTAACCTCTTTGGAGTGGAGACCAGCTAATGAACAACCCAAACATGTTCCCAATGCAGCCTATGGCTGAGCAGATGGCCCAGCAAGGCCGATACGGCGACAGCATGATGGTTCACATGAACCCAATAGAAGTGGCTGGTATCGCCTCTCTGTCGCCCACAGGGCAGCTTACAACCAACCCGATGACAGGACAGCCGGAGGCTTTCTTGCCTTTCCTTGCCCCACTGCTGGGTAGTTTAGCGGGATCAACGTTTCTGACAGGCTCCACTCTCGGGGGTCTTTTAGGGACTGGTTTAAGCTCAGGGGTGGCAGGTGCTATCGGATCGGGCTTAGCGACAACGGCTGTGACAGGTGATCTAAAAGAAGGTTTGGTTTCTGGATTGACTGGCTTTGGTATTGGTAAGGCTTTGGGTTCTGCTAAAGATCTTGTTGGCGGCGTAACAGAGGCTACGCAAGCGGCAACTGCTGCTGAGCAAGCTTTAGCCAAAGGCACTGAAGCCGCAACTGAGCAGGCCGTCAAAGCTGGAACAGCTATCCCAACAGCGGCTACAAATGATGCGCTTTCGCAGTTGAGTGAGCAGGCGGGGCAGGCTAAGTTAAACTTAGCGAACACGGCCCCAGCATCAACGCTTGATACACTAACGAGTACAGAGGGTTTGAAAGCTGTCGGAAAAGGCCTGCTGACTCCTGGGGCCGCAGTACCTATAGCTGTAGGCGAAGGTCAACGTGCTGCGATGGCTGCTCAAGACGAGCGTGATCGCATGTTCGGTAGAAGGGCTGCTGAGAAGGAACAAGACTATCAGGATTCTCAGAGCATTGTTGATGCGTCTATCCGGCAAGTTGGATCTGACTACGGCGTTGATTACTCTAAAGAATACGGGCGTGATTACGGAATGATGGGCGGCGGAATCACTTCTGTGAACCCAGCCGACTTTCAGCGCCGTCACGCAGAGTTACAGATGATGGGTAGACAACCTATTCAGATGGATTCTGGTGGTCAAATTAGAGACATCGACCTTTCAAACGTTGGTATTACTGGCGGATTTGGCGCCCCAGCAGGGCGGCAGTCTAGGCTTAGGGGGCCGGTCACTGTCAAGCCAGAAGAGCTTGTGGGGACTAGACCTGGTTTTCAGCCTGAGATCAACTATTTCAGACAGCCAATTAAGGATGCGCCGGAAGACGGATCAGATGGCGCGGCACCTCCCACAGTAGACCCAGCTTACGGTGTTGATTTAAGCAATATAGACCCAGCCTTTTTGCAAGGAATTGGCGCTGTTGGGAAAGGTGGCAGCATGGGTGCCATGTCTCTTCCTGCAAACGTACAAGCTGCTCAAGAAATACTTGATAGGAAGTCTGTCTCCACAAGAAAGCGCAAAGCCGCGCAAAATGTTTTGGATCAATACGAAGAAGAAGGCAGAGGCGGTCAAGACTACTTTGATGAGGTTATAGCTCAGACGTATGGCACTGGATATGGCATGCAGGAAGGTGGCGACACCACTGGGCAAATGGATCAGTCGGCTGCGATGCAACTCATTGAGCAGGTTTCTATGGCACTGCTTGGTAGATTGCCGGAAGATCAAGCTGAAGTTGTAATCAACCGATTCATCGATGAGTTCGGTTCTGAGGCATTCCAAATGCTTAGATCTCAGGTGCTTGAGTCTGTTGTGCCAAACTCACAAAAAGAAGGTGTCATCCAAGGCGAAGGGAAAGGCATGGATGATCAGGTTCCAGGAATGATCGGTGATCAACAACCTGTTGCTGTATCTCCTGGTGAGTTTATTGTCCCTGCTGATGTTGTTTCTGGCATCGGTGATGGCGATACAAACTCTGGTGTTCAAGAGTTAGAGGGTATGATGGATCGTGTTCGCCAAGACCGAACAGGAACCATGCAACAACCTGCACCGTTGGGTGCTAAAGCCGGAGGTGCATTGCCAGCATGAGCAGCTTATTAGAGTTTGACGCAAGCAGAATAGAAGATATCTCTAGAGAGCCAAAGGTTTCTCGGAAAGACCTGCCTAGAGAAATAACTCACACCATTACAATGGTTCCCACCAATTACCTGAACAGCCTTTGGCCTGATGTCAGGGATCAGTTGGCTCGAGCGGTGAAACGTTCTCAAGGTCGATGGAACATGGAGTTCTTGTATGCGTCTATTCTAAATGGCAATCAGCAGTTGTGGGTTGCCTTTGATGAAAGTCACAACATAGACGGGGTTGGCACCACTGAGATTATTCAGTATCCAGAAAAACGAATGGTTGTTGTGCAGTTTTTAGGCGGTGACAATTTCAATGATTGGGTCTGGGATATGCTAGAAAGATTCAAGGATTGGGGTAAAGATAACGATTGTTCTGGCATTGAAGCCACGGCCCGCATGGGCTTTTGGAAGTGGTTAGAACAAGACGGGTTTTCTAGGTCGTATGTGGTCTACGAAAGGAGCTTTGACGATGAGTAAAGGTGGCGGTGGCGGCGGCGTTCAAGAGAGCGTAGTAACACAAACAAATCTTCCTGAGTATGCAGAACCATTTTTTCGGGAGCTACTAGGTAGAACCGTATATGAATCAACTCGCCCCTATGAGGCGTTTCCTGGTCAGCGTATCGCTGAGTTCGATCCTTTTGAACAGTACGGCATGCAAGGCATGGCTGAGATGGCATCAGCGGGTACTCCTCAACAGATTACCGATGCGTCAAACATTGCTGCCAATGTAGGCTTTCAAGATGTCGGTATGGGTATGGATATCGCTAGAGGATTTAATCCTCAGATGCAGTACTCAGGTTATCAAGCGGGTGACATTGACGGCGGCTATCAATCCGACTTCTTAGGCCAAGGGTATTATGCCGGTCAGCGTGATGTTGGGTATCAAGGCATGGACTTTGATCCAGGTTATCAAGCAAGAGATATTAGTGTTGGTGATTCTGGCTATCAGGCTGATTTTTTTGATCCCATGTATCAAGCCCGTGAGCGCCAGTCTGGCTTTGATGTGGGGCCACTAGAAAGCGGCTATCAAGCAGGCCAATTTGACTCAGGGTATCAAGCAAGAGATCTAGGCCAAGGTTATCGGGCGCAAGATATAGCGTCTCGATACACGGGTGAAATGGATTTAGGCTCAGGCTTTCAGGCAGGCACCATTGCTGATGCCGCAACGTTAGAAGAGTATATGAATCCGTACCAGCAGTTGGTTACGGACATAGAGAAGCGTGAAGCGCAGCGTCAGTCTGACATTCAAGCGGCAAACATATCTCAGCAAGCGGCTTCATCTGGTGGTCTTGGTGGCTACCGTGAAGCGATCATGCAGTCTGAGCGAGAGCGCAACTTGGGTGAGCAGTTGGCTGATATACAGAGTCGTGGTGGTCAAGCAGCGTTTGATCAGGCACAACAGGCGTTTGAGGCTGATCGTGCCGCTAGGTTGCAAGAAGCTCAGTACGGTTTAAGTGCTGCTGGTCAATTAGATCAAGCTCAACAACAGCGTGAACAACTAAGACAGTCAGCATTCCAGCAGACAGAAGCAGGCAGACGCTCACAACAAGAGCTAGATACGCAAGCTTTCCAAGCTGGAGAGCAAGCCAAGCAACGCGCTGCCGAGATGGGCATGACTGCTCAACAACAAGCTGATGCAGCCAGACAAGCTCAAGAGCAGTTCCGTCAGTCTGCCTTTGCTCAGACCGCAGATGTTGCATCGCAAAGAGAACAGTTCCAACAGCAAGCGTTTCAAGCTGGAGAGCAAGCAAGACAGCGAGCAGCAGAGCTTGGTCTTAATGCACAGCAGATGACGGATGCAGCCCGACAAGCTCAAGAGCAGTTTAGACAGGGCGCTGAAGGGCAAAGATTGCAAGCATATCAACTTGGAGAGCAAGCAAGACAGCAACAAGCTGAGTTAGGCCTAAGCGCACAGCAGATGACAGACGCTTCACGTCAAGCACAAGAGCGGTTCGGGCAGGAAATGTTTGGTCAGAACGAACAATTGCGTTTAGCGCAACAGCAAGAGAATCGTGCTGTGTTCCAAGCCCAAGAGGCTGCAAGACAGGAAGCTGCGCGACTCGGACTCAACGCACAAGAGATTCAAGAGCGCGTTAATCAAGCTGAGAACGAAGCTCGTATGCGAGCGAGAGCAGAGAATGCACAGCTTGCAGAAACACAAGCTCGCCTTGGGTTTGCTGGCTTGGAAGCTGATCGTGCGACAAGAGGTCAGCAGCTTGATGCGTCAAGACTCCTTGGTCAGTTAGGCACCGATGAACAGCGTATGGCTTACGAGCGACTGCGTAACTTGCAGGCGGCTGGCGAGATCAGGCGGGGCGCTCAGCAGCGTGGTCTCGATATGGGTTATCAAGACTTCTTGCGACAACAAGCGTTCCCAAGAGAGCAACTTGCATTCTTTAGTCAAATGCTTCAGGGGCTACCTGTTACACCAGGCACGTCAACAGCTACATTCGGCGGCCCAAGTAATGCAGAATCGTTGCTTGGTGCAGGTATCGGCGGTGTAGGTCTGTATAACGCTATGAGAGGCTGATAGTGAACATATTAGAAATTGAAGACATGGTTAAAGGCTTGCCCGATCAAGCCTTGCAGAAAGAAGCTAGACAGCCTACAGGGCAGGTTCCTCAGTTCTTGGTGGTATCAGAAATACAGCGCCGTGGTGATATGCGCCAGCGGTTCCAAAAGCGACAAGAAAATCAAGGCACGGTAAAGGATCAGATCTTGCAGCAGGGCATTGCTGCTATGGGTGCTCCGCAGCCTGAGATGCAGGCTCTCGCTGGCGGGCCTCCTATGCCCCCTCAAGGCATGCCTCCGCAGGGTATGCAGCAGCCTATGCCCCCACAAGCTATGCCTCAAGGGGCGCCTCAGCAGCCTCCTATAGGCATGTATGCTGGCGGCGTGGTTCAGATGGCTAATGGTAGGGCGACCCCGTTCGTTGATGATCCAAGACTTGCAGAGCTAAAGGCTCAAGGCGTGACTGACGAGCAGATTGCCCAAGAGATTCGTAGGTTAGGACTTAATGAGAGTCTGATGTCTCAGTTTGGTTTGCCAACACTGGGGACTGTGGAAGCGACCATGCCGATGCCTTCTGATGCCTACAGTCAAGACGCATATGCTGACATCTTTGCAAGACAGCAAGGAGACATCCCAGCAGGCATGGAGTTTGTTGAGCCTAGAAATGTAGATGATTTGTTAAACCCTGCCAGATCACAAATGACCCCTGCCCCAAGCCCAATGGGGCAAGAAGCAATTGACGCTATGTATCAATCAGAATACGGCAAGATGCTCGCTCAACAGTCTCAGGCTAGGCGTGATGCGGAAGTAGCATCTCCTGCAAGCCCGTCTGATCAAGCAGACTTCGCCATGCCTGACTTTGACTCGTATCGGCAGATGATTAATTCTGCATTGGCACCACCAGAAGGTACGGGTGATCGTAGGGTGGGTAATCTGTTTGGTTCAGATCAAGTTGCGCCATTTAGCGTTGATGGTTCTGCCCCAGCAAGTGCCCTGCCAGCGGTTGATAACTCTGCCTTGGCGGCGCAATTAGTCGCGGAATCTCAAGCAAGACGTGGTAGAGAAGCAGGCGCAGCAGTAGGCACATTCGATGCGCCAGCGCCACAAAATAATGCGTTGATAGAACAGTTGATCGCTGGGTCTGAAGCTAGGCGTAATCAAGAACCAAGCCCTGCTGTCAGGGGCGGCTTGACTGATGCAGAATTTCAGGCCAGAAACAGAGAGATTGTTTCGGGTTTGATTCCTGAGTCTATGAAAGCAGACCCCTCTAGTAATCTATTTAGTTTTTTAAGAGATCCATCAGGCAGAAATGTGTCAGATAGTCCAGAAAGAGCGGCTATGTTGAGGTCGATGGAAAGAATCGAAAGAGCTAAGGATGATCCTAGCTATGGCCTGAAAGGCACAAAGTCAGAAATTATCGCAAGAGGACGTGAAAACCCCATTCTCTCCTCAATAGGGGCGGGAGCGGATGCTGCTGATTTCGAGCGCAGTCAAGAAAGAATGGCTGCTTCATTAGAAGGCTCTCCTTTAGAAGGTATCTATGATTCACCGCTAGACCAATCGTCTCAATTCAACATGGCAGAGAACTTGATTGATATAGCCAACAGCCAGTCTGGTGCGGTTCAAGCCGATGGCAACAGAGGCGTACTAACAGGAACTGCTGCTGATCCAGAGGTTGTTGACCTTGCTCTTGCTGATAGCACAAGTGCCGATGCATCGGGTAGATCAACTACAGTAGACCAGAAGGATGCCAACAGAGACGGCACCGCTGGTAAATCCGTTCAAGGCACTGGGTCTGCTGAGGGTAGATTGGCTGGTCGTGTTGGGGAAGGCTCTGATGCTAGAAGACTCTTAGAAGCTGGGGGCGAACGAAGAAAAGCCACGCTTGAATCTAGGCAGACCTTGGCGGATCTAATTGAAAACCAAGAAAGACCAACTCTTTCGTATGAAGGTCTGTTGTCTGATTATGAAAAGCAAATGCAATCTCAGCTTGCTGACATAAAGCGCGAGAAAGGATCTCAAGCATTGATAGCCTTGGGTGCAGGTATCGCAAGAGGCGATCTAGGCTCTGGGTTGTCTGACGCCGGTAAGGCCGTTGCCGCCAGTAATGCTCAAAAACGAGCACTTGAAGCAAGGCAGCAAGCAATGCAGATGGGACTCAAGAAGTCAGAGATTGACGCAGCCTTCCAAGGCGAGGTTCAAAAGCAAGCTAATAAACTTGAAGCGCAAAAGACTAGGATTAGTGCCCTAGAAAGTTATGGAGCGAAGCAAGACGCAGCAGAGCAAACGGTTCTAAACTTTGAAAACGGCATTGACAAAGTGCTCGCAGAAATTGGTGTCAAAAGGGACTACTACAATCAGCTTGGCGAACAGTCAAAAGAGACCAGCCGAAGGGCGATTCTAAACTATGTTGAGGGCATCATTAGCAGGCAAAACATGGCTGGGCAGGATAAGCAAGCACAGGATGCTATGAGGCAGCAGCTTTTGCGAGAGGCCGCAAGCATTTTGAACGTGCCGGTTGGTGAAATTTCTGGTTCCACAAGCCAAGGTAACTCTGGCACTAAGCCCAACGCAGGCAGGTTTCAGGTTGAAGAGATATAATGCCGACATATCAAGTAACTGATGATTTTGGGCGAACCCTAAAACTTACTGGAGACTCTCCGCCAACAGAGGAAGAGCTAGAGCTTATCTTTGCGGATCTGCCTGACCCTGACCCGTTTGCTGATGAGCGCACTGGGCTGGGCCAAGTGGGCGAAACCCTCAAGGCAATACCTCGAGGATTTGCAAACACCTTCTTATCTGCTGGCGAAGGTCTAGGTGAGCTTGCTGATGCAGCCACTAATGCGGTTGGTCTGGAAAATGTCATTGATGATGGCGATGACAATGCTCTTGTTGCAGCGTCACGCGAAGGCCGCCTGCTTCTTGATGAATACATGGGTGCCGATGAGGCGTACCGAGATACCTGGCTAACCAAGTTCGGTGAAGGCGTAGGCTCTATGGCCTCGTTCTTTACCCCTGCTGGCGTTTTGAGGCTTGCTGGTCTAGCTGGTAAGCCTGTAGCTGCACTGGGCGGTATGAGCGCAGCAGAGGCCACACTAGGCGGAACACTTGCTGCTGGTGCGGGCGCAGGAGACCAAGCTCAACGCATACAGGCGGCTCGAGATGCTGGCATTGAGGTCAGCGAGAACCAAGAAGACATGTCGGTTGTCGGCGGTGGCTTTGTGGGTCTGTCTGAGCTTGCCCTTCCAGCGACGTTACTCAAGCGCCTAGACAAAGGCGCATTCGATGGTATTGCGGGCAACCCTATGGAGATGCTCAAGTCAGCACTCAGAAGCGGTTCCACTGAGGCAATACAGGAAGTCACAGCAAGTATTGCTCAGAATGCCATTGAGAAGGGCGTATATAACGAGAACCTAGAACTGCTCGGTGGCAATCTTTATGACGATCTGACAATCGGCGGCGCGGTTGGTGCTGGCGCAGATTTGGTAATGAATGCCATAGCCGGTCGGCGTAACAAGACATCCTTTGACAGCCAGTTAGAGAGCGAGCAAAAAGCTCTTGAGCAAAGAGAAAAGGATATAGCGTCAAGGGCTGAGATTTTAAGCCGAGACCTTGAGCTAGACCCCCAGTTCCAAGAGATCCTAAGGCAGGAGCGTGAAGCTGCGCCAAGCGCAGAAGAAGAACGGTCTCGCATTGTAAGAGAGCGTGTCGGCATGGTGCCGATCAATGAGCAAACGCCGATAGAAGACTCGACCTACGCTATCAAGCAGCTTATGGGCATATACTTCCCATCCGCTCAATCTTCTTTCAGTGTTCGGTCTGAGCCGTTAGGCGAGGATGGGGTCAAGCGATATCAAGTCGTTGACTCCGACGGCTATACCTACGGGGCACCCAGTGAAACCCAAGGCCGTGCAGCGGCTCTAGCTTCATCTCTGAACCGACAGATACAGGTGGATGCTGTCTACAACGGCGGTGATGCAGTCATTCAGTCATCGCCAGAGGCTTACTCTGATGACCAGAAGAAGACGCTTCAGAGCTATAACTTTGCTGCCAACAGTCCAGAAGAACAAACATACACGTCCGTTGCGCTTGATAGCGCAGCAGAAACGACCCTTGACCGTGGGTTCTATGAGGGCGAGAAGCTTAATGATGTGATCCGTGATGTTCGTGCAGGCGTCCGTCAAGAGGCGCGAATGACAGCGTCTCAAAAGCTTAACGCTAAGCGAATGGAGCAGGGCAAGGCTCCGACAAACAACTTCACCTTGACTGAAGTTAAGGATGTTCTAGGCGACAAGCTGGTCAACCTGACAGACACTCGAGTCAACGGCCTGCCTGAAACGGAGACGTATCGGGTAGAAGACCGGCGCAAGAAGAAAGCGACAGTGCCTAACTATGTTGTGGTTAGTAGTGCTGGCGAGGTGGTTCGGGGCAGAAAGCTTACCCCCAAAGAGAAACAAGATTACCTTGATGCCGGAAAGCCCAAGAAGAACATGCCTCGCATCGTTCCGTTCGCTCGTAACGCTGGTGAGGCGCAGGCCTTTGCGGATCAGGCTAATGCCAATACGGGCATCGGTCGTGTTGATGAGTCTGTTTACAGAGATAAGTTTGTATCAAGACAATTCTTAGAGAACATTCTTGAAGCAAAGAACATAACGTCACCGATTGACTCGCCAGAACTGAAGTACTTAGCTGAAAGCTTTGCTGGTGTTAAACCAGGAACAAACCTAAGTCAGATGACTGAGGGTGAGTTCAAGCTGTTTGCACAGAAGCTTCGCTCCCTTCCAAGGTTTGATTCCCCAACCAAGCTACCTGTCTTTAAGCTGAAGCCTTATACCGGCTATCAGTTCAAGAAAGCTGTTGAGGTTTTACAGGCAAACCCATCGATAAATGACTTCGCCTTTGCTGAAGAGGTTGGTGTAACCGATGCGGAGTCAGCAGCGCAGTTGTTATCTGATGTGAAGGAGCAGGGTGTTCCTGAGGTGGCGGCACCAACGCCACTAGCTCTGCCAGCACCAGCCCCAGTTGACACCTTAGCTCTTGATCAGTTCAACGCCGCTATGGCGAAGGCGATGAAAGGTGTAGGGCTTTCTGACGTGCCGGTCAATGTGGACTTTGCACTACGAACAGCAGCACAAGATGCGGATGGCAACGTCGTTTACGGCATAAGACCAAGGCGAAAGGGCGAAGAGGTTGACCGTGAGCTTCTTGTTGGTGGTGATTTGGGGTCGGGGTCTTTCGTTAGGGATGAACAAGTAGATCCTAACGCACAAGAGGGCACTGTAACCGCAGGTTTTTATTCTCCAGAGCTAGGCAGAATCTTTTTATCTATTGATGCGATCAAGACCGATCCATCTATGACCCAGGAACAGGTTGAAGCGGCTCTCGTAGATACGCTGAACCACGAAAGCATTCACGCAATGCGAATGATGGACTTGTTCAAGAAGAAAGAATGGAGCCTGCTTAGCAAGAAAGCCCGTGAGCTAAAGAAATCAGGTAATCAAACCTATCTTGGCTGGGCAAGAGAAAACTATGGCGAACTGAACCCTGTTCAGCAGAACGAAGAAGCTGTTGCCGAGTTAGTAAAAGATCAAAGAGCC
>Ga0181377_1000717_pt1 | contig 11824 bp, 14 predicted proteins | sample LowvirmetaG_9_FD_130160 | JGI IMG/M metagenome (GOLD analysis project Ga0181377, IMG submission 130160) | Marine viral communities from the Subarctic Pacific Ocean - Lowphox_13 viral metaG | ecosystem: Environmental > Aquatic > Marine > Oceanic | place: Subarctic Pacific Ocean | collected...
AAGATATCTGGGACCGGTCCGTCTTAGACATCGGGCAGAGGGTACAGCTCAGTGCAACAAGTGTCTTGATCTCCGCTCTGCCCGATCAGCTAGCTGACGCCGCTGATGATAACGAGCAGACCACACACTAAGAGCATGTATCTGACGCGGGTAGAAAGAGAGAACACACGCTATCTGACAGAGAACACACTCATGGCATGTCCCAGCAAAGTTAGAGATACAAAAAAAGGCCGACCCCCGAAGGGGTCGACCAAACGACAGCTGATGCGACGATTATGCTTCGTCTTCTTCATAAGAGTCATTCTCTTCCAAGTCGATCACGATATCTTGCGCTTCGGGAATCTTCAACTCCATTTCCTCGCCCTCGCCATCTGTTTCGGGGGCGGGAATGTGTGCCTCTTCGATCTTGTAAAATGTACCTGATGCGCTGGAACCCTTACGGTCCTTCACGATCATGCCATCTTTTGCTAGATCAGCCAATGCACGGGAAATTGCTTGATGCTTCTTTACACGAAGTTTCTCGAGCTCAACATCTGATTCCTTTCCGTTCGGGAACCAAGTCTTGAGTACCTTACCGTTCTTCCACTCAATTTGAGGCTGCTCCAACATAATTTGGAATACCTCTTGAGCGAAAGCTGCGCGGTCTGGATTCGATCCACCACGTCCTCCTGCTGCTTTTGCATTTGCATAGCTTTGCAGTTGAGCGAGCGATACAACACCTGCGTCGATCAAAGTTTGAATAGTCATATCAGCGGTTACAGTCAAAGTTTCGTTAGCCATGGGCGAACTCCATTATTGGTTGGTTGGTTGATTACTACTGGCTAGGCATTTGGCTGTAACAGCGACGGGACCCTATCCAAAACATATAATGCATTTCCCATACGGGCGCGATCATACATTCAACTTATCCAATATTTACGATTTCAAAGAACGGTTATGTTATTATTATAACATGCAAAACCTATTTTACATTTTTGATAAAACCTCGAGGGTGATAACGATCACTGCCACGATTTCCCGATTCCTATTTACCGGAGCGGTTTTATTATTAACGATTTAAAAGAGCCTTGTGCTTTTATTATAATCATCGTATTGCCGTTTTACACCCCTTGAATAAAGTATCTTGCGTGAAGATCAGCCCATGACATCTGATGTGTTACACCAATAAGCCATCTGACGTGCTGTTCAAAATGTATCTGACGTGTAACTCCATCTGACGCGTCGATGATAACGAGCAGAAGATATATAGATGAGAGATATAATAGATGTCTGTGATGTGTCTCTGTTCTCTCCTGTCTGTTATCTTCTGCTCGTTATCATCAGACATCTTAGACTTGCACTCTTTGCATGCATCTTTTGCAGAGGCTCAGACACCTTAGCAGCATCGGTTGCTGCATGTCATCTGTTGCTATGTGGTAACACCTATCTTTTGCGATAAGGGTAAACAAGGAGGACTATAAGGGATCTTACGTGTGGCAACCTCAGTCATCTGAGATGTAGCAGCTATAGTAACAGTCATCTGACAAACCAGACACTAATCTATCTGACGTGTGGGTAGAGAGACAAAAAGATATATACTCTCAGACATCTTACGCTATGACAGCTATGATAACGAGCAGACAGAGAACGCACTCTACAGCCGTCTGTTGCGAGCAGTGGGCACAAAAAAATGCCGACCCCTCGCGGGGCCGACATCTGAAGCCAGTTCATCGATTATGCATCTGATTCGTCAGCTGAGCCTTCATCAGTATCGGCTGGTGCTTCGGCAACGGGTACCTTAGTTTCCACCACGGTGTAAAATGTCCCTGACGCCGAAGAGCCTTTGCGTTGCTTTACGAGTCGGCCATCTGACACCAAGTCAGCCAGAGCTCGGCTAATTTGCTGATGACGCTTAACGCGTGCCTTTTCAAGCTCAGCATCAGCTTCTTTGCCATTCGGGTACCATTGCTTAAGGACTTTACCGTTCTTCCATTGAGCTGTCGGTTGCTCGAGCACGATGCTCCAAACTTCTTCGGCGAAGGCGGCACGATCAGGACTTGCGGCACCACGGCTTGCACCTGAAGCTTTACGGTCGGCGAAGCTTTGGAGCTGTACGAGGGTGATTACACCTGCATCAATAAGTTGTTGAACGGTCATTTCATGAGTTACGGTTGTTGTTGTAGCCATGGGCATACTCCATTGGTTGGTTGGTTGGTTGATGTGTTATTATTATAACACGGTTGGGCTTGGGTTACATTTTGGACCAAAAGGTCGCGGGCATTCACCCAGCCAGGCCTGCGTTTCCCATACGGGCGCGAGAGCCAAGCCATATTGCCATGATAACGATGTGAAAGATCTGGGGTTGTGTTTATTATAACACGGGGCCACCAGCTTTACACGAGCGAGATCGTGATCTCGAACCGAGCCGCAGCAGCGGCAGCGGTTCCTCATCCTGAGCCAATGATAACGAGCAGAAGCCAGGAGAGAGAGCGTCGATTTAAAAGATCTGGGGTTGTGTTTATTATATCTTAGCGTCAGATGGTATGCACAGAAGGGCCTATTTTAGCCCCCCTTTTTGCCCCCTTCTGAGCCCCCCTATAGAGGGCCCCTCTAGAGCCCCTGGCGTAGGCCCACCGGCGGAGGCCCAGATGCCCTGCGCTGGCCTTAGTACTTTTACACTACTCGGAAACTTTTAGCAAACTACGCCTACAGCCACGCACACACAGAGTTAAACACAAAAACTGATTTAACACGATGATCCTCGCGCTGTGGTTATACAAAAATTTCTCCGAGAAAAAAGGTAAAAGTTTGCCTATTTAGTGTATAATAAGAGGAATCATGAGAATTACACGACAACAACTAAGAAAAATTATTCAAGAAATGGCCTGGGATCCTAGTGCACCCCCGTATGCACATCCTTACTTCGTTGACATTGAAGACGGCGATACTCCAAGATCAGTGAGGCGTACTCAAGATTATCAGGCTTTTTTAGATGATGAAGAAAATAGCGGCGAGCTTAGAGCATTAGGATTGCTAAGCTATGAAGAATCTGAGCGGGAAAAACAGATCTTGAGAGATTATCATGAAGACAACAAAGAAGAGATTAAAAAGTTTTATAATGAGCTAAAAAAATCGCCTGAGTCGGCTCGAATTACTTGCTTACATGCGCCTCTGTATGAAGGCGGTTTTACCCAGAAAGAAGATGATTCGTTGTTTAGTTGGGTTAATCGTTTCGGGAGAAGTGGCAAAGACCAGATATCAACGGTTATGATTCCGGGCAACATTACTGAGATGCACAAGTATTTTACTGACCCAATGATGAGTGGCGGACAAAATGCAGAGCAGATCCAGTATTCTCCTTCTTTTGTTATGAGTGGATATCCAACAATCATGCACTATGAAGACATGATGACACAAACATTGTCCAATTTGCACCCAGACCTAGTAAAGTTTCAAGCTAATTCCGGCGTGACTAAGTCTCCATTTCGCACGCCTAGTATTAATAACTTTGAACAGTTCTTAAAAGATAACAGTATCTCTGAAGAAACTGTTCTTGACAATTGGCGGATCAAAGGCGCGCATATTTCAATAAACAGAGTCTTAAGTGGGCTCAACCTTAACAGTCGTGAACAGAAAGAAGTCATTCAAGATGAGGAGGCCCGGGCAAAAGTAGTAATTGATCAATGCACAAAGTTGGGCATTCCTCTTTGGGTTACTTATGTAGAAGAAAATAAAACAGTGAGAGCAGCGTGAGCAAAGCTCATAAAAATGAAAATATTTCTCTGGGAAAATTTGGAAAACTTTGCCTATTTATTTTTATTGACAAAGGATAAAATATGAAGTTGACACGAAGACAACTAAGAAGATTAATTAGCGAAGCCATGTATGACCCGAATACATTCCCAAGCGGTGAAGATAGGCACATTCCGCAGTCAATGATCGTATCAGATAATCCGGAATACAGGGAGAAAGTGTCAACAATGTCAAGAGCCAGCGATGAGTATTTCAAGTCCGCGGCAAATTTAATTGACATCTCAGATCAAATGGATGCCCCAGCTGTTGTAAAGATGAGAGGTGGGTATGAACGCTTGTCTAGCCGACCCACGCTTAGTGTTGCATACGTCAACAAAGATGGTTCCAAATTTCGACGTGTTGAGGCCCCGGTGAGTAAAAGACTTTTTCAAAAAGTCAAAAATGCTGTGAGAGCCCAAAAGGCGGGTAGTACCAGCCTAAGTAGTTCAGAGGTACTAGCTCTATTCGACAGGGTTGTCTCTGAAGCTGAAAGATGGATTCTGAATAACATGGACGATGTAAATGAGTATTACTATACCGGAGCGTACGAGTTTGACTGGGAAGACGGTGCGTATTACAATCCTAACAATGACTTACTTGACGAGTTAATTAATTAAAAGAGGAATCATGAGAATTACACGACGACAATTAAGAAATATCATCAAGGAAAGCATGTTGCTTGAATCGAGAAAAATGAAGCAGCAGTTCTACGATCAAGTGAGATCTAAGTATCCTGATATTGATCGTGCATATTTTGTGCATTGGATACTAAATCGTGATAATCAATGGGAAGAGCTAGCTAATCGTCTGGGTTATATGACAACAGGTACAGGATATGAATATTCGGCGAACTTAGTCGATCCCTCGGGTGGTGTTGTTGAGCCTCATTTTGGAGATTGGGGACCGGTCGGAATTGTTTTTCAGGGAATTCCAACTTTTGGTCGAGCACTAGATTCTTCAACAGAAAATATTGAGACGCAGGGCGGTATTCGCAGGTATCCAGGAGAAGTTAGTCTGAGTCAGCAACTTGTTAATGTTAAAGGTGAACCAATAGACTATTTTGACACAGGATTTCCGATAGAAGGAGATGTCGACTACGACATGTCGTCGAATCTCGAGTATGTATCTCCTTCTAGTCAGGTAATGGACTTAAGCCTGGCTGAGCCTTTTGTGACGCATCAGCCTAATTTTGGGTACTCAAGTAGCGAGTTCACTGTTGTTCCAAAAAAAGTTGCCGCTGTCGTTTATCTTCCTGATCATGACCGTTTCCCGGATAGAGCTCATGAAGAGATAGGTAAGTCTTTTCAATCTTTCAGAATTCCTCATGTAATCGGAAAAAATCAGGTGAGCGAATTGTATCGCTCACTATACGCTGGTTAAAAAGTGAGCGGCCTTAATACGACTTGGGATATGGGCGATCGCATTGTCACCTTAGCAGACGTGACCGCTTTCTTGGACAGTCGATCCCGGCCGGTCGCCACGATGAGCGCTAGAAAGCTTAAAGAGTCTCTCACTCGAGAGATCACAGGTATTGAGCCGCACCGTGTGCATAAGGCCGATATATCAGTCCCTATCATCGTTAGCATAGATCGTGCGACGGGCCAGCCGACTGTCGTTTTAGACGGCAATCATCGGCTAGCTCAGGCAGTGGCGATGAGAAGGGACATACCGTTCCGCGTAATGTACAGTGATGAATACGATAAGCTGTTCGGGACATAAAAATTTATACTGGACTTTTGGATAACTTTTAGATATATAATGGAGAGAAGAGATAAGATGAAACTTACAGAAGCAAAACTAAAACAGCTGATCTTGGACGAAATGAAATCCAACTTATCAGCTGCCGATCAAGACCAACTATACGCAGACATTTACAAACTTGAGCAAATTTTTGAACGCATGTCCATATTGCAGCATGCTGCGCTAGAATCCTACAAAAAAATAGCCCCGTCAAAAGAAGAGCTGGCAGACCGTCGTGAACTTAGGTTTGAGAGTAGTGTATTGCAAAAAGAAATGTTTGAAATTTTAAACAAATATGACATTCCGTTTTCTCCAAACTATAAGTTGGTGATAAATACGTTAAAAAGAAGATTTCGGAGAAAAAGCCTGTGAAACTTAACAGAAAACAACTACGACGCCTTATTATAAAAGAAAGTAAAAATTTTATCGATCTTGCAAGAACTATTAGCAGTTGACACGAGGATGACCCTTGGGGGTCTTACTCGGCGTTCATAGGGTTAAGCTAGCTCGCGCCGGTGAAAACCGGCGTTTTTTATTTTTTTAAAAAATTTTGTAAAACACAATAATCTTTAGTATTATGTTAACATGGATTTAAAGGAATCCACTAATTAGCAAATAGGAGAATACATGCAATTCAATAAATCAAAAAGTACAAAACGTTTCAATTTCAACATCAATCGTGACACAGTGTCCCACAAAGTAGGTGCCAATACTGTCACAATTACAACAAACCCATCAGATGATTCTTACCTAACATCTCGTTCGCAGATTACGATGACAGTTAGAGAAGCAAAAGCGTTTAAAGACTTTTTAAATTCTTATATTGATGGTCGCACACAAACAAACGACTAAGTCAATAATGGTTTTCGTAAAAGGTCAGCGCTTGCTGACCTTTTTAATTTTTGATAATTTTCTATCTTGCTTTTAGATACTTATACAACATGAAGCGAGGTACTATGAAATTATCAAAAAGTTATATAAGAAAAATTATTCAAGAATCAGTTGAGAAATTTATCAATTCTCAAGATGCTTTGCAAAATCCTAGATACAGAAAAGACTTACCTGACATGCAAAGTTACGTTGATTCGGGGATTATGCAGCACAGAGAAAAGATTGACTCACTTTATCGAAAAAGCGATGAAGACGAGTTTGATGATTCATATGCTAACATGGCAAGAGAGCTAGAGCACACCTTAACAGGTGTTCCTGTCAGTAAGAGATTTTCTGCTACTGAAGAGCTTGTTGTATCCAGGTTTAATTCATCTGCTCCAAATGGTAGGGAGAAACTTACTATTAAAGTCGCAATACCAAACAAAATCATTAAAGATTTGATAGAATCAATTGATGAATATAAATCAGGAAGCTACGACAACTTATCTGACATAATTTCTGATGTTAGAAGCTCTTATTATCGTTATGTAGAGATACTTGACAAAGCAGTGGCTCGTGTGGGTTCTGGTGCTTACATTGACAAAGTTACCGACAACTATGAGGGAATAAGTATTGCTGATGCAAAGCGTTTTCAGCATGCTATAGAAACAGCTACAACTTTAGTAGGGTGAATTATGAAACGAACAAGAAGACAATTAAGAAAATTAATACAAGAAAGTATTAGAGACGTAGATCAAATAGAAGCGCATCGATCAAAAATGATAGAATATTATGAAAAAGAAAAGAGTTTAAACATTGGAAAAAATGAGGAAGCTGCTTTAGATGCTCAGCAACAACTGGAGCGATATTATTCTATGAGTTTACCAGAGTTAATTCAAGACATGGATGCTAGCGACCGAATTGACATATTAGCAGGTTCTGTTATGGGTACAGGTCAGCAAATAACAAATTCTGACAATAATCTCTATAAGGAATCTTTGGAGTGTATTGCAGAGGCTATTACACCGCAAGTTTTTAACTCACTTGTATCTAGCGAGTACGGCATATCTCAACAGTCAGAATCTTTGAATATAAATGGTATAAAAGTTTATCTGCCTATTGACATGACAGGAGACTACGCAGTTCCTCTGGCTAGAATTGCTGATATTCTATACTACGAGGGTATCTTAAATGAAGCCTTGTCAAATATTCCCTTGAATTGCCTAATTGCGACTATTTCAGCACACGCTTCTGAGTTAAAATACTCAAGCTTGAGTCAAGAATCGTCTTATGAATATGAAGACGAAATAAGATCTAGCGCAGGAAAATCAACTCAAGAAGAAATTAGAGAAGCCTATCATTTTGCGATACAAAAAGGTAGCGATGATTTTGCTAACGAAATTGATAAGTATATCGAGAAAAAAGGCCCTGGTTTAAGGTTTGTCTAGTGAGAATTAGCAGAAAAAATCTATTGAGTGTAATTAAAGAAGTCATGACGCCAGACGATGCTCTGAGCGACATTCAATTCCAACCTAAAGACTTAAAACTTTTTGGATTTGTGAAAAAAGACCACATAAAAGATATAATGTATCATGGGCTACCTGGGATTGAGGCCATTATACAAAACGATTATTTAATGCAAGATTTCTATCCAGTTATTGCCAATCAAAAAGAGATCAAATCCATCTATAGCGATTCAAACATGAAAATGAAAGGGCCGATGGTTTTCTTTCAATTGCCTGACTTAGAGGCAATCAGATTAATCAATCCTGATCACCCACTCGTCAACGGTAAATACTTAATAGTAGAAATTGATTATGATGAATTAAATGATGGACAAGACTATGACGGAATATATGGTCTTGATCTGTTGTTGTATGACGAAGAAGAAAAAGAGAGAATGTTAACTCCTGGCGACGTAAATGACTTATCACTCATGGATTACGAAACTGCTTGGAAGCATTATGTCCCTGGTAGCTTTGCAAAAAATGTCCCTCATGGAATAATTTTAACTGATAGCGGGATTGTCGACTCATATTTTCTTAAAATACATAAAAATGTAGACTATGAACTTTAAAAATTATAAAAAAATAAAGACTGCTATTAAAGGTAGAGGAAACTACACGTTGTGGGTTGCAGACACACCTGCAAAAAAAATGCTAGGATTGTCTAGAGTTAGTAAATTACCTAAGGGGTGTGGTATGATTTTTGTAAATAATAAAGACGTAGACACACCTTATACAATGAAAAATACTATAATTCCCTTGACGATAATGTTTCTAGACAAAGACTTTAATGTTCTTCAATATTTTAATTGTCGCCCACTACAAAAAAAATCAGTACAACCAGATCAAAAGTACAGGTATGTAATAGAAATATAGCATTAATGCAAAATTAAGTTTAACTGGTTATAATAAAACATATATGCTAAACTTTTTGGAGAAATAATGTCTTATATTTTTATTTTACTGTCGTCCTTAGTAAGTGCTGATGAACTAATTAAAACGAGTACATGGGAAAAAACTCCAAGAATTGAGATTTGTCCAAGCTCTGCTATCACAAAAGAAGAAATTGTTGATGCTATTGACTATTGGAATTTAAATGTTGATGACAAAATGCGATATACGTCTATTGCGTATGTCAAATCTTGTTCTTTTAAAAAGCCAAGGGTTATTCGAGTTATGGATCTAAAAGAATCAAAAAAACTAAATGAAAAAAGCCTTGCTGTTACCTATTATAATCACTGGTTTTACTTTAGTAATCCTAACAGACACTACATTGAAAATGTTGAGGTGATGATACCTCAAAATCAAAAAAGTATTAATATTATTGCACACGAACTAGGCCATGCTTACGGTTACCAACATTCAAATCACTCAATTATGAAGCCAACTTTCTAGTAATAATTAATTTTAATAAAAACTAAATCTTTGTGATAATTAATGTATAATCAGTACAAGGATATAAAATGAAAGAAAATTTACTAACTGAAACTGAAAGACTTGTAATTTATCATAGAGTTGCATCAAGACTAGTTAACGAAAATAATATGCTAAATAGTTTTATGGGTGGCCTTGCTCAATCAGTAGGTGGATCTGCATTAGGGAAAGTTTTACCTGATGCTTTGGTGACCGGTTTTAAAAAGAAAATTATTAAGTCAATTTTTGAAAGGCTTAACATTGATAAAGGTGGCGGATTGTCAGACTTTATTGAAAATATTATTGCGAATGTGTCTTTAGAAGATTTAGGCAAGATGATAGGAGGGAATATTACTTGTGAGGAAGTCTCAGGTATACTCGTTTCGGCAACGACAATGTCTATAGCTAACGCAGGATTAAAAAAGACTTTAGTTCCTGTTGTTCACTATTTTTCGCAGTATGAGATTGAAGAAGGATTTAATATACAAAAAAAGAAAGGCGGAAAAGATTTTAAAGCTGTCTCAGAAAAACATGTTGAACAAATGTTGGACACTTTAATTGGGGTTTTAGGTGAGACTCTACTTGCAAAACTAGTTGATAGTTTAATTAAAGATGTTTTAGTGCAGTTTATTTCTGATCATATATGTACAAAGTTAGGGTTTAAAAAGGCACCTGCACCTTCACCTAATCCAACCTCTACGCAAGCAAACCCATCGACTACGCCTACACCTCAAACTCCTGCACCTCAGTCGCAGACTCTTAACGTATTGCCTCCCGCGCCTCAAATTGGTCAAAAACCTCAAGCAGGATTACCAGGGCCTGTAACTGAGTCACGTAGAGAAATAAAAAAATTGCTTAAAAATTCATATCGAAAAAACTTTACAATACATGAATTTAAAAGAGTTAAAATAGCCATGGAGATCATATAATGCTATTGTCAGAAAGAAGACTACGAAAACAAATTAGAACAATTTTACAAAAAAGTTTACTAAGTGAGGTCCTCACATTCCAGTCAGACCTTGCTAATACAGATATACTTTTAAGATCAGTCTTAAAGCGACAATTTTATAATGACTTTTTTTCTGATAGTGATGTTGCTGCTTCCGGATTAACTCGTGCTAATATTACAGAAATAGGTACTGCCGCAATGACAACAATGGGAAAGCAGTTTTATGCAGCAACTAAAGGTGGTTTAACTGGCGGGATTGGAACAAATCATGATACACTTAGTGATACCATATTTGGGGATTATGCTAAAAACCAGCTTAAGAAAAAAGATGGCTCTGATGGCCAATTTGGAATGTTAAACTTATCACAACTAAGTAAGCATTTTTATGATAATTATAGTTCTATGCCAGGCGGCCTTAATAAAGCAATTGCTTACGTGACCGATACTACTGAAGATATGTTCCAAGTTTTGGCAGGAGACGGCGAGGATGTATTTAGTACAGACGAGTTTAGTGGGTCAGACTTTTCTGACGTTATTGTTACTCCTTTTGAAGAAGCTGTACCCTCTACTGACGATCTTGTCATGTACGTAATTAAAGACGGCGAAGTTATTAATGGAACAACAATTTCTGGCGACACTCCTGTTACTGTAAAAGACCTTTTAAATGGTAATTTTTTAGGTGCAGGAAATTCTGGCGGAGGAACTTCAGGTGGTACTCCTCTCGATCCAGCAACCGTCCCAGGTGGGTCTTTAGTAGAAAAGATTGAGTATGTTCTCGACAAGTATGTCGACGATAAAATTCTTCCAGGCGGAACAGACCCTCTTCCAGCTTTCGCAGCAGACGCGAGTTGGACTGGAGACACTGACACGATGTATGTTGCTGTTTTGAATCATGGGTTTGCAAACCATGCAAACTTTTCAACAATAGGCAACGCAGGAACCTACGCAAGTGCTGGTCTAAGTGGTTTAAAGTGGAAGTCTGTTGTCTCAGCTGACTTACGAACAGAAGGCTACCCAGGTTGCACAGGTAATCCAGCAGGTCTATTAAATTTCCTTGTTGATCTGTACAATGGTGATACAACTTATAGCTCTGCTGCACCATCTTCAGGTGGCGGATCTGGTGGCGGATCTGGTGGCGGATCTGGTTCTGGCCCAGCGATAGCAACAACAGCAACAACAGCAGCAGCAGCAACTTCAAGTGCCCCGTCAGTTAATATATCACTTGGTAGAACAAGCGCTACTGATCTTGAATCAGTAGGTTTCCCAGCAAACACAACAGCTGATCTTAAAAAAATGGTCGTTTCAAAAATCAGGGGTAAGAATTTTGCAGGAGCAAAAATTAACCTCTCGGTAACACTAAACAAAAGAACAGGGAAAGTCGATCTTGTTACTTTTGCAGCAGGTCAAAGAAAATCTGAGTCAAGAGGTCTTGAAAAAATTCGGGTGTCGCTATCTAACTTCTTAAAACAAAAAGCTAAAGGCAACGAAACTACCCTTGCAAGCTCTGCTAAATCATTAACAACTCGAGCAGGCGGAAGATTTAGAGGCGCTTTTGATGTTGTCATTGAGATTAACT
>Ga0181377_1000718_pt1 | contig 11816 bp, 17 predicted proteins | sample LowvirmetaG_9_FD_130160 | JGI IMG/M metagenome (GOLD analysis project Ga0181377, IMG submission 130160) | Marine viral communities from the Subarctic Pacific Ocean - Lowphox_13 viral metaG | ecosystem: Environmental > Aquatic > Marine > Oceanic | place: Subarctic Pacific Ocean | collected...
ACAGCTTTAATGCTAAGAAAATATTTCCAAAAGAACTTGAAGGTGTAGAACTAAATGATGTTAAGAAAGAAAGACCTGACTTACGCCAAATGGCTAAAGCTGCAGGTTTTGCTATTAACTATGGCGGTGTAGGTATGACTATTGCTAAGAATTTATCTTTGCCTCTTGAAACAGGCGAGATGGTATATCAAGCATACTTTGAAGCCTTTCCTGGTTTAGCTGATTATTTTAAACAAGCAAAAGAGAAAGCTATCTCTGACGGTTATATTACATTTAACGATGTAAGTAAACGTAAGTGTTTTGTATATGGATTTGAAGAGTTTCAAGGTCTACATGCAGAATTGTATGGAGATAAAAAGTTCTGGACTGAGTACAAAAGAGAAAAAGCAGAAGACTCTCATTATTTTAATACTTATCTAAAACCTAAAGTAAGAAATTACTTTGTTAAGAAAGGTGGTATTGAAAGAGATGCTTTGAATTATCCTGTACAAGGTACGTCTGCAGATATTACAAAACTTGCAGGTGTGTATTTGTTTAGATATTTAGAAAAGAATAATCTTTTGTTTAAAGTGTTGATACCCAATGTTGTGCACGACGAGATTCATGTAGAATGTTCGGAAGACATAGCAGATAAAATGAGTGAAGTACTTAAAAAATGTATGGAAGATGCAGGCGATGTATTTTGTAAAACAGTTCCTCTAAAAGCTGAACCGTGTAAAACGCCTTATTGGACACACTAAAATTATTAAATGAGAGAAGACTTAAATTACAAGAGTGGCAATGATGAAGTTGTCACTCTTTTAGCTAATAAAAAAAGAGTATTTATAAACGCATTATGTGCAACTTCTACTATTAGACATGCTGCTTTAGAATTAGGAAGATCAGAAAAATGTTTATTTGATTTCTTAGAAGAGTATAATATAGACAAAGAAGATTTAAAGCTAATGAGAGAGAAGTTTGCATTGGGCAAGAAAAGAGTTAAGTTGAAATATAAAGAAATTAAAAATGGCCAGAAGACATATTACAGTGAAAATATTAAAAAGTAAAACAGACAATCTTTGGTATAAAAACAAGATAGGTACAGAGTATAAAGTTAAAGACTCCGACGACAGATACTATTCTGTTAGAGGTACTTATCAAATTATTTATAAAGAAGATTGTGAACTAATAAAAGATTAACTATGAATTATTCAAGAAAGATTTATAAAAAAGATTCTAAAGGTAAAATACGTATGTTACACGTATATACTCAAGGAGCAGAACTGATTCAAGAATCAGGTGTACTTGATGGTAAATTAATTATTCATCAAAGTACTTGTACCCCTAAAAATGTAGGGAAAAGTAACGAGACTACTGGAGAACAGCAAGCAGTATTAGAGGCAGAAGCTAAAATAGTATCTAAGATGGTGGAAGAATACTTTAATACGATTGAAGAAGCTGAAGAAAGTGAGATAATACTGCCTATGTTAGCAAAAGATTACAAAAAAGAATCTCATAAAGTAAATTTTCCTTGTTTTGTTCAGCCTAAATTAGACGGACAACGTGCTCTTACTATGAAAGATAAGAGTATTATATCTCGTAAAGGCAGACCTGTAGATACTATGGGCCATATTACTAGTGTTTTACCTGAAGGGTATAACTTTGACGGAGAATTATATGCTCACGGATTATCTTTTCAAGAAAACATGAAACTTATTAAAAAGTATCGTCCAGGAAAATCAGAAGATATTAAATTTCATGTGTACGATATAGTAAGTGACAAACCTTTTAAAGAAAGATTGTCTTTGTTATCTTCTATACTTGTAGATATTGATCAAGTAACTGTTGTTCCTACTTACGAAGTTAAGAACGAACAAGAAATAGATACTTATCATAAAATATTTCTAAGCAAAGGTTACGAAGGAACTATTGTAAGACATTCGTATGCGGGTTACGGAGTAAACAAACGTGATTCTCAACTATTAAAATACAAAGATTTTATAGATATTTCTTGTGAAGTAATAGATGTATTGGTTTCTACTAAAGATCCGTTGCAAGGTGTAGTGCACTGTAAAAACGACAAAGGTACATTTGGTTGTGGTATGAAATTTTCTCACAAAGAACGAGAAGAGATACTAAAAAACAAAAAAGATTACATAGGTCGTACAGCAGAAATAAGATTCTTTGAGTACACAGATGATGGATTACCAAGGTTTCCAGTTTGTTATGGATTTAGAAATGATTAAATTTAGCGATATGAAAGATAAAATAAATACAGCGATTACTCTTATTATGGGAGTAATTGGCTGTTTTTTTCTGTTTTATTTAATATATATATTACTAAAATGAAAAAGTGTAAACACTGCGGAGAAGATTATATTCCTCAATCGTTAAACAGAAAATACTGTATTGACAACGATTGTAACGATAAATACTACGAAGAGTTAAACAAAAATTTTGATAAATATAATACTGAATATTATGGATATAGGGAAAATGACAATAACAGAAGCTCATAAACATTTACAGCCAATTGCTTTAGCATATGGTCTTAAATTAAATAGAGCAAAAGATTTTAAATTTGCTAGACTAGTGTTTGTTAATTTATACAGACATGAATTAGTTTAGTTAAGTATTAACTATTAAACTTTATACTATGTATGAGACAGCAATTGCATTAATGCAAAACATTACTTTTAGAGACCACAACTCTCTTACAAAAGTTGTAAAAATATTTGCAGATATTGAGCATGCAACATTAGCATGTGCACAGAAAAACTTTTCTGTAAAAGAATCTGAGAATCAATATTATTTTTTACAAGAAGTTCCTTTTGAAGGAGAACTTAAAGGATTAGTTTTCGACGTTACAAGAACAGGCAGTGAGATTTGTATAAGTTGGGGAGAGGATGAGGTGTTTGCATACATAGAAGTAGAGAGTGATTTAGAAGAAGAATTGTATCATGAAAGTTGTCCTCCTGACTACATTCCTATCTATAGAATTAAAAGTATAGATATTTGTGGAACAGATATAGAACACCTTAATATTGGAGAAGATTTAAAACTTGAGTTACACAAACATGCAGAAAATTATAAAGAAGAGATGTTTGACTTTGAGTCTAAGTAGTTATATATTTGTAAATGAGGAATTAATAATAAAATAAAGATTAAAAAAATGATCAGAATATTATTAGCAGCACTCTTATTAGTAGGGTGTGATGGGAAAAAACATGAAGATAAACGGAATGAAATATGGGACAAAGCAGAAATGCTTGATGTCAAATATTATAAGAGTAACACTGATCCAAGATATATACAAACTTTTGAAATGAATGGATACAAGTTTGTAATATATACTAATGGACGTGGTAGTGCTATAACAAAAATACCTTTAAACAGATGAAAAAAATAGTTGAATGTCCTAAATGCGGGACTAAGTACGATTCATATTCTAATGAATATTGTCCTACACCGAAGTCTAATTATACGTGGCTATTTGATAACGGCCATGGAGGAATCATAAATGGAAAGTATCAAACTGCTGGCAAGCGTTCTCCTGTATGGGAAGACGGGTCTCAACTATTTGAAGGAGAATTTAACAGAGCGATTGTTAATCGTTTAGTTAAAATGTGTGCTGAAAAAGGCATAGAATGTATTAATTTAGTTGATACACAAGAAGATACTCCTCTAAGTAAAAGAACTGCAAAAGCAAATAGTATACATCGTGAAAAAGGAAACACTATTTATGTGTCAATTCATGCAAATGGATTTAATAAAGAATCTGCCAATGGTTGGTCTGTTTATACTTCTGAAGGAGAAACTAAGTCAGATATAGTAGCTTCTGTTTTAGCAGAAAAAGCACAAAAAGAATTTCCAGATGAAAAAATGAGAAAAGATACTAGAGATGGCGATGCTGATAAAGAATCTAACTTTTGGGTACTAAGAAAAACAGCTATGCCTGCTATACTAAGTGAAAACTTTTTTATGACTAACTACGACAATTGCCATAAATACTTGTTAAGCGAAGAAGGCAGAGATAGAATTGCTAAAATTCATTTTGAAATGATTTTAGAAGTTGAAGAAAAACAATTAGTGTAATTACTGAATAGTTACACTACATAAAATGTAAAAAGAGGGACTGTTCCCTCTTTTTTTATCAATAATAATATGGAGAAAGAAATTTTAGAGGAAGAATTTACTGAACAAGATTTAGTAGATTATATAAAAGATGAGAGGTTAAATAGAAAACTAAGGAAGAGAGAAATTATAGACCCTAGGAATTATATAATAAATATTTTATACTATAAATTTAAGTGGTCAGAGATGCGTATATCTATAGTACTGGATAAAAATCGTTCTAGTATATGTGTTGCTAAAAACTCTGCTTTTTTCTTAGCTGCAGATCCTGCTTTTTTGAGAAACACTAACGAGGTTAGACAAAAATTTCCTTGGACACCTCAAGAACCTGAGAAATTAGCACAAACATTTAAGAAAAGACGAAGTTTAGTAGTATTCTTAGATGAAGAAGAAGTTAAAAAAGTAGAAGTTGTAAGAAAACAACTAGGAGTACGTAATATGGGTACGGCCATAAAATATTTAATTAAAAACTTAGAAGAATATTAGAATATGAATAGAGATGCAAGACAGGTTGAGGGTCTTCGTAAATGGAGACAGTCTTCGTTTCAAGGCATTGCCGAATATCCTACGGGTTTCGGTAAAACATATACAGCAATTAGAGCGATCTTAGGCATGATCTCCAAAAAACAAATCAAGAGTGTACTTGTAGTAGTTCCTACTATCACACTAAAAGAACAATGGGAGAAAGAATTGGCCAAAAAGAAAGTAAAAATAGCAGAAGTATATGTTATAAACTCTGCAGTAAAGAAAACACACGACATAGATTTTTTAATCTTAGACGAGGTGCACAGATATGCTGCAGAAACATTTAAAGAAATATTTGTACGTACTAAGTACAAGTATATCTTAGGCTTAACAGCTACATTAGAAAGAGATGACGGACTGCATGAACTTATTTTAAAACAAATGCCAGTCTTTGACACTATTACAATTGAAGAAGCTTTACAGCATTCGTGGATTTCTCCATATAAAATCTTCAATGTACAAGTGCCTTTTGCTCCTGACGATTTAGCTGCATATAAAAAAGCAGACAACAGTTTTAAATACTTTGCCATGCAAATGGGTAGAGGTGGACAAGCTTTTGATACTGCTAAATTATGGATAGGATCTGATGATCCTACTGAAAGAGGCAAAGCTGCCGCTTATTATAATTCATTAAGAACAAGAAAGAAACTTTGTTTGAATAACGTAAACAAAGTTGCTGCTGTTAAAACTATTATAGACCTGTTTCCTAACAGAAACGGCCTTACTTTTAGTGCTAACACAGATTTTGCTGATTCCTTACAGAATGTCCTTGGGGGCGTTTCGATGACTTTTCATAGCAAACTTTCTAAGAAGTCACAGGGCATTGTAATGAAGACTTTTAAAGATAAACGCACGAAGATTAGAATTCTAAACACGTGTAAAGCTTTAAACGAGGGATTGGATGTACCTGAATGTTCTATAGGAATTGTGGCAGGCAGTAATTCTACTGCTCTAACTTTTATTCAACAATTAGGAAGAGTAGTACGGCATATTCCAGGCAAGGAAGCATACTTTATAAATCTTTATACACCGCAAACTCAAGAAGAGAAGTGGATGCAAAAAAGAATGAAGAATGTAGACCCAAGTTTGGTAACAGATGTTACATTACCCGAATTTATTAACTTAATCAAAATGCAACAACATGCACCAATTTAGAAAAGAAGCTTCTGAAAAAACAAAACTAACTATGGTAGTAGCCCTGACAGCCAGTCAGGTGCTACATGAATCGTTAGATGATCTTGTAGACACAGATTTTTACAAAATGTCTTTAAAGCAAACTACTAATAGAATGCAAAAAGAATTAGAAAAAGTATGTGATAGACATATAGATCTTTTGTGGGCAGGAGACGAAAAGAAAGCTCGTATAGTACAAGATGGTTTACAGAAAATAGCTAAAAAAATAGCTACAATGAAACCTAGCGAGTTAGTAATAATAGGTGATATGTTTGAGAGCGGAAAGTTTAAGTTTGTAGAAGAAGGAAAGGCTAAAGAAATTTTGTTAACTAAAGACTGATACAATTATGAATATAGAACTAGATTTAAAAAAACTTTACAAAAATAATCTTAGTCCTAATCAGTATGTGATTTTAACTATGATTTATTACAAAGAATGGGGAAAAATTATAAAACTATTTTCTGTAGAAGAGGCTTTACAAATTAGAAACAGCTTGGTAAATACTAAATACATTTTAGATAAAGACACTGAAAAAATCTTTAACGACACTGTAATTAGTACTTCTCATGTAGAGAAATTATTAGGAATACGTAGTGACAATATTAACTTTTTAGAATTCTTTAATGAGTATCCTATGAAAGTAGGAAATAGAGTATTACGACCTAAAAATTCTGACACAATAGAAGGTAAAAAGCTAAAAAAGAAGTATCTTGCAAAAGTAAAATCCCTTGAAGATCATAAATTAGCTGTTGAAGCTACTAAGGCTTTTGTAAGAAGGCAAAAAATTTCTAGTAATCTAGAGTTTTTGCCTGGCTTAGAGGTAGTTATTAATAATGCTAAATGGCAGTCATGGGAAACATTTATCACTCGATTTGCAGAGGGGAAAACTGCTGATCACATAGATTCGATTTAGTATGAGCAAGAAAAAAGCATGGGATGAATTACAAATAGAAATTCAAAGAGGTGTAGATGGATTAAATGTAGGACTTCCTATGGGCTTTAATAGACTTAATAAGTTTATTGCAGGTGTACAACAAGGAAGATACGATACATGGGGAGGTGCCACAGGTACAGGTAAGACAGCAATTGTAGATGAAGCATATGTGTTTAATCCTTACGACCACTTGTGTTTAGATCCTAATCCTTTTTACTCTTTAGAAATTCTTTATTACTCACTAGAGATAGACCCCGTAGTTAAGCTAGCAAAGTTTGTAGCTAGAAAAATATGGGAAGATCATGGTATTCTCACAAATATTAATGAAATCTTTAGTAGAGGTGTGCACAAATTACCTTTAGAAGTAAGAAAGCTTATACCAATGTACAAAGAGTACTTTGATAAGATGCAAGATGAGGTGCTGTTTTTTAGAAATAGCCTTAATCCTGATTACTTGTATAATGACGTAATGAAGTACGCAGAATCAAGAGGGAAAGTGGTACGTAACAAAGACAACATTGTTATAAATTATAAACCACATAATCCTAATCTAATTACACTTATCATTATAGACCACATTAGTCTTATAGATAAGAATTCACGAAAAGACAAAACTAAAAAAGATGCTATAGATCGTGCTTCCAAGATGCTAGTATTCTTTAGAAATACTTTTAAGTTTAGTCCCGTAGTGGTTAGTCAGTTTAACAGAGGTATAGAAGGAATGGATCGTAAGAAACAAGACTCTCAAGAACCTCAGCTCTCTGACTTTAAAGATACAGGAGCTACACAAGAGGATGCAAATACAGTTGTTGCTTTGTTTAATCCTTTTCGTTATGGTATGGATAATCATCGTGGTTATCCTATTCTAGACGGTAAATATCCTTTACGGAGAAATTATCGTTCAGGACATATTTTAAAGAATCGTGATGGCATGGACAGTTTATCTATGGGTTTCTATTTTCAAGGTGCGGTAGGTAAGTTTGAAGAACTTCCTAAAGCTTCTGATATAAAGAACGACCCTAGATTGTTAAAGGCTATCTTAGACAAGAACAAAGTATGATTGTAGAATTTAAAGACTGGGTAAAACTAAAACTTACTCAAGATCCAAAGGCTAGAGATTCTAATGAAAAACTTTACTATGATTATTTAGAATATACGGGTTACGACGTACATTCTAAAACTGTAAAACAGTTTCTAAAAGACATGAGTAATCGAGAGATTCCTTATATGGATTCTGTTGCCAGAGCATCAAGAAAAGTACAAGAGGAAAACCCCTATCTACGGGGCAAAAGCTGGGGAAAACGTAAGAAAAAAAGTGTTTTAGTAAAGCATGAAATCCTTGCAGATAAGTAAGGATTTTAGTATTTTTAATCAATAAAAACGAGGAGAAAAAATGGGAAAATTAGTGTTTATTACAGGTAAATCTGGTATGGGAAAATCTACATCCCTACGTAATCTTAATCCTGATGAGACGTTCATCTTGAATACAGACCAGAAGCCTTTACCTTTCAGAAAATTTCAAGAAAAGTATTCTGAAGAAAAAGGCAATTACAAAAAAACTTCTGACATAGTAGAAGTTATTAATATCTTAAAGGATGTTCACAAGAACAAACCGCAAATCAAAACTTTAGTGATAGACACATGGTCTAGAATTATGACTGACCATGTCATGAGTAAAGCGTTTAGAACGGCTAAAGGTTTTGAGAAATGGGGTAAGTTCTCTGCATCTATTTACGATCTAATGAATATTGTGAATGACAAAGTAAGAGACGACTTACATGTTTACTTCTTTGCTCATCCAGAAACTCATTATGATGAAACAGGCTTTCCTATGGAAAGAGTAGCTGTACAAGGTAAGCAGCTTGAAAAATTTGTACCTGAGAGTTTTAGCTCTATTGTTTTATATTGTGAAGTTAAGAGTGCTCCTGGGCAACCTAACGAACATGTATTTAGAACAAAGACTTCTGGCTCGGATACTTGTAAGACACCTATCGACATGTTTGAGGAAGAAACTATTCCTAACGATTTAACATTAGTCGATACTGCTATCAACGAGTATTACTAAACAATTTTTTATTAACTGCTTTGGAGTACTTATAGTGCTGTTAAAGCAAACACTTTAAACTATTCAGAATTGGATCTACTCTGATAAAAAATAGATCTGTTTATGTTTAGCATGGAGCTAGACAAATTATTTAATATTATTAATTTTTTAAAACACAACAAAATGATTGATTGGGGAGTACCAACAAACAGAAAATCTTCTACTAAAGTAGAAAAGTTTAACACGCCAGTAGTAACTATGTCTGCATTGTCAGGTAAAGGTTCTGGTCGTAAATTTACATTTAACAAAGCTGCTATTGATGCACTAGGATTAGTTTCTCCTGACAAAGAAACAGGAGCACAATCTTATGTAACTTTCGGTAGAAATCCAGAAACAGGAGATGTAGTTCTTATGGCTTTGGCAGAAGAAAACGAAAACATGAAAGCTTTTAAGACTAACAAGTCTTATTCTTTTAGTGATAAGAAAACTTACGAGTTTATTACAAACAGTTTTTCTTTGAGCAATGATGTAGAAAACTATCTTCACTTTGAAGTCGTAGAAAACCAACCTTATTTTATGATAACAAACGTTTCTAATGATAACACTGTTGTTGAAGAAGCGCCTGTTGTTGAAGAAGTAGCCGTTGCACAAGAAGAAGTACAAGAACAGGTTGTAACTTTTGAAAGCGTAAAAGCTTCTTTAGATAATGTTTCTGCTGAAGAAGAAAACGAATTAGTAGACGATCAGTGGTAGAAACCACTATTAAATTTTTAATTAATAAATAAAATAAATACAAGTAATGAACATTAATTTAAATGACGACAGCTTTAATGCTGTAGAAAGTAAAGCAATTTTCAATGGAGGAAATGCAGGAGTAGTAAACGATGTTAAGATGACTATTCATAAAAAAAGCTCTGACGACAAAGAGTTTGCTCCAGATTATAAAATTACTTTTACAGATTCTAGTGGCGGTTCTTGTAATATGCCTTTCTGGTATGTTACTAAAGAAACTTCATGGAATACTGTAGATCAATTAATTCAAAAACAAGGTAAAGTTCTAAAACATATCTTGCATGTTGCTTTGGGCCCTAATGCTCAATTGCCTGTTGTTAATTCTGCAGAAGCAATGCTAGATGAGGCTATGAAATTGCTAAGAGGAGCATTACCTAATTTAGGATCTGTTCGTATTTTTGCTAACTATGGTACAAACGAGTACCGTAAAAAATACATTCAACCTCGTTCGTGGGTTCCGTTTATGGAAGCTATGAATGTTTCTGCCGAAACATCTGTTCTTAGACAATCAGATCTCGACGGAATGACTCGTCTACAAGAAGACGGAGAAGAAAGCGCTGCATTAGCGACAAGTACTGCTGACTCTGATGATGACGAGTGGTAGGACTTTTTTTAATTAAGATAAAAAGAAGGGGCAACTATGTTGTCCTTTCTTTTTTTATCCTAAAATTTATAGTAAATGCATAAAAAAATAAATTTAAATTCTTTTATTTTTAACGAGCAAATTACTAAAGAAGATATACTTTCTGTAATTACACAGGAAGAGATATACTCTTATTACATAGGCTCTCCTGTAGAGCATAGCACTAAAATTAACAGTCCTCTAAGAGAAGACAATGTACCTTCGTTTGTAATATATTATCATAAGAATGGTTCAGGAACATTAATGTTTTATGACTTTGCTACTAAAGATAGTGGCGATGTTATTGTGTTTGTAGGCCTTCTTTATGATATAAACTACAAAGAAGCTTTGTGGAAAATTGCATATGATTTTAAACTATCAGATGCAGAAATAACAGGAGAACGTAAACAGTTAGTTAAAGCTAAAAAAGTAATACAAAGAAAGCAAGTTAAGATAGGGATAAAAAGAAGGGAATGGCAATCCCATGATGCTAAATATTGGAAACAATACGGCATTAAAAAAACTACTTTAAAAAAGTATAACGTGGTGCCTATAAGCCACGTATTCTTTAACGGAAATGCTAATAAAGCAGACAAACATGCTTATGCATATGTAGAGTATAAAGACAGCAGCGTTAGTTATAAGATTTATCAGCCTTACAGTAAAAAGTTTAAATGGATTAACAACGCCAACTATACTGTGCACCAAGGTTACACAAAACTTCCTTCAACAGGAGAACTTTTAATTATTACTAAATCTTTAAAAGATGTAATGAGTTTAAAAGATGTTATGGGGATCTATAGTGTAGGCCTACAATCAGAATCGGTAATGATGAAAGTTTCAGTAATGAACGAGTACAAATCTAGATTTAAACAAGTGTTTTGTTTATTCGATAATGATAAAGCAGGTGTTAAACTGTCTGAGGATTTTACTAAAAAGTATAACGTACCGCATTTCTTTATGCCAGAATTGCCTGGAGTAACAGATTTTAGTGACTTAGTTAGTAAAGTAGGGAAAAAAGAAGCCAAAAAATTATTTAATCAACAAATATCAAAGTTATGGACAAATCACAATCTTTAAGTAAGGTTACTAAAGACCTTATGTTTAAAGAACCGTTTTACGGATTCTTTCTAATAATGCTAAACAAAGTATGGAATGAAAAAATACCTACTGCGTGTGTTGGAAAACAAGGAATTAACTATCATTTAATGATAAATTCTTCTTTTTGGGAAGAACTGCCCCACATACAAAGAATAGGTTTAATAAAACATGAATTACTTCATATTGCATTTAAACATCTAAATTCTTTTACTGATTTTAAAGATAAGAAACTAGCAAACATTGCTATGGATTGTGAGATAAATCAGTATATAGACAAAGAATGGTTGCCAGAAGGAGGTGTAGACATCGACAATTACCCAGAATTAAATCTCGATCGTAAAGCAGGTTGCAAATATTATTATGAAAAAATGCAAGAAGCTCAAAAAGAAAAAGATGAAAACGGAACTTCTGGGTCAGAATCTTTAGACAAAATGTTAGAAGAAGGCGTAGACCATTCTGAATGGGAACAATTTGAAGATCTTTCTGAAGGAGAACAAAAGTTAATGGATAA
>Ga0181377_1000719_pt1 | contig 11808 bp, 9 predicted proteins | sample LowvirmetaG_9_FD_130160 | JGI IMG/M metagenome (GOLD analysis project Ga0181377, IMG submission 130160) | Marine viral communities from the Subarctic Pacific Ocean - Lowphox_13 viral metaG | ecosystem: Environmental > Aquatic > Marine > Oceanic | place: Subarctic Pacific Ocean | collected 2015-12-10
ATGTCATATAATCCATTTAAAATATCTTGTCTACCTGCTTTTGATACCGCATCAATATACGAATCAATTGCTTTATAAAATGTTTGCACATCATTTGGGTCTAATTTTGTCATCATTGTCTTTTTCCTGTTCTATTGTTTTATTAATATAAATATAATGAAAATATCTTTAATATCCTAATTATATGTCAATTCTTTTGTGTAAATCTAAATGTATATGTCTCAACTCATCACCGTCAGTTAGTAACAATGAGTTTTCATAATTTGGCCAATTGATAATAAATTTCTTGTCCAATATACCATTATTAGCTTTCAATATGATAACATTCAATGCATTAACTGTATACAATGTATTTGTTTCTTTCTTTCTATGTATCATAATTGTATTAGGCGTCTTGCCGTAATCATCTGGCTGTACATTATATGTTACATATAAATCCTGTCTATTGTCGGCATCAGAAAACACAAACATCCTTTTTTCTGATATAGTGTATGACTTTTTAACATAATCTACAATCAGGTCCAGATCTCTTCTATGTGCAAACGTACATAATAATTGTGTTCTCAAAATATCTACTCCTTCTCTATTATTTTTATTCCGCCCTGACTAATTGTAGATAGTTTAAAATCTTTAGTAATCTTAATATCATTCTTTCTAAATACTATAAACGGTATTTCCTGTCCTACTGTTTTATCAACTGTATTTTGTATATCGATTTCTAATTGTTCTGGATTTCGTATATATTCAATTCTTCTTAGTCTTGTAACTATATTTTCTAAGCCAGCTTCACTTTGTATGTTTAGTGTGACTTTATTTTTTATATCTGCAGGAACTTCATCGATTGTAAATGATTTTGGCTTTACATTTGGACCTCTCATCACAATCATTGTATATCCTTTTGCATCCGCTTGAGCAAAATCATTTAATGATTTATACCCAGCTATAAATTGTTTTAGATCTGTTTTATTAAATTCGCCGCTTCGTATCTTTTGATACCTACTAGTTAAATATTTAGAAAATTCTTTAACTTCGTTGTTATCGGCATTTTCAAATGCATCTGCTGCATCTAATTCTTCCATCATATCTAATGTTGCAATAAGTTGTTTCCAGAAAGGAAATCTTACAACATTACCTTTTGTTCCTAATCTAATTGCTGCACTATCGCTAACACGATAATCTTTAACTTCATATTTATTTGGACCAACTGTTAGATCAAAACTTTCTCCTCCTCCGCTTACTTTTGCGCCTTTAATAAAGGCTGCTAAAAATATTTCTCCTCTACCTATACCTTTAGGCTCTAGATTATATAATTTTGCACCTAAGCCTTTTGTATAATCATCTTTGTCTATTTGTTCTACGGAGCTTCTACTATATAATATTTTTACAAATTCTCTTTCTTCCTGATCGGTCATATTATCAAAAAAGTTTTGTAACATTATATTTGTTGTTCCGCCTGGCATGCCTGCTAAGAATTCTTGAAACTCATCCATTTTAGGTTGCAGTAGTGCTAAAAACTCTTGACTTAAATTAAAATCTTCTGTAACGGCTTCTTCTAGATCTTTTACTGGTTTAGCGTCATGAAATGCTTGATCTAATTGATCTACTTCATTTACAAAGAAACCTCCGTTCAGTCCATTTTCTTCCAATACTTCATGTAAAATGTCCATCTCATCTTTTGAATATGGAGCATTTGCATAACCTTTTGGTAGTCTGTAAAACCACTCTTTTATAATCGATTCTTTATCCATTGACAAACCTTTTTAATAAATATCAAGATAGGCGCGAAGTCATATCGGTCATGGCATGATAATTAACGCCGGCCTTTGTTTTAACCGGAAAGCGACCTGATTGGCTCATAACATCTTTCAACTTAACCAATAGTTCTTTACCATCCTTCATATCATAATCAAACAATAACGAATCATAAGTGTAAAGGATAATATTTGTATTATACTCACTTAACAAATCATTCACATCATTTAGTACATGTAAATTATATTCTGTTTCAGATGCTTGTAATAAATAATTGAACAATTTGTTAGGATTCATATCATGTAAACAATTTTTATACAAAGGACGTTTCATTTTAGGAGTTACTACAAATCCATTTTCTTTGAAGTTACTCCATAAATTGTTTATGAAAGACTTAGTCTTACCGAAGAAAGGAACCTTTTCAAAATCTCTATCAATGCCGCCATATAACAATCTAAATGTAATCTTTTTGCTTTGATTATATTCATCTTCTGAGATTGTATCTTTGCCAAAGTATTGTTTAGCAAAGTATTCATGAACACTTCCATCAGGCAAATCATATCCTATTATATCTGCAATTAGCCTAGGATGGTATGCATCAAAGTCCATTTCTAACAACATGCCTTTCTCCCATCTAGAAACAAATGATTCTCTACATCCAGTTTCTTTAGGCAACGCAGCATAATTTACTCCACCAAATTTATTTGATGGCCTACCAGTTGTTGTCCATATATTGTATTCTGTAAATGCTCTATTCTTATCAATACCATTTGCTTTGAAATGATCTACAAATTTGTTATAATCTACTTGCAGTCCAGTCCTTTCTACACATGCAAAATTATCTGTCACCAATTGTTCATATTCTTCAAATGCATTTGTCTTATCAAATGTTCTATAAAACTCCATGAACTTGTCTTTCATTTCTTCACATCGTTCAATATGTTTTGTGATAGGCAACCAGTCATGAGTATTTGTTTCATTATGCCACCACCTGTTCCAAGAATCATGTGCTGAAGTATTTGTTTCATCTAATGGCAACATCTTATGATTCTGCCACCATGCTACCATATCTGCATCATAACATTTTATAGAACTAAATTGGCTAAAGCGTTTCTTTGCTAATACATATATATCTCTATCACTTGTAAGGCCATTTAAACGTTCTATATTCATGTTAAAACAATCCTTATGACGGAATGGGAGAATATGTTGTTTATCAGAATCTATACAATATATATAAATAAAGCTAATGTAATTGTTCATGAAATGACGATAAGGATCTGAATACATTGGTATCCATAATGAATTATTCTTTTCTAATAATTCTTGTAACTCTTTAAAATCTTTTTCTTTTTCAACTATCATTGTTATTCAATATAAGAAAAAAAATTCATATATCAAAGTTATTCTGGTATTTTATGAAAGTCTCTATGATACTCATCTAAATCAGTTAAATATCTATCCAAAGTTTTAAATCCTTGCTGTTCATTAGCATGATTTATAACTCTAGCATTGGCTTGACGAACTTCATTAATAGGTCCATCTATAGTCCATTTTAGTGTAACAAATCTATACAACCCTGCATCTATACCGGGATCATTAGATGAATTTTTACGATTATATTCATCTGGTGATATTTCTGTTATATCATTGAGATTATTAATCTTTTGTGCAAAAAATCTACTAAAATGTCCTAACTCATACGCTTCTTTTAAAGGTTGTGGATAGTAATAAGGAGGTGGATAATGTTTATGAAATCTAGATTCAGTAACTTTAAAATACATACTATTATTTTTAGATACTACTCCAGCATCTAGTCCTTCTTCCGTTACTAAATTTGTATCTTGTCCTTGTACTACATATGGCATTAATGGTACACTATTATTAGGATCAAATACAGGACCTGTATATACCGCACCATTTGGATATATATGATACAATCCTGTATATTCTTCATAAGTATCTGTTAACGAATATTCCTGGCCTTCTGTATATTGACTAGTACGTATTTTCGATATTGGAGTAAATACTGGTTTTGTTTTATAATTTGCCATTATCTTATCCTCGCATATGCTTTGACCGTCGTGGTCCAATCATTGTTAGCTATTTTATGTTGATATTCCGTTACTGTAAATACTACTTTCGCGCCACCACCTTTTTTAAGATATCTACTTGGCAAATAATTACTAGCAATAGTATCTCCAAACTTAAATCCTTCTATCCCATCTAATGTTACTGAAAACTGTAATGGAAATGGTACTTGAGAAAAATCATTTCCATCATTATATTGACCTTTCTTAGCACGTTCCTCTGCAGTTAATTCATTAACTAAAGCTTTAACAGCAGATTTACCTTTTGAAACACCATCTGAACTATATTCTGACTCTGTTGCACTTTTTCGTGCTTGAATCTGTTGTTCAGCAATAGATTGTTTTGGTTCTTCTGGTTCGTCTTCAGCTTCTTCATTAACAACTTTTTGTGCCGATTCTTCTTCTGTTGTTGTTCCTGGAGCACCTCCAAATGCTTTTGCTTGTATATCTGATGGAACTTTTGCTTCTATAGATAATTCTCTTACACCATTCGTTCCTCCTATAGGGTCAAGCATTAATGGTGTTACTGTTTCTCCGTCAGATGGAGCTCTTCTATTTACGATGAATATAGATTCTGGATCATCTTCGTCTTGATCTAAGTACATATCCCAAGCGCCACCACTTAACTCTCGGATTGATGCAAATATTTTTTTCATAAATCTATTCAATTCCATGCCACCCTTTACTTTATCCGTCTCTTCTTCTTTATTTTTTTCTTGAGTTGCTTCATCTGCAAATGATTGTTGAATTGCTCTTAAAAGATCTCTCCCTATTAATATTTTAGCTGGAGTATCTTTATCTCTACTCATTGCATCTAAATCTGTAATAGAATCAATTGATATATATTCTTCACTTCCACCTGTTTCTGATTCATGATAATTATTTTCTGCAGACCCTTTCGGGTATGGAAATAACATTGATATAGGGTCCGGACTCCATACTAAACCTGAAGGAAACCCAGTTTGTACATATGAATAAGATTGTTTAAATTTTAAAACATATTTAGGGTCATGAGATTTTAGTAAATATTTATTGACCATATTTACTATAGCACCTAATTGAACATATTGTAAATAATCAGCAGTAAGAAATCCGGATTTCATTTTAGTTGCTGCATTATATTCTTCTGGTGCTTTTAGTACAGCAAATTTACCTGTGCCATCTTTTAATTTGCCTGATGTTCCATGGCCTGGATCAAATCCTGATGAGCCGACTGTACCTGTTGCTAATTGAATCGAATAATCTATCCAATCAAATATATTTCCTACTTTTGTTGTATCATTAAATCCATTGTAATTAGTTACAAATTCTTTAGGTAAAAATTTTGCTTGTGTATTAATATTCATTTGTTCATATGTGCCGCCTTTACCAACTGCTTTAAATGAACATTCAAAATAATTTTCTTTTGTTATTTTAAAAGAATAATCATATACTCTAAATTTATGTGAACCAGCACCACTAGGAGATTGTGGTCCTACATATCCATATGATATTGTTATTTCGCTTCCTGGTACTAGTATTGCTGCTTCGGCAGTTTCAAATGATGTTTTATCAAAACATGTAAATGTAACACTCGCACGTCTTAGTGAACCCGCATCCCCTTCTAATGAAATTTCAACATCTTTTAATATTGGTGCCGGTCTTCCAGTGCCATTAGGATCATATGTCTCAGTCATTGTAGTAGCATTGACTGGCAAAGAAAATCCATCGCCAGCAACAGTCACATATGCGTTATTACGTATACGTCCGCCGGTTGGTAATTGTACTGATGCTTGTCTGTAGAAAAAATCTGCCATTATTTATTTTCCTCTACCTCTCTTAAACTAACTGTTAATTCAGTTATAGGAAAAGGTATTCGGATCTGTACTCCACTTGGCACATCTAATGTACCTTTTCCTAAATTATTTGCTTTAGCTATTACCCACCAAAATCTAGGATCTTCATAAAACTCATTGGATAAAATGTCTAATCTATCTTGTTCTCTAGATATAATATATAAATCTGTAGAACGTTTTGGAAATGTAGGGTATCTCGTTGTTTGATAACGATCATTTAATGATTTTGTTGATTGGTATCTATTTACTGACATTATTCATCTCCTTTATATATTTTGATATACTTGTGTACCACTGGTCGGCTTTTCTCCCAATATTGTAAATTGACACGATACATTTGTATAGAATGGTGCTTGATTACCATCTGTAATTTCCCATGGTGTTTCGTTATCCCAATCATATGATAAATCTGTTATTATCATTTCTTTACTTCTATATAAATCACCTATAGTAACAATTACAGTTTGGCCATGAAATCCTTGACTGCCATATACTGGATAAGTTTTTTGTGCTAGGCTTTGTAGTTTTCCCCATATTTCCGGACGTTGATTTTCATTATAAATAGGTACATAAAAATCTACACCAATTGTTCTTTCGAAACTTTCATATAAATATCTTGCATCTGCTCTTCCTTGATCTTGTTGTCCATTCCAGCCAGGTGCAAATGCATCATTCAATGACCCTAAATATGCTTTAAAAGCAATACCTCCGATCGAAAATTTAACTAATCCCTGATCTAATGTTTCATCTATAGCATCTCTTCGTTTATCCCCATCCCATCCTATCTTGAAAGGTTGAGATTGCGCAGAATCTCTAAAATCTAAATGATTAATTTGTCGTGAATCTTTATTTCCAAGAGGAGTATCTCTTCGTTTTGGAATATCACCATATGCCATTCTTTGATATTCATTAATGATAGCACCATTACCTGCACTTGCTCTACCAAATTTTCTTTCTGAAATCCCACCACCATCAAATCCTGCATCTCCTGTACCACCTCGATCTGGATTAATGATTATTCCTGGTTTTTCAAATCTATTTTTTAAAGAATTATCATCTTCGTCTAAATCACTGTTCGATAATGCACCTGTCGATTTACCACTCTGATTAGCACCTTTTTTGGTAACATATGGATCACTATATGAATATCGATGCTGATCAAATATACCAGCACTTCCGCCTAAGAAACTAAACCTTTGTAGTATAGCAATTCCGCCACCCGGCCCGATCAATTTATCTTGCTGAGTTCTTAATGACGTATCTTCATACCTTGTTATTTTAGTCCCACCTATCCCAAATAAAGATCCTGGTCCTCCTATAATAGAACTTAACATTGGAATTGCTCCACCTACAGGAATCTTAGTCTTATTATCTTTATCGATAGGAGTATTCAACTGATTAAATAATCTAGAATGGAATGCTGGTGCATTGGCTCCTAATGCTGGTGCTAATTTGCTAATCAAACCTTCTAATAATCCATCTGCTCCAAAATGTCTATTGATATGTACTATTGGCGCTAGCGAGCCTAAAGATAAAGGATTATATATTCTTGTCTCTGCCTTTGGATTCATTAATTGATAACCAACTTGTTTAGCTAAAAATCCTATGCCTTTTGGCGATGCTAAAAATTTAGCATGTCTCACTACATCAATTAACGTACGATTTACTGCAGTTATTATACCACCTCGAGGTATATCAAATGCTCCACTCAAACCTGGTCCTACGTTTAGTCCCCAACGTTGAGGATCTGAATTGTCTGATCGCTGTATCCCTCTTAATATTAACGGGTGTTTTATATATGAATTTGGCGTAGCATCGTCTCTTAAATTGAACTTATTATACATATCATCGATTGGAGAATTAATTGTATATGTATCTGCTAATCCTGAATTTCCGTGCTTTACGCCATATACTTGGTCATATTTTAATGTATCAGTAAACCCTGTTCTTACTTTATCAAATGAATGTATCGTGCCTGTAGGACCAATTGGAAATTTAGTGCCGGCGCCTAATTGTGCTTTTCGACTAGCAGACCCTCTATCAGAGAATGATACATCATCTATTGCAAACCCATCTCCGGCTGCTACTTGTCTAAATCCTATAGATGAATTTCCTTGTGGAGAATATCCTGTTATAGAAACGCCTGGTATGTCATTATCATTTGTAAATTTAGTATCTTTTCGACTCACTGGAGGTTGATATGGTCCAGGTGATTTCTTTCCATAAAAACTTAAATCTGATTTTAAATCTATTAGTGCCATTTATTATCTCCTAAATGAGTCTGCAACTCTTATGCCTGCTGACAATTGTCTTCCATCTAAATTAATTGCTATATTACTAATTGCATTTATAACATCTTGCATTGATACGGACTGAGTTGTTGTATCACCGGTGTTGCCGTTAATTGCACTAACTAACTCATTTATTGATTCAGATGAAATTCTTGTACTTGTATCACCACTCGATTCACTTACTCCTAATGCCGGAGGCGCAATTGCAGTACTTGGAGCAGTACTTGTAGCTCCACCAACATTTGGTGATGCCATTAAACCATCACCAGGCGTCGTTACTGCCATACTTCCGAATTTATCTGTTACTGTAAATGGTCCTTTTGAAGCTGGTGCTTTACCATCTGCTACTTTTTGTGATTTAGCTTTATTGAACAATGCAAATAGGCCGGCTACTGCACCTCCTGCTAATAACAGACCAGCGCCAAATGGTATTGCAGCTAATGATGAAAATATACCAGCTACTGCTTTCATTAATAATGCACCCGCCGATGCCATAATTTTTCCTATACCTGTACCAGCAATTGTATTACCTACTGCCATTAAACTATTCTTAGCTGCTAATAATACATTTGAAGCTACTTGTAATGCATAACTACCTTTTTCTAGCACCTGTTCTTTTAATTTTAAACCATATTTTGTAAATAACTTACCAATTTCAGTATTCATTAAAGCATTTTTTATTGATTGATATGTATTACTTAAAGCTTCTTTGACGTTAATTTGTCCCGTTAATAGGTTTTTAGTGACTAAAAATCCTTGTTTTATCTTATCTAAAACAACAGATTGTTTAGCCATTACTAATTGTCGTTTGAAGGCCATAGTATTTTTCTGCCTTAGTAGAAATTCTGCTGCTAATAGTGATCCAATGACCATAGTAACACCTTTGAATTTTTCCATCAACTTGAATGCCATTGTTATAGGCGCTAAAATTAATCCAATTGCTCCTCCTATTACTTTAAATATTGGACTTATTGCTGCAAATACGCTCATCAATGCTTCTGCTGCAGGAAGTAATGCATTTACTAATTGTGCTTTCATAGCTGCAAAAGATGCAGCTGTTCTTTCTGATGCTTGTTTTGTTGCTAATTTATTTTGTAGATCTTCAGCTGACATATCTGCCATTTCTGCAGCAGTTAACCCTAATGCATTCATAGATGCTAATTCATCTGCAGTTAGATCACCCATTTTATCTTTTATTACTAATGATTTTTGTAATTCACTAACGTCCATACCAGTTGCTTCTGCTAGCTTCTTACGTTCTAGGACATCCATTTTATTGAAATCATGTATATCACCAACTTGGTCCATTACAGCTGCTGTCGCTCCTGCTATATCTCCTTCTAATGCTAATTGTCTAGCAAGATCAAAATTCATTTGTTTACCAGTCAATGATTGTAACTCAAATTGAGCTGAGATAGATTTTTCAAAGTCTAATAAATTATCTGATACCTTAGTCATTGTTTGAAGACTAACACCCATTTTAGCTGCTTCTATTGCTGCCTTCTTTAATGCTTCAACATTTCCACCAAAGAATTTGGCTGTTGATGCAGCATTGTCTGAAATATCTTTTGTTACAGTTGCAACATTAACACCAGACTTCAATGCTTCTGCTGCTAAACTTCTTTGTGCATTTGCGGCCTCATCAGCCGTTACACCCATTGTCATGAAAGCAGCATTTACTTTACCTGCTTGTTCTGCTCCATATCCAAATGCAATACCTATATCTGATACAGCACCTGCTTGTTCTCCAGTTAATTTTCCTACAACACCTAATTGAGCAATTTGTTCTTTTTGAACAGCTAATATATCTTTCTGTAATGATAATTGATTTCCAAATGATGCAACTTGTGCATTTGCTTCTTTGACTAATAATTTTGACTGTGTATATGTTAATCCAGTTTCTTTAGATACCTCTTGTGCTTGTTTTGATACTGCTTTAAACAACATCACTAATCCGCCTACTGCAGCAGCAATCAATGCTATTGGACCTAAGGTTGTTAATAATGATGTACCAAATGCTTTAGCTCCGGCTGCTGCACCTTTCAATCCTCCACCCATTGTTGCATTTACCATAGCTGCCTTTGACAATGCCTCGGCAATTTTGTCTTTCAATTTATCAATACCCATCAACTTAACTAAATGATTTCCGCCAGGCAATTTGTTCATGAACTCTGTTACAGAATCGATATTGTCTCCCAACATATCATTTATAATACCAAATCCTGCTGCAGACTTTTGTTGCATTTTTAATGTATTTTGACTTACTTTTAATGAAGCTATTCTTTCTTTAAGCATGTCCGCTAACTGTGTTTTGCCGGATTTCAGCATTAATACATGATCTGCTTCAGCGTTTGCTATTGATTTTTGGATGTCTTCTACCTTACCAGTTGCTTTAAATATGTCCTTAGCATTTTTTGCAATTAGTGCTTGGTACGTATTAGCATCGGCTGAAGCATCAGCAAAGCCTTGAGCAAAATCCATTGATGATTCTGCAGCTGCTTTAATTTGTTCTTGTTTTTGGAATTGAAGGTTTAAATTTCTTAAGACTTGTCCGGTAGCATTTACAGATTCTTTTGTAATCCGTAGCATTTCTGCGTCTGCTTTCGCTATATTTTCTTGTAACGAAAGAAACTCTTTAGCTTTTTTGGGATCTTGGTTTGCCGGCATTACTGTCTCCTATTTAGAGTCTAAACCCGTATTTCTCATCATTTCTTTTTGCTAGTCGTTTAAGTTCTTTTGCATGGTAATTCATACCATCAATAGCTGCTTGCATTTCCGGATCATCATTCATTTTCTTAAGAGCTTTTTTGACTTTACCTTTCATTAAGAATTTAATGATAGCTAACGCAAGACCTTCAGATAATTGTATTTGTTTCTTAAGATCTTCTTCTAGTTTGTTTTTATACATAGTTAATATCCTCTTTTTAATAAATATCGATATTGCTATGTTTTATATGAATTATCTGCCTCTTGCAGGCCTTGAAGATCTGGATCGTGATTTAGCATCTTTCATTGCCTTTTCATGCTCTTTATGTTGATCTTTAAACATTTTAGACATTTTTCTAATATAAAATGTACGTAGATATATAGGCATATCACATACATCTTGATATGTGAACCCTCCTTTACTATGATAAACGAGGTCAAATATTTGTTCTTGCTTATTTAGTTTATAAGCCGGAGTCAGGCCAAAAAAAGTCCAATCCGATGTTAGCCTGAGCGCGAAAGGTATCTCCGGAATCTCCATCCGGGACTTGTACTTCCAAGCTTGTTTCAGGTGTTATTTTAATTAGATGAGTTCTTATTGCTCTTGAATCTATTGCTAATAATTTAGTATCAACAAATTTTCTAATTTTTGCATTATCTGTTTCTCCATCAACTTCTGTAATCACATATTTCATCATTGTAGAAACATTTGCATTCTTTTTCAATTTAGCTAAACCTTTTAACTCAGCATCCATCTTAGATTGATCTCTTTGAGTTAGTAGTTTTAATTTAACTGGAATTTTAGCAGCTGGTAAATTCAAAACGAATTCATTTTGGCCTCCTTCCAATAAAGACCAGTCAATTTCTTTTTCTGGTAATTGGGTCAAATCAATTACGTGCTCTATTTCTTCTCCTGTTGTCGGACTTATTGCTTTAATTGGATAATCTTTACCATATCCTAATATTCTAGCTGCAATCATAATTGCATTCTTATCACATAATAAGAGGTCGTTATAATCAACTGGAGTAACTATTAAGGCCTTGAACAACTTATCTAACACTACGCCATTATTAATAAATGATTGGTTAGTAAGAATATCTTCTTCCTTTGCAGTCATATATTTCATTTCAATA
>Ga0181377_1000720_pt1 | contig 11796 bp, 9 predicted proteins | sample LowvirmetaG_9_FD_130160 | JGI IMG/M metagenome (GOLD analysis project Ga0181377, IMG submission 130160) | Marine viral communities from the Subarctic Pacific Ocean - Lowphox_13 viral metaG | ecosystem: Environmental > Aquatic > Marine > Oceanic | place: Subarctic Pacific Ocean | collected 2015-12-10
GCGTTTTCACGGTGGTTGATTTGCGGCGCGACGCCAGCGCGTTCAGCAGGGACGGGGCCACCACGGCGGTCTTGCCGTCGTCTTTCGTTTCGCCATGCTCATCCTCGAAATAGGGCGCGTCGCCTGCGTCCTCTGCTTGGGTGGTTTCAGCTTCGGGCTCGGGCGTGTCGTGCGGGTCGGGCTGCGGCGGGGGAAGCAGCTCTGTAGTGACGGCTTCGTCCTCGGGCTCGGCCTCGCGGAGGCGGCGAAACACCAGCACATTGCGCCACTCTGTCGTGCTGCCGGTCAGGCCCGCGCGTTCGATCGACGGCAGGGTCTCGGCGCGTTGATATTCCCATCCATACCCTGAAAGACCGTTCATAAGTTCTTGCAACGCATGGGAAAATCGCGCTTCTGCCCCTTTGACGTTCTTGGCTTTCAACCCTTTGGTCGGGGCGGGCACAACTTTGTATTCATAGCGTGGCATGATGGCTGGCTTTCAAATCAATACGGGGGTGGGCAACGGGATACACTCAGCGTTTCAGACCAATCTTGCGGCCCGCCTGTTCAGGATAAGGCAAGCTGGCATGGGCGATTTTCATCGCCTCAAGCCGCGCCATGAGGTCGGCGGGCATGGGGGCCACGCGGGGGCCGGACTGGTCAATGTGCAGCGTCAGCGCCTCGCCCGTGGCGGCAAGCCATCCGTCCGCGTGCCAAAGCTGCGTGAAGGAATGGAAACGTTTTTCATCAAAGTCGAGCAGCTGGAAGGTGCAATAGGTCGACGCCCCTTCGTGCAGCTCGCGCAGATAGCAGATGTGGAATTCAGCGACATAGGTGGTGTGGCCGGTCTTCTGATACTCTGGCCCAAACCCGATCTGGTGATAGGCATCATCGACGGCGTTATCCATCAGCACCGAATAATAGGCCATGTTCAGGTGACCGTTAAAGTCGATCCATTCGGGCTGAACGATGCGCGGCGATGACCGGAAGGGCGTTTCCATAAATGACCTTTCACAGGGTGTCAGATGGGGGAGCGTGGCAAGAAAAGGGCCGGGGTTTTGGTAAACCCCGGCCCGATGTCTTAGCCGTTCAGTTTTTGCGCGACGATCTGGTTGACCGCTTTGGGGTTCGCCTTGCCGCCCGTGGCCTTCATCGTCTGACCGACGAACCAACCGGCGAGCTTTGGGTTCTCGCGCGCCTTGGCGACCTGATCGGGGTTCGCGGCGATGATCTCGTCCACGGCGGCCTCGATCGCGCTGGTGTCTGTGACCTGCTTCATCCCGCGTTCTTCAACGATCACAGCGGGATCACCGCCTTCGGTATAGACGATTTCAAACAGATCCTTGGCGATCTTGCCCGAAATCGCGTCAGAGGCGATCAGATCAATCACACCGCCAAGCTGAGCAGGGCTGACGGGGCTGTCGGTGATGGCTTTCTCGTCTTTCTTAAGACGGCCAAACAGTTCGTTAATCACCCAGTTCGCCGCCATCTTGCCGTCGCGACCCTGTGCGGTCGCCTCGAAATAGCCTGCGCTGTCCAGATCCGAGGTCAGCACCGAGGCGTCATAGTCGCTGAGGCCGAAGTCGTTGATGAAACGCGCTTTCTTGGCGTCAGGCAATTCGGGCAGGTTGGCACCGATGTCGTCCACCCACGCCTGTTCGATCACCAAAGGCAACAGATCGGGGTCGGGGAAATAGCGATAGTCATGCGCCTCTTCCTTGGAGCGCATGGAGCGGGTTTCCTGCTTGTCCGGATCGAATAGGCGGGTTTCCTGCACCACCTCGCCACCGGCCTCGACGATGGCAATCTGGCGTTTTGCCTCGACCTCGATCGCTTGCTGGATGAACCGCATGGAGTTCATATTCTTGATCTCGCAGCGCGTGCCCAGATGGCTAAAATCCTGCGTTTCCTGATATTTTTCATATTGGCCGGGCAGGCAGATCGACACGTTCACATCCGCGCGCATGGCACCGGATTGCATGTCGCCGTTGCACGTCCCCAGATAGCGCAGGATCTGGCGCAGTTTGGTCAGATAGGCGGCTGCCTCTTCGGGGCCGCGGATGTCGGGGCGGCTCACGATCTCCATCAGCGCAACACCGGTGCGGTTCAGGTCGACGAAGGACATGTTTGGGTCCATGTCGTGGATCGATTTTCCCGCATCCTGTTCAAGGTGGATGCGTTCAACGCGCACCAGCCGCGCGGTGCCGTCGCCGAGTTCCACCAGCACTTCACCTTCGCCCACAATGGGGTGGTAGAGCTGCGATATCTGATAGCCCTGTGGCAGGTCGGGGTAGAAATAGTTCTTGCGGTCAAAGGCGCTGTGCAGGTTGATCTCGGCCTTCAGGCCCAGACCCGTGCGCACGGCCTGTTCGACGCAATACTCGTTGATGGTGGGCAGCATGCCGGGCATGGCCGCGTCAACGAAAGCGACGTTGTTGTTCGGCTCGGCCCCGAATTTGGTCGAGGCGGCGGAAAAGAGCTTTGCGTTCGACAGAACCTGCGCGTGCACCTCCATCCCGATGACCAGTTCCCAGTCATGTTTGGCACCCGCAATGGTGCGCACTTTGGGGGTGTCATAGGTCAGGTCAAGCATGGGGGCACCTTTGGCGTCAGAAACAGAACGCCTTGGTCATAAGACAGGGGGCGGGGTGCTGCAAGAGGCAGGCCGCGCCAATGCGCGTGCAGGTGGGCCAAGAGGTGCGGCCCAAAGGCGATCTTAGGCAGGCGTGGCCTGTGGCCCCTTGCTGGTGAACACGATCCGCTGCCCCGAGGCGAGCTCTGAACGGAACAGGCTGGTCATCACCTGCATCGCATCCTCGCGGCCGGACGCGGCGAATTTATGCGGCGACCGGATGCGCAGGTTGTTGTCAAAGCCATGGGCGGCATGGGCCCAGATCATCGGATGCAATTCTGTCAGATGTGCACGGATGATCCATTCGGTGCAGGCACCGATGCGGGCGCGAATGCTGTCGGCGCGTTCGTTTCCGCCGCCGCCAAAGCTGGTCATATTGGCACAATAGGCCGCCAGCAGGTTCGCGAAATAGGCGGTGGAGTGATGCGCAAGGATGTCGCGCAAGCCGTCGATGAAATAGTCAACGTCCAGATTGGCACAGGCCGTATCATCAGAGCAGATCGCGTCAAACATCACCCAGGTATAGCCACCGGCCCCCCAGACATTCTGTACCCGCGCGGCGGTGCGTCGGGCTTCAAGCTCAAGCTCTGAATAGCCGCCGTGATGGCGCGGCAGCAGGTGGTTGCCCAAGGCGCGCATGGGGCGCGGGTTCAGCGGGTTGAGCATGATCAGCTTTTCGTAGCTTTCGCGCAGCCCGCCTTGGTGGTTGAACGGCCCGCTCGCATGGGCGCAGCAGGTGGCCGCGACAAGCGCGCTGATGGGATGCTGGGCAATGAAGGGGGCGATGATCTCTCCGGCGCGTTCGAAATGGGCGATGCAGGCGTCGCGGTTGCGTTGCGGCAGCACGTTGCTTTCGCCCTTGCCGCGCCACGCCCAGCCGATGTCGATATGCGCCTGTGCCACGACGCAGGCGACGACGTAATCGTCTTGGTGCTCGTCCAGCACATGTTCGAAATCCTCGATCCCGCTCAGCAAGGCCTTGGCAAATCCGCTGTCCACGTCCTCGATCGCGTGCTCTGTCGCCATCACCACATCGGCGCGGGCACCATAGGCGATCAGCTCGGCCACAGGCATGGACCCGGGGGTGAGCGTGCTATCAGCGTCTGCCGCGCGGATCACCTTTGACAGGGCCGCCCAGTTCTCTTGCCGGACCAAGCCTTGGCCCAACTGGTGGTTTTCATCGCAAAGACGGTCCTCGGCGGTGGGATCAGGGCAGTCGATGCTGAGCATTTCATGGGGCGAAGGCGGCACAGCATCAGGGCGCGGCACGGCGGTTTGCGCGGTTTTCTGAGGCTGCGGGCGGGGCTCTTGCTTGCGCGGCGTTTGGCCAAGATCGTCAGAATCCAACAGCAGCGTCGGAACGCTTTTGCGTTTGAATAAATTCTTGAGGTGCCGCATCGTTTGTCCAGTCCTATATGAACCCGTCTTCTGCCACTGAAAATGGCGGGATATTTAGGCACCAAGATGGCATCGCGATGGTTAGTCTGGGATTTGCCAAGCGTCTGAACGCGGCTTTAAGGCTGAATAATGCCTGATTGTTCAAAGACCGGCGACGATGGCGCGGAACACGCTATGTTGTGCGCGAATACGACTGGGGGAGTAGGAATGTCAGCAAAGATAACAGCACGCCGCAGCGGGATGCGGCGCGGTGGTCTGGGGCGGGTGATTCTCGCGCCGGTGGTGGTCGCGCTTCTGTCCGGTGGCGTGGCACTGCCGTTGGCGGCCGAGACGGTGAATGTCCTGCGCCCGGTGGCCCGCAGCGCGGTCCCTGATCCTGACACCACGCCGCCGACCGCCGCCGCGCCGATCGAACCCGCGCCCGCAGTGCCCGGAGAGGATGGCACAGCGGGCCCCGACCTTGCGACCGCCGCGCCGATCAATCTTTACGAGGTCTCGCCGCCTGCGCGCAACGGGGTGATCCCGCGCACAAGGTGGCAGCACCGGCGCGGGCATGCGGTCTGGACGCGCACGGCGCTGTCCGCGCTCAAGTCCCACGGCAAGCCCTTGGTTGATATAGTGCCCGCCGACATCGAAGACTGGTGCCCGGCCTATCCCACCGCCTCGGACGCGGACCGCAGGGCGTTCTGGGTCGGGTTCATGTCGGCGCTGGCGAAACATGAGAGTACTTATAAGGCCCGCGCGGTCGGGGGGGGCGGTCTGTGGTACGGGTTGCTGCAGATCCTGCCTGCCACCGCGCGCGGCTATGGCTGCAACGTCGGCACGGGCGCGGGGTTGCAGAACGGGGCCGCGAACCTCAGCTGTGCGGTGCGGATCATGGCGGTCACCGTGCCCCGTGACGGGGTGATCTATGGTCGCGGCGGGCGTGGTGTCGCGGCGGATTGGGGCCCGTTGCGCAGCCCTGCGAAACGTCGGGACATGTCGCGCTGGCTGAAGCAGCAAGCCTATTGCAAACCACTGGATGCGACGCGCCCCAAGCCGCGCCCCTGAGCGCGCCGCCCGTGGCCGGCCTAGCCGCGCAGGCTAAAGTGGTGCCGCTGCGTGGGGACGCCAGCGGCGTGCAGCGCATGCTCGAACGGGCGGTGCGGGGGCATGGTATCGGGGGGGATACGCAACCGCTGCCTCGAGCGCAGCTTGACTGTGGCGCGTACAGAGAGGTCCAGCCGCGTATCAAGGCGGATGTGGTCGATTGTGTTAAGCGGGATCGTGACCTTATCCTTGCCCCGCTGCCAGACCAGCGCCTGCGGGGAGAGGCTCAGGCTGGCGATGGGGTTCGTCGCAAGATCCCATAGCGCGGGCAGAGTGAAGAGAGCGACAATCGCCAGTATCACCGGGGACGCGTCAATCACGACATAGGCAGCGATCAGCGCCAGCCAGACAGCCGCGACCACCAAAGCCGCCCAAAGGCTGCGACCCGCACGCCGGTGGTGGAAGGTGCCCCGCGGCGGGACACCTTCGGCGGCATCATGCACCGCGGATACGTGTCAGCATTTCGGTCGTGTCACGCGACAGGCCGGGCTGCGACAGGATGCGGTCCAGCTCTGCCTTGATCATGTCCTGACGGTCAGTGTCATAGCGTTTCCATGTCTGGAAGGCCGAACACATCCGCGCAGTGGTCTGCGGGTTCACCGGATCAAGCTGGATCAGCCAATCGGCAAGCAGACGATAGCCCGCCCCCGAAGCATGGTGGAAGCCCGCGTGATGCGCAGCAAAGGCCCCCAGCACAGCGCGGAAGCGGTTGGGGTTCTTCCAGTTGAAGTCAGGATGTTTGGTCAGCGTCTCGACCACCTCGTGGGCGTCCTCGGGGTCGGCTTCCATCACCTGCAGGCCGAACCACTTGTCCATGACCAGACGGTCCGCTTTCCACTGTGCCTCGAAGGCCTCGACAGCTTTGTTGCCGCGACCGGCGCGGACCAGATTGGCCAGCGCGGAAAGCTGCTGGGTCATATTGTCGGCCGCGTCATATTGCTCTTGCGCAAGCACGCCGTCGTCATTGCGTGTCAGCAGGGACAGGGCAGCATTGGACAGGGCGCGCTTGCCCGCCTGTTTCGCGTTTGGCTCGAACGGGGTGTCGACGGTGTGACGGCGATAGAGCGTTGGCAACAGATCGGCAAAGGCGTCGGCCATCGCGGCGCGGGTCGCCTCGGTCGCGGCATAGATGATGTCGGGATCGGGGGTGTCGCCTGCCTCTGACAGCGCGCGCGCCAGATCGGATTGCGACGGCAGCCCCAGCATCAGCGCGCGATACGCCGGATCAAGGGTTTCATCCCCGATCACCGCGCGGATACCGGCCAGCCAATCCTTGTTCGGGGCCTTGCCCTCGCGGATCATCTCAAGCAGCGACCCATAGGCCAGCATGCGCCCCTGTTCCCAACGGTTGAACGGATCGGTGTCATGGGCCAGCAGATGCGCGCGGTCTGCGTCCGACAGGTCTTGGGTCAGCACCACCGGCGCGGAAAAGCCGCGCAGCACGGATGCCACAGGGCGCGTCCCCAGATCGTCAAAGACAAAGCTTTGTTCGGCCTGCGTCATTTCCAGCACCGTGGTCTCGTGCACCTCGTCCCCGTCCTGACCGATCAGCCCGACAGCGATCGGCAGCACATAGGGCTGCGGGTCGGCGGTGGCCGCGCTGGCGGGGGTGTGCTGCTTGAAATGCAGCGTCAATGTGCCGTGGTCCCAGCTTTCCGTGACCGACAGCTGCGGCGTGCCCGCTTGGGAATACCAGCGCTTGAACTGCCCCAGATCGCGGCCTGTGGTATCCTCGAACACCTGTAGCCAGTCTTCGATGGTACAAGCCTGCCCGTCGTGGCGATCGAAATAGAGGTCAAGCGCTTTTGAATACGCCGCGTCCCCGACCAGCAGCTTGAGCATGCCAATCACCTCGGCCCCTTTTTCATAGACCGTGGCGGTGTAGAAGTTGTTGATTTCCTGAAAGCTCTCGGGGCGGACGGGATGCGCCAGCGGGCCTTGGTCCTCGGGGAACTGGCGGGCGCGCAGGTCGATCACATCACCGATCCGCTTCACCGCGGCAGAGCGCATGTCAGAGGTGAACTGGCTGTCGCGATAGACCGTCAGCCCTTCCTTCAGGCACAGCTGAAACCAATCACGGCAGGTGATGCGGTTGCCGGTCCAGTTGTGGAAATACTCATGCGCGATAATCGCCTCGATCCGTTCAAAGTTCATATCGGTCGAGGTTTCGGGCGACGCGAGAACGGCGGAGGAGTTGAAGATGTTCAGCCCCTTATTCTCCATCGCGCCCATGTTGAAGTCATCCACAGCGACGATGTTGAACAGATCAAGATCGTATTCACGACCATAAACGTCCTCGTCCCATTTCATACTGTCTTTCAGCGCCTGCATCCCGAAAGCGCATTTGCCTTCGTCACCGGGGCGCACATAGAGGTTCAGGTCAACCTTGCGGCCGGATTTCGTGGTGAAGCTGCCGGGGTGTGCGACCAGATCGCCCGCGACCAGAGCAAACAGGTAGGCAGGCTTGGGCCAGGGATCATGCCATTCGGCGGTATCCTTGCCGCTGCTGACGGGGTTGCCGTTGGACAGCAATACCGGATGCGGGCCGTTGATGGTCACGGTAAACACCGCCATTACATCGGGGCGGTCGGGATAATAGGTGATCTTGCGAAAGCCTTCCGCCTCGCATTGGGTGCAATACATGCCGTTCGACATATAAAGCCCCTCAAGCGCGGTGTTGCCCATCGGGTCGATCTCTACCTCCGCTTCCCAGACGAAGGGCGCGTCCGGCACGTCGCAAGTGAGCCCCTGGGGCGTCACCTCGGGCGAGACGGGCGTGCCATCAATCGCGGCCGAGACGAGCGATAGGTTCTCCCCGTGCAGAAAGAACGTCTTGTCGCTTGCATCGGGGTTAGGGCGAAAGGAGATACGGCTTTTGACGCGGGTCTTGCGCGGGTCCAGATCGAAATGCAGCGCGACATCGTCGATGATAAAGCCATAAGGCGTGTAGTCGGCCAGATATATCGTCTGAGGGGCAGCGTCGCGCATGTTTTTTCCTTCTGTTTGGAACCAGATGTCCAGCGCTCAAGTTAGTCTTGCAACACGGCACCTGCAAGGTCGCCACCCGAGAAGATCAACTTTCACCGAACCCATCGGAGGGCATCATGTCTGCACCCGACACAAATATCGACAAGCAAGAGAAACAGCACAAACCCGCGCTGCTTGGCGTCAAAGGCGCGATGATTTTCGGCATCGTGATCGTCGCCATTCTTGGCTTCATCCTGATCGACAACGGTCGCGAAGACCGTCAACCCGCTGCCGAAGAAGGCACGCAGGCCATCACCACTGACAGCACCGTCCCCGCGGTGACCGAGGAAGACACAAGCGGCGCAACACAGGCGGACGACACCAACGCAGCGCCTGTTGATCCCGTCGCACCGGGGACAAACGAAAGCAACTGAGTTTTATAAGCGCTTTTAACGATTGAAGATTTAATGATTTGGACGGCAGGCTTTGGTAACAAGGCCTGCCGTTTTTTATGATGATAGGGATCATCCGGGGGGTAAGGCGCAATGGCGAAAATGCGCAAGAAAGCAGATCTGCCGACCAAAGTATGCCAAAGCTGCGGGCTGCCCTTTAGCTGGCGGCGGAAGTGGGCCCGCGATTGGGAGGCGGTGAAATACTGCTCTGACCGATGCGGCAGGGCGCGGGGGGCCGCTAGCGCTCAGTAGGGGCTGCATTGGTAAGATGTTTTTACCAATACATGTTGCTCCACGGGGGGATACCTTCTAAGTCTTGTCGCAAAGCAAATTCCACGCGAGCGACAGGAGCTATGAGATGACACAGCGTACCGACAAAAACGGCCTTCAGGTTGCCGCCGAACTGGTTGATTTTATCGAGGGTGCAGCACTGCCCGGCACCGGCATCGATGCGGGAACGTTCTGGGCGGGGCTCAGCGATCTGGTACATGACCTTGGCCCCAAGAACCGCGCGCTGTTGCAGACCCGCGCAGACATGCAGGCCAAGATCGACAGCTGGCACAAGGAACGGGCCGGCCAGCCTCATGATGCGGACGCCTACACAAGCTTTCTGCGCGAGATCGGGTATCTGGTGCCCGAAGGCCCCGCGTTCGAGATTGATACGAAAGGCGTCGACCCTGAAATCGCTCAGGTGCCTGGCCCGCAGCTGGTGGTGCCGATCACCAACGCCCGTTTTGCCCTGAACGCCGCCAATGCGCGGTGGGGCAGCCTGTATGACGCCTATTACGGCACCGACGCTTTGGGTGATCTGCCGCAGGGCAAGGGATACGATGCGGACCGTGGTGCACGGGTCGTGGCGCAGGCCAAGGCGTTTCTGGATGACGCAGCCCCGCTTGGCTCTGGCAGTCACGCGGACGTAACGGGGTATGCCGTGGTTGACGGCGCGCTGACACCTGCGTTGAAAGATCCGGCGCAGTTTGTCGGCTACCGTGGGGACGCAGCCGCGCCCGAGGCGATCTTGCTGCGCAACAACGGGCTGCACATCGAAATCCGGATCGACGCCGCGCATAACATCGGCAAGACCGATCCGGCAGGCGTGGCGGATGTGCTGCTGGAATCCGCGATGTCCACGATCATGGATTGTGAAGACAGCGTTGCCGCCGTGGACGCCGAGGACAAGGTCGTGGCCTATGGTAACTGGTTGGGGCTGATGAAAGGCGATCTGTCGGAAACCTTCGAGAAGGGCGGCCAGCAGGTCACGCGCGAGATGCACGGGGATCGCGACTATACCGCGCCAGACGGCAGCGCGCTGACGATCAAGGGGCGGTCGCTGATGCTGGTGCGCAATGTCGGCCACCTGATGACCAACCCTGCCATTCTGGACCGTGACGGGCGCGAGATTGGCGAAGGGCTGATGGATGCCATGGTCACCACGCTGATCGCGATGCACGATCTGCAAAAGACCGGGGGCATGCGCAACTCGGTCGCGGGATCGGTCTATGTGGTTAAGCCCAAGATGCACGGGCCCGAGGAGGTGGCCTTTGCCGATGAGATATTTACCCGCGTGGAAACCGCGCTGGGTCTGCCTGCAAATACGGTCAAGCTGGGCATCATGGACGAGGAGCGCCGCACCTCGGTCAACCTCGCGGAGTGTATCCGCGCGGCCAAATCGCGCGTGGCCTTTATCAACACCGGCTTCCTTGATCGTACCGGCGACGAGATCCACACCTCTATGGAGGCAGGGCCGATGGTGCCCAAGGGCGAGATGAAAAACGCCCCCTGGATCAGCGCCTATGAGGATCGCAACGTTGATATCGGTCTGGCCTGCGGCCTGCAGGGACGTGCCCAGATCGGCAAGGGCATGTGGGCCATGCCCGACATGATGGAGGCAATGCTGGAGGCCAAGATCGGTCACCCCAAGGCGGGTGCGAACTGCGCTTGGGTGCCATCACCCACGGCCGCCACACTGCACGCGATGCACTACCACAAAATCGACGTGCTGGCGCGTCAGGACGAGATCAAACAGGGCGGGGCCCGTGGCACGCTGGCCGATTTGCTGACCATTCCGGTCCTGGACGGGCGTAACCTGTCGGACGCGGATATCGCGCAGGAGGTTGAGAACAACGCCCAAGGTATCCTTGGCTATGTTGTGCGATGGGTCGATCAGGGTGTGGGGTGCTCGAAGGTGCCAGACATCCATGACGTCGGCCTGATGGAAGACCGCGCGACCTGCCGCATCTCGGCTCAGGCGCTGGCGAACTGGCTGCACCACGGGGTGATCTCGGAAGAGCAGGTCACGGCGGCTCTCAAGAAGATGGCCGCTGTTGTGGATCGGCAGAATGCGGGCGATCCGCTGTACCAGCCTATGGCACCGGGTTTTGACGGCATCGCCTTTCAAGCGGCCAGCGATCTGGTGTTGAAAGGGCGCGTGCAGCCTTCGGGCTATACCGAACCTGTCCTGCATGCCCGCCGGTTGGAGCTGAAAGCCGCGCAGGGCTGAGTTTGAAGTTTCGGAAAGGGCGAGGGGCCAGCCCCTCGCGCTCCCCGGAGTTTAGTTGGCAAAATGAAGTAACAATGAGGATAGCATGGCAGTCACATTAGAGCAGGCGCGGACGATGATCGCCGAGACGTTCAAGAAGGGGCATGAGCTGGGGCTGAAGCCCTTGTCGGCAGTGGTGCTTGATGCGGGCGGCCACGTGCAAGCCTTCGAGCGGGAAGATGGTGCCGCACCGGGGCGTTTCGGGATCGCCCACGGAAAGGCCTATGGCGCGGTGATGCTGGGGATGGCGGGGCGCGCGCAGATGGCGCGGGCCGAACAGCAGGCCTATTTCATGGCGGCAGTGAACGGTGTGTACGGCGGGGCGGTGGTGCCTGTGCCCGGCGGCTTGCTGCTGCGCGATGACGCCGGTGTGGTGATTGGCGCGCTGGGCGTGACGGGGGATACCTCGGACAACGACGTCAAGGCAGCGCTGGCAGGGATCGAAGCGGCAGGGCTGAAAGGCGAGGAATAACGCCCGCTTTGGGGTGTTGAGGTCGGATTGAGGACGCGGTAGGCTTTGAGCGAAATCAAACTCTGAGGCTGAATATGGCGCGTCCTGTTGTTGGTATTGTCGGAAACACCAGCCTGTTGAACGATCAATATCCGATCCACGCCGCCGGCACGATGAACACCATCGCCGTGGCGCAGGTGTCTGGCTGTTTGCCCCTGATCATCCCGAGCGACCCGTCGCTTGTGTCGGTGGAAGAGCTGTTGGAGACCTGCGACGGCTTTTTGCTGAC
>Ga0181377_1000721_pt1 | contig 11791 bp, 12 predicted proteins | sample LowvirmetaG_9_FD_130160 | JGI IMG/M metagenome (GOLD analysis project Ga0181377, IMG submission 130160) | Marine viral communities from the Subarctic Pacific Ocean - Lowphox_13 viral metaG | ecosystem: Environmental > Aquatic > Marine > Oceanic | place: Subarctic Pacific Ocean | collected...
GAGGGATTTGGCCGCATTGGCCGTCTCGTTCTGCGTTCCATCATCGAGCATGACCGCAAGGACATCGAAGTCGTCGCCATCAACGACCTCGGCCCTGTGGCCACCAATGCCCACCTCCTGCAGTATGATTCCGTGCATGGCCGGTTGAACCAGCCGGTTGAAGTGGACGGTGACACAATCATCGTCGGCGGCCGCAAATTCCTCTGCACTGCCGTGCGCGACCCCGCTGACCTGCCGCATGCCGAGCTGGACATCGATATCGCGATGGAATGTACCGGCATCTTCGCCGACAAGGAAAAGGCCTCTGCCCATCTGAAGGCTGGCGCAAAGCGCGTCCTGGTCTCGGCTCCGGCCACCAATGCCGACAAGACCATCGTCTTTGGCGTCAACCATGACACGCTCACCAAGGATGACCTCGTCGTCTCCAACGCGTCCTGCACCACGAACTGCCTGTCCCCGGTCGCCAAGGTTCTGAACGATACGGTCGGCATCAAGCGCGGCTACATGACGACGGTCCACTCTTATACTGGCGACCAGCCAACCCTCGACCGGATGCACAAGGATCTTTATCGCGGCCGCGCGGCGGCGATGTCCATGATCCCGACCTCGACCGGCGCGGCGAAAGCTGTTGGCCTCGTCCTGCCGGAACTGAAGGGCAAGCTCGACGGCTCCGCCATCCGCGTCCCGACGCCAAACGTCTCGATGATCGACCTCGTCTTCGATGCCGGCAAGCCGACCACGGTTGAAGAGATCAACACCGCCATCAAGGCCGCCGCTGACGGCCCGATGAAAGGCGTCCTCGGCTATACCGACAAGCCGCTCGTCTCCTCGGACTTCAACCACGATCCGCACTCGTCCACCTTCGCGCTCGACCAGACGCAGGTGATCGAAGGCACGATGGTGCGTGTCCTGTCCTGGTATGACAATGAGTGGGGCTTCGCGACCCGCATGAGCGACACCGCGCTCGCCATGTCGAAACTCATCTAAAGCCTTTCGAGAGCGCCTCCTGGCCGGGAGGCGCTCTTTTTCTTTCCCTGCCGCATCGCGCCCGGTTGGCCGGGCATACTGGAGGAAATCCCGTGTCCAGCTTCAAACGCCTTGCCGATGCCGGCGACCTGACCGGCAAGACCGCCCTCGTCCGCGTCGACTTCAACGTCCCCATGGAAAACGGCCTCGTCACCGATGACACACGCCTGCGCGCCGCCATTGATACGGTCCAGACCCTGCGCACCCAGGGCGCCAAGGTTGCCCTGCTCGCACATTTCGGCCGCCCGAAAGGCGAGCGCGTTGCAGAGATGAGCCTCGCACCGATCGCGGGTGCCTTCGCCAAGGTCCTCGGCTCGAATGTCAGCTTCATCGCCGACTGCAAGGGCGAGCATGTGAAACAGGCCATCGCCCAGCTGGACCCCGCCGGCGTGATCCTGCTGGAGAATACCCGCTTCTATGCAGGCGAGGAAAAAGGCGATCCGGAACTGGCGAAAGAGATCGCGGAGCTCGGCGACATTTACGTCAATGACGCCTTCTCCGCCGCCCACCGCAAACATGTCTCGACGGCCGTCCTCGCGACGCTGCTGCCAGCCTATGCCGGCATCAACATGGAAACCGAGCTGGACGCGCTGGACAAGGCGCTCGGCACGCCGGAACGCCCGGTGCTCGCCGTCGTCGGTGGCGCGAAAGTTTCCTCGAAGATCGACCTGCTCAAGAACCTCGTCACCAAGGTGGACCGCCTCGCCATTGGCGGTGGCATGGCCAACACATTCCTGGCCGCCCAGGGCATCAATGTGGGCAAGTCCCTTTGCGAGCATGATCTGGCCGATACCGCGCGCGAAATCATGGAGATCGCGGCAAAGAACAAATGCGAAATCCTTCTGCCCAAGGACGTTGTCGTCGCGAAGGAGTTCGCGGCCTATGCGGAAAACCGCACCTGCGCCCCGGATGAGGTCGCGGCCGACGAGATGATCCTGGATGCAGGCATGATCACGGTCGCCCATCTGGTCGATGCGATGGGCAAATCGAAGACCCTGGTCTGGAATGGTCCGCTCGGTGCGTTCGAGATGACGCCGTTTGACAAGGCGACCGTCTCCGCAGCCCAGGCCGCCGGGATACGCGCCAGCCAGGGCAAGCTGATCGCCGTGGCCGGCGGCGGCGATACGGTCGCAGCGCTCAACCATGCCGATGCGGCCCGCGATTTCACCTTTGTCTCAACCGCTGGCGGCGCCTTCCTTGAATGGATGGAAGGCAAGGCCCTGCCCGGTGTCGAAGCGCTCAAGGCCTGATCTCTTTTGAGACAGCCTGCGGCATATCGCGCAGGGCAAGCAAAATGACAACGTTCCCATCGCGCTGCTGCGGAGCGTTAGAAAAATTTGATGCGTCTGGTGAAATCGATTTCAGGCCCGGAATCGTGCACAGCTTTGGCACCTCGCTCTCCTGAATCCCCCGTACCGCCTGCTAATCGGGCGAATGGGAGTGTGCCCATTACAATCTCCGCTGTCCGGTTGACCCGTCTGACAGGCACGGTACTTGAATGCAAAGTTTGCAAATTCCACGCATGCAAGGGACTCCCCGGTAAAATCATGACCAATCCACAAATGGCCCGGCAGATTGCCGAGAAGAATGGCTTCATCGCAGCACTCGACCAATCCGGCGGTTCCACGCCGAAAGCCCTCCGCCTCTACGGCGTGAATGAAGACGCCTATTCCAATGATGAGGAAATGTTCGGCCTGATCCACGAGATGCGCGCCCGCATCATCAAGGCCCCGGCCTTCAATGGTGAGAAAGTCATCGGCGCGATCCTGTTCGAACGCACAATGGACGGCGAAGTCGACGGCACGCCGACCGCTGAATATCTCTGGAACGAGCACCAGGTCGTTCCCTTCCTGAAAGTCGACAAGGGTCTCGCCGACGAAGCCAATGGCGTCCAGATGATGAAGCCGATGCCGGATCTCGACCATCTGCTTGAGCGCGCCGTTTCCAAGGGCATCTTCGGCACCAAGATGCGCTCGGTCATCCATGCCGCCAATCCGAAAGGCATCGCCGCCATCGTCGCGCAGCAATTCGATGTCGGCCGCCAGATCCTGGGCCACGGCCTGATGCCGATCATCGAGCCGGAAGTGACCATCACCATCGCCGACAAGGCCGAGGCCGAAGACATCCTCCTTGCCGAGATCACCAAGCAGCTCGACGCGCTGGGCGGTGACAAGCAGGTGATGCTGAAACTCTCCCTGCCGACCAAGGCGAACCAGTACAAATCCCTTGTCAACCATCCGCGCGTCATGCGCGTCGTGGCGCTGTCGGGCGGCTATGCCCGCGAAGATGCCTGCGGCAAGCTCGCCCAGAATACCGGCATGATTGCCAGCTTCTCCCGCGCCCTGACCGAAGGTCTCTCGGCCGGCCAGAGCGACGAGGAATTCAACACAACCCTCGCCGCCACGATCGACGGGATCTACCAGGCCTCGAAGGCGGGCTGATCCAGCTCCCCTTCCTGATCTCGAAAGGCGGCTCCGCGCGGGCCGCCTTTTTTGCGCCTGTCACAAAATCCGTGTAGGATCTGTCCATGCTGGATATGCGCCCCAATTGCGAACAGTGCGATACGGACCTCCCGGCGGACAAGGTCGGGGCATTCATATGCTCGTTCGAATGCACGTTCTGCTCTGACTGCACGAACGGCCCGCTGGAAGGTCGCTGTCCGAATTGCGGCGGCGACCTCCAGCCCCGGCCGATGCGGCGCGGCAAGCCGCTCGATGCCTATCCGGCCAGCACGCAGCGGGTTTTGAAGAAACAGTCCGAGTGAATGCAAAGTGTAGAAAATAATGACGTACGATTCTTCAGTGATCTCTCGATCAATAAGCGATCTTCAAAGCATCTTTGAGCTCTTAGAAAACAGCGTTCCACGACCCATAGATACCATGGTCAACGGTCAGCCAGCATTACGTTATCAAGAGCAGTCAATTCCGCAGGCGGTAGTACTCAAACTTGCTCGCTACATTAGCGGCCTAAGTGCAGCTCATCTTCTTTTGAAGCATCGTTTTCTACAAGAACAGGGAGTCCTTCAGAGGACTCTGGATGACATTCTCGACGACATCACCTTTCTTACAATTCAAAACAGAAACGGCACCAATAAGTTGGGCCGGAAGTACCTGAAAGTATTCTGGCAAGAAGAGTTTGAGGATGGGGTGGAACCCATCAATAGCAACAAACCTCGCTTTCATATTTCCCGTGCAGAGATTCGAAAAAGCATATCAGCGGCTTTTACTGATGAGATACGGGAAACCGGTATCAAAGCTGGCGGCATACTATCTCAAACATACTCTGGATTCGTTCATGCTGCTGCCCCTCACATCATGGAAATGTTTGACTGGACTGAAGCGCGCTTTTCTCTAAGCGGCTCAAAAGACATCCATCTAATTTCCGACCATGCTCAAGATTTTTGGAACTATATCTATCGGGGATTTTTGTGTGCAGGTTGCGCAGCAGTGGCATTAAATAACACAGAAGTCGCGCAGCTAGCTGATGAAGCTAGAGATAGGTTTGAGTTTAGCTCTGGCAGCTCCATTATGTCACGAGCGCGTCACGATCAAGAAATGGACACTGAGGATTGATGTTGATTTCTCTGGAGAGAAATGACTTTGCCAAGAAAAGACGAGAGCAATCCAAATGTCCAAGACCAAAGACTATGTCCGCCCGCGCACGCGGCTTTACCTGATCACGCCGCCCCGCATCGAGGATGTGGAGGGCTTTGCCGCCTTGTTGGAAACGGCCTTGTCAGCGGGCGATGTCGCCTGTCTCCAGCTGCGCCTGAAGACTGACACCGGAGAAATCGACACCGAGGCCACCCGTGCGGTCGGCGCAGCGGTCACCGAAATGGCGCAGGCTTATGGCGTCGCCGTCCTCATCAATGACAGCCCGGACCTCGCCGTGGAGCTTGGCGCGGACGGGGTCCATGTCGGCCTTGAGGACATGTCGGTTAAACAGGCCCGCGAAATTGTCGGCCCGGACATGATCGTCGGCGCGACCGCCAAGAATTCCCGCCACACCGCCATGCAGGCCTGCGAAGCCGGGGCGGACTATGTCGCCTTTGGCGCCTTCTACCCGACCGGCACCAAGGAAGACACCGTCGAGGCGTCGCCCGAACTGCTGGAGATCTGGCAGGAGAGCATGGAAGTGCCCTGCGTCGCGATTGGCGGCATCACGGTTGAGAATGCCGAACCGTTGATCCTCGCCGGCGCCGATTTCCTCGCCGTTTCGTCCGGCGTCTGGAACCATCCGAAGGGCGCGCCCCTCGCGATCGCGGAATTCAACGCCTTGCTGGACCGGCTGGAGCAGGCAGGCGCCTGAGCGCGCACGGGAACTGCAAATCCCCGCCCCGGTTGCGCCTGCATTAACACTCCGCCCGCTTGACCGCTTCAGGCCAAGGGCTTACGCCCCCGCCAAACCCCAAGAGGACATGCCCCAATGGTCAAGATCAATGGCAATGAAATCAAGCCCGGCAACGTCATCGAGCATGATGGCACGGTCTGGCGCGCCCTGAAGACGGCTTCGGTGAAGCCCGGCAAGGGCGGCGCGTTCAATCAGGTCGAACTGCGCAACCTGCTGAATGGCTCGAAATCGAACGTCCGTTTCCGCTCGTCCGAGACCGTTGAAAAGGTCCGTCTGGAGCAGAAAGACCATCAATTCCTCTTCGCGGATGATGATGCCTTCACCTTCATGGACCAGGAAAGCTTCGAGCAGATCGCGATCCAGCGGGACTTCATCGGCGACCAGGGCGCCTTCCTGCAGGATGGCATGACTGTCTCCATCGAATTCTATGGCGAAACGCCGATTGGCGTGGACTTGCCGGAACAAGTGATCCTGGAAGTCCAGGAGACCGAGCCGGTCGTGAAAGGCCAGACGGCCGCCAACAGCTTCAAGCCTGCGATCTGTGATGGCGGTGTCCGTGTCATGGTTCCGCCTTTCGTCGGCCCCGGCGAGCGGATCGTTGTCCAGACCGCTGACTCCACTTATCTCCGTCGCTCCGACTAGGAACTCCCATGTCCAAACCCTCCCCCGTCGGCACCGTCATGATCGCCGCCGCGCGCGCGGCCGGCCGGTCGCTCGCCCGCGATTTCGGCGAAGTCGAAAACCTGCAGGTCTCCAAGAAAGGCCCGGCAGATTTCGTCTCGAACGCCGACCATCGCGCCGAAGAGATCATTTATAGTTCCCTCGCCAAGGCGCGGCCCGGCTATGGCTTTGTCATGGAAGAGCGCGGCATTGTCGAAGGTACGGACAAGTCGAACAAATTCATCGTCGATCCGCTCGATGGCACGCTGAACTTCCTGCATGGCCAGCCACATTATTCGGTTTCCATCGCGCTGGAGCGTGAAGGCAAGCTGCTGACCGGCGTCGTCTATGACGTGGCCAAGAACGAGATCTTCTGGGCCGAAACGGGCCGCGGCGCCTGGCTGGAAAATCGCAAGCTGCGCGTAGCCGCCCGCAGCCGTCTCAATGAAGCGGTGATTGCTACCGGAACACCCTGGCATGGGAAATCGGAAGAAATGCACGTGAATTTCGCGCGCGAAATGCTTGCCATGACGCCCGCCTGCGCCGGCATCCGCCGGTATGGCTCAGCCGCACTGGACCTTGCTTATGTGGCGGCCGGACGGTTTGACGGATTCTGGGAACGCGGCCTGAAGCCCTGGGACATCGCGGCCGGCATTGTCCTGGTGCGCGAAGCGGGCGGCACCGTTGCCGAAATCGATGGCGGCGACATGATGCAATCCGGGTCTGTCCTCGCAGCCAATGAAGAGCTGCACCCGCTGATCGAGAAGCAGCTGCGCCACGCAGCAGCCTTTACGCGCAAGGCCGACTGACCCCCTTCCCTTGCGGCAAGGCCAAGCCGACCCAGAAAGCCCGTGACACCTGCGTCATTTTTTGGCCTTATAGGCTCAAAAATGGGCAGGAAACAATCATGACACTTACCGATACGGACGTTCTAATCATTGGGGCGGGCCTTTCCGGCATCGGCGCCGCCGTGCATCTTGGAAAGAAATGCCCAGGCATCGGCTATCAGATTTTCGAGCAGCGCAGCGCCATTGGCGGCACATGGGATTTGTTCCGCTATCCGGGCATCCGCTCTGACAGCGACATGCATACGCTGGGCTATAATTTCAAACCCTGGACCGAGGCCAAGGCCATCGCGGACGGGCCGTCCATCCGGAAATATGTCGAGGACACCGCCGACGAATACGGCGTGACCCCGCATATCAAGTTCAACACGACCATCGTCGCCGCCGACTGGTCCACACCCGACCAGGCTTGGCATGTGACGCATGAGGACGAGTTCGGGGCGCGCAGCGTCACGACCTGCCGCTTCCTGTTCATGTGCGGCGGCTATTACCGCTATGATGAGGGCTACCGCCCGGACTTTCCAGGCGAAGAGGCCTTCAAGGGCCAGTTCATCCATCCCCAGCATTGGCCGGAAGACCTCGACTATACCGGAAAGAAAGTCGTCATCATCGGCTCCGGCGCCACCGCCATGACCCTGGTCCCGGCGATGACCGACAAGGCCGCGCATGTGACCATGCTCCAGCGGTCACCGACCTATGTCGTCTCACGCCCCGCAGTGGACAAGTTCGCCAATTTCCTGCGAAAGGTGTTGCCTGACAGCTGGGCCTATTCCTTCATCCGCTGGCGGAACGTCCTGCTGCAGCAATTCTTCTTCAAGAAGACCCGCGCCAATCCCGACAAGGCGCGCGAACGCCTGATCGGCATGGTCAAGGAAGAACTCGGTCCCGACTATCCGGTCGAGACCCATTTCAACCCGGCCTACAATCCGTGGGAACAGCGGCTTTGCCTTGTGCCGGATTCCGACCTCTTCAACGCGCTGAAGGCCGGCAAGGCCAGTGTCGAGACCGACCATATCGAGACGTTCACGGCCAATGGCATCAAGCTGAAATCCGGCAAGGAGATCGGGGCCGACATCGTGGTCACCGCGACCGGCCTGCAATTGCAGTTCATGAATGGGGTCGATGTCTCCGTTGACGGCACAAAGACAGACGCAGGGCGCCTGTTGAACTACAAGGGCGTGATGCTGTCCAACATGCCGAATTTGGCGGTTACCTTCGGCTATACCAATGCTTCCTGGACCCTGAAGGCCGACCTGACGTCTGAATATGTCTGCCGCCTGCTGAACTATATGGACCAGCACGGCTACACGTCCGCCATGCCGAAACTGGAGCAGTATCCGAACCAGACCGAACCGTTCGTGGACTTCTCCTCCGGCTATTTCCAGCGTGTGATGGACCAGTTCCCGCGCCAGCACACCGAGAAACCGTGGAAACTGAACCAGAACTACAGCGCGGACGTGAAAAATCTCCGCCGGGGGCCAATCGCCGATGGCGTGATGGATTTCACGAAAGCCGAAGAGACTGCAAGCAAACGGCCTGCCCTTCAGGCCGCCGAATAGCGTTTTCCTGTATTTCCGTCATCGAGCTCCCTATATTCAAGTGTAGGGGCTTGATGAAGGGAATACGGATATGTGGTTATGGCTGTTGTGGTGGTGCGTGGACGATCATCTCGCGGCGGCGCTCAACGCGCCGGGACTGGGAGAACTGCCCATCTGGGTGCCCTTGATCCTGTCGCTGGCCTTCGCCTTCACGATTGACGGCAAGGTCAAGAAACTCCGCAGGAAATAGGCCTAGCCTTCCGCAAACTGCAATTCGGCGAGGCGGGCATAGAGGCCGCCCTTGGCCACGAGTTCCTCGTGATTGCCTTCCTCGACGATGCGGCCATGTTCCATCACGATGATCCGGTCAGCCCGGCGCACCGTCGACAGGCGGTGCGCGATGACCAGCGTCGTGCGGCCCTCGGCAGCGTTTGCAATGGCGCGGCGCACGGCAGCTTCGCTCTCGGAATCGAGCGCAGAGGTCGCTTCGTCCAGCAAGAGCACCGGCGCATCGCGCACGAGCGCCCGCGCAAGCGCGATCCGCTGGCGCTGACCGCCTGACAGGCTGCGGCCCTTCTGGCCGAGATCTGTGGCCAGCCCATCCTTCTCCGCAAGGAAGTCAAACGCCTCGGCCATACGGGCCGCCTGTTCCACCAATGCCGCGTCCGGATTGTCCGTGCCAAAGCCGATATTCTGCGCGGCGGTACCGGTGAATAGCGCCGATTCCTGTGGCGCATAGGCAAATTGCTGGCGCCAGTCGCGCGGGTCGGCCTGCATGGCAGAAACCCCATCCAGCGTGACGGCACCCGACGGCACATCAAACAGGCGCAGGGCCAGACGGAAAACGGTGGTCTTTCCCGCGCCGCTCGGGCCCACCAGGGCCACGAATTCGCCCGGCTTCACCGACAGCGAGAAATGGTCGAGCGCCGAGACTGCCTCGTCCCCATAGCGGAAGCTGACATCGTCAAAGGCGAGCGCGCCGGTCACCTTGCCTGGCAGGGCCATCGGATGCTCAGGCGCGGTGATCTCGGGTTCGGCATTCAAAACTTCAGCCGCGCGGTCTGCGGCGCCGGCCGCGCGCATCACTTCGCCATAGACTTCCGCCAGCATGCCAAAGCCCGACCCCGCATAAAGCGCGTACAGCACCATGGAGGCGAGATCGCCAAAGCTCATCGACCCGGTGGCTACGGCCCGTGCGCCCATCCAGAGCACACCCACAAAGCCGCCAAACAGCAGGACGGATACCAGCACGATCATCAGGGACCGCGCCCCGATCCGGCGCATCGCGGCATCAAACGTCGCCTCGACCGCTTCAGTGAACGCGCCGAGCCGACTCTGCTCGCGATTATAGGCCCGAACCAGTTCGATTGCGGCCAGCGCCTCGGCCGCTTCTGCGCCCGCATCCGCCAGGCGTGACTGCGCCCGGTTCGACATCTTCCGGATCACCCGGCCAATCGCCATGACGGGCAGAACCGCCACCGGCAACATGGCCAGCAAGGTGAGACCGAGCTTCCAGTTCACGACCAGCATCATGGTCAGCGCGCCCGTCGTCGTCAGCAGCGTCCGGGCGGCCAGCGAGGCCGACGAGCCAAGAAAGGTCTCGATCAGCGTGATGTCTGCCGTGAGGCGAGAGACCGCCTCCCCTGAGCGCATCTGCGAATGATAGCGGGGGGACAGTTTGAGCAGATGGGCGTAGAGGTCCTTGCGCAGGTCCGCCGCGATCCGCTCACCAAAGCGGGAGACGAAATAGAAGCGGATGGCACCGAGTACGCCGGACAGGATGGCCGCCAGCGCCACCCAGAGAAACGCGCGGTCGACCAGTGCCAGTAATTCTTCGGCGCTGCCCCGCGCCGCCTGACCCGCATCCGCCGCGCTGCCGAGCAGCAGCGGAATGGCCAGGCTGACGGCGGCGGCGAGCACAAGGAACACCAATGCGACCAATACGGTCACCCAGTGACGGGCCACATAAGGCATCAACAGGGCCAGCGGTTTCAGGGACTTTGCCTTGGGCCGGTTGATCGCCTCGCCCCCTGCAGGTTCTGTTGCGCGGCGGTCTTCTGTGTAGGAGCTGTCGGTATCGGCCATGCGGTGTCTATAAATCCTTTCAGATTCCCTGCCAGCAACCTCTTGCAGAGGCCACGTCTTTCAGTTACACGCCCCACTTCGAAAACAGGCTGAGACAAGCCCGCGCACCCAAGCGATGGCAGCGCGGTTGTCATTAGAGTTCAAGAGAGGCGAAGGCCATGAAAAAAGAAGGTCATCCCGACTATCACTTCGTCACCGTAGTGATGACAGACGGCACTGAATACCAGACCCGCTCCACCTATGGCAGCGAAGGCGATCGCCTGGTTCTGGACATCGATTCCAAATCGCATCCGGCCTGGACCGGCGGCGACGGCAAGATGCTCGACCGCGGTGGCCGCGTGTCGCGCTTCAAAGACAAGTTCAAAGGCTTCATGTAAGCGTTCTTCGCTTCGCATGATGCGTATAGTGGAAAGCCCCGACCGTATGGCCGGGGTTTTTCTTTGGGGACTCCCTCCTCCAAATTCAGGCGCGGGCCTGACCGGTTAACTGCCGCTTAACCCGCCATCGCCAGCGTGCACCCCACACTCAGGGAGGCAGGCCATGCTGCGCGGCGTTCAGTTCAAATCCATCCTCTATTCCGTTGCGATCCTTGCCGGACTTGGCGGGGCCGCTGCGCTTGCCGCGCAGGCCGCCATTGAACAGGACGGCCTCGTCTACTGGTCGGACGGCGATTCCGGCCGCCTGCCCGACGGCACAAAATTCCGCCTGCATGGCGTCGATGCGCCCGAGACCCGCAGCCTGAAACAGCTGGGCGGCGCCGAGTGCGAGGACGAGCGTGAACAGGGCTACATCGCCAAGGAAAAAGTGATCGAACTGACCCGCAGCAAGGAGATTGCCGTTACGCGTGATTATGGTCTCGACCGATACAAGCGTCTGGTGGTGGATATCAGCATCGACGGAGCAGACTTGGCCACGACGCTGGTTTCTGAGGGCACCCACCAGATCTGGGACTATGATGGCGGGGCGCCAAAGCCCGACTGGTGTACGCCGCCCCGGAAGGCCACGCTCTCCAGCCCCCTCAGCCCGTAACGGGATCGCGCATTGCTCCGCTCGGCCAGGGTCTCTAGGCTTAGGAACCGTTACGCGAGGAGCCGTCCAGCATGATCTTTCCCAAACAGGCCGTTGCCGCGTCCCTCCTGCTCGGCCTGGCCATTCTGCCTGCCTGCGATGGCCCGGCCCCGTACGCGGCGCCAGCGCCCGAAACCGGCCTGCCTGACAATTCCGCCAAAGTCGAAACGAACCGCGCCCTTGCTGGCAACGAAGTGAGCACATCGGCTGGCGTCCGCA
>Ga0181377_1000722_pt1 | contig 11774 bp, 5 predicted proteins | sample LowvirmetaG_9_FD_130160 | JGI IMG/M metagenome (GOLD analysis project Ga0181377, IMG submission 130160) | Marine viral communities from the Subarctic Pacific Ocean - Lowphox_13 viral metaG | ecosystem: Environmental > Aquatic > Marine > Oceanic | place: Subarctic Pacific Ocean | collected 2015-12-10
TAAGGAAACTGAACTCAATGATAATTTCATTTTACCATCATATGCACTAGTAAATCCAACAGTCAATGAACTAGTTATTCCTAAAGTAGCCCCAACTGCAACACTTTTAGATATTGCCGCAGATCCAGAATATCCAGTTAAATCAAATGCAGTATTTGATGTACTAAAAACATTTAAATTTGCAGAAAAATCTGCTCCACCATACATGGTTAAATTTAAACCATAAGGAACTCCAGAATCTGGATCAAATGTGATTGTCTTAGTTGCCATCTGTAAGTCCTATTAATGACATTGTTTCTTGCTGTTTATAATATAATTTGCAAAAAGACTTTGCAATATTTTTTAAGGTCTCATTATCATTGCAATTATCTATATCAGATGCAACTTTTGTATATGCAAATTGTTTTGATAAATTATTTAGTTCTATGCTATCAGGATCCATGTAATAACTCCTTTAGTAACGACTTGATTTCATTAAGTTCACTCTTCACATTAGCAAGATCTTCTTCCATTGTCTCTACTTTTTCATTCTTTTCAATTTTTACTTCACGTCTTGAATGATACTGAGTATAATCTAAATTATTTACATTAATGATTGCGTTGGTTTCAGGATCCCTTGCGAGATCCTTATGACCTTTCATCTCATAAAATTCCATATTATGCTAAAGCAATAACTCTAAGTTCTTTTACTCTTGGTACGAAACATTGTCCCGTAGATGTCATTCCAAGTTTAATTCTATATGTTCTGAATGATGGCAATCTATCGATAGTGAATGTATACTCTTTAAATTCGAGTGCTCTGCTATTAAATCTAGCAGTATTTGTTTTCGTAATAAACGAATCAGATTCGCCATTATTATTTTCAGATGCAATAACTTCTCCTCTTTGATTAAAGTTTGCATAACCAGGGAAAGGAGTAAACACAGGAACTAATCCTGGTTTATTATTGATTGCAAAGAATGCTCTAATATCAGATCCCTCATTAATATGAGCAGATAGAATAATTTTAATAGATGATGCAGGATTTTCAAGAAAAATCTCTTTAGAGATATACTGGAATGCTGTCGGATCATTAACAGCACTATTTACTCTAGGATCTGTTGCATAATTTGAAATTATATTATTGACTCTATTAGAAGTGAGAATAGCATTTGTTCTCTGAGCATCGAGGACAGGACTTATACGAGTATCTGTAGATGAAAGAAAGAGTCTCATTTGCATTGACTTACCACCAACAATATTAGTGAGTTGTAAGTCTTCATTTACTTTGGATGCAATCATTCTTGGAGTATCAAAGTAATTTTTTTGATTTATAGTAATATCTTCAAATCCTGAATCAATAAATGGAATTTCATTACCACTGAAACTCTTAGATGTAGTTGTTCTAAGTTCAGCAGAGATGCTAGTTCCAGGAACAGTTACATTTTGAACTTGTGGAGTAATGATTTCAAAAGGCATATTTTGAGATGCTCTAACTTTAGATCCTCCAGTAGATCTATCCCCTGAAATATAGAGTTTGGGGAATCCAACATCCGTACTTCTATTAGTTCCAGTTGCTGCACTAGTATCAATTTTAACTTGATAACTATCAAATGTAAACGGATCAAGTTTAGTTACATTATTTAATTCATGAGTTTTATTAATTCTATTAAGATTAATTCCACCAAGTTCATATTTATAAACAGGAGTACCAATTGGATATGTCTTTGGATTCTCACCTCTTACAATGTTTCCTCCAATACTATTTCCACTAACATTAGTATACTCAAGAATTTCTTCTCCAATCAAAAGATATCCTACATTTGTTGTTCCAACTCCAACACCTTCAAATGTTGAGAAAGTTGTTGCTCCACCAACAGCAATTTGACCAGTAGAAGTAGAAGGATATTCTACAGTTAATTTAGTTGGTTTAACATCTGGATGTACTCCAGATATATTTACTAAATTGTCAGAGAAATACATTCCATGATTCTGATGATTGACCTTGAAGTGTAGTCCATCACTATCAGTTATGATATTTGTAATTTGAACATCTCCACCAGTTCCAAGTCCAGTTACACCAGAAGAATTTAATTCTGTAGAAATACCTGAACTATTGAAGAAGAAAATTGTGTTTGCTGCTCCAACAACAAACTCACCTTGAACATTGCTAAGAACAAGTTCATTAGTAATTCCAATTCCTGCAATTGTAAGTTTTGCATTTCTACCGACAGATGCAGCACCAATTGTATCAATTCCAACAACATCTCCAACTTGATATCCAGAACCACCAGCATTATTGATAGTTGCACCAGAAGCAACAATACTGCCATTTCTAATAGTAATATCTGCTGTTGCTCCTCGACCATTACCTGTTAGAGTAACAAGATTAACTCCGGAGAATGTTTGTCCACCATCACCAGGAGTATATCCAAGACCTGCATTACTGATTGAAAGATTACCTACAGCAGAACCTGCAGTTCCTACAAGATCTCCAGTTGCATTTGTTCCTGATTGGAAGAATGTATTTCCAAATTCATATGCATCCGCAACAGTAGTTCCAAGACCAACTCTAATTGATCTAGATTCAAGAATAATTGGATTAGGTGTTAGTTTTGCAATCTGTGCATTTCCTCTAGTAAGTTCTGGACTGTAGAATTCTACAGATCCATTACCAATAAAGTCTGCTCTGTAGAGAGTAAACTTGAGATCCTCCCATTGACTTGGTTCCCATGTAGAAGCATTCTGCGATTTAAATAGAGATCCAAGATATGGTTGGTTAGAAATAAATGTATCAGTTAAAAGATCATTTTCTCCAATTCTAGAAATATAAACACTATATTTGGTAGAGTTGGATGCTAAACATACTGCATACTCAGTTCCCCCCTCAACATACACAGGTGCTTTGAATTGAACGTTAGTAGCAATTGATCCATCAGCTGATGTTTGAATATCATTGGGATCTAAAACTATTTCAGAGAAAGGAAGAATTCTTGGACTTGGGGAACCATTTATCATGGTTCTCAACTGGAATACAACAGGGATATCCATGTCATCTTTAGATCTGAAGAAGACATCACAACTAGTCAAGAACACTCCTGTTTCATCTTCTACTAAGAAAGATTGTGCAAGTGGGTCATACCAAGTAAAGACAGTTTGCGTTCTTTGTCTTGAAGAAACAACTCTACTACTAACAACTTCTGTTCCAAGATCTCTATTAACATTTCTACTTTGGAATTCATTCTTAAGTTCAACTCTTGCATTTCTTACAGAGATGATATTTTCTTGAACTGTTTCTAGAGTACCACTCGCACTGAATGGTTCTTCTGAAATTGTAGTTGCATTATCTTGATTGTTATCAATATCATTAGTAAGGGTGAACGTCTTAGTTCCACATTCAAATCTTGGAAAAGTAATATTATTAGGATCTGGAACATAATAACTACCAATTAAAGTAGCAGATAAGTCAGAAATAAGTCTGACATTTTCAATAGTAGCGGTAGCACCACTTGATGACCCAACAAGTGTCATTCCAGTTTTTACCCAACCATAGAAATCACCTCTTGCTTGAGCTGCAAGAGAAAATGTGTCTACATTGAGAATAGTAGAAGTAGATGAATATGATCCAGATAGTGGAATATTTAAATACGGATTTTCTACATAAGTTTTAGTTGGTGCATTATATGGACCCTCTCTATGATTAGATTGGGCAACTCTAAACCTAATGCTTGCGTTTGATTCAGCAGATGTTTCACCAAGACCTGTTGCTTTCATTTCACCAACAATTGTTTCACCAACCTGGAAAGTTCCAGATAACATAGTAATTTCTAAGAGTTTAGGTACACAATACTCAGTAATATCAACACCATCAAAGAATCCATACATTCTAGTAAGTGGTTTCATTTTCTTAGAAACAAATTCAATATTTCTAGATCTCATATATGGAATAAGATCTCTACTTACAACTCTGTCTCCGACAGATTCCATATCAAACTGTTCAGTAACAATAGTTCTGACACCAGATCTTGAAGTGGTTCCAAACTCTCTTGTTGTTCTGAGTTGTTCTTCAATAACTTGATCAGTAACTGTATGTTCCATTCTACTTTCAAGAATTCTCCAGTGTCCATTACTTGTTCGATGTACTACAGAAGGACCATTCTCAATCACTCTTTCTCTTGTTTCATCAACAACTTCAACACCAGTCCAATTAGTTTCCCAAGAATCCCAAATCATAGGACCAAATCCTGTTTGAGGATCAATTAGACCGTTATCAACATTTTCGTCAAATACTTCATTATAGTTACCCTCAGTTTCAATAATTTTTGCATCAAGTCTGGCGGTATCTACCCAGTTATCAGAAGATGGAGTAAGTTCTAATGTACCATTCCAAAAACTAATGAGAAAAGGAGTAACACTTTCAGTTCTTGTAGCAAAATTTTGTTTAATAAATTCTACTTCAGAATAATCAAGGGTTACTATATCATTTTGTTTTCTTACATTATTGCCTTCAATATCTGCAAACTCTAAATCGTCAGTAGGATCTGTATCAACAACAGGACCAAATATTAAATCAACTGAATTTGTATAATGTCTTGGTCTCAATTCATTAAACTTCCTATCAATAGCATTATTGATACGAAGATTAAGTTCTTGTGATTTGAAATCATTAAAATTATCAACAAAGAAACCAGACTTAAATCTATTTAAACCACTATCATCCGGAATAAAGAAATTTGCTGTCTCCTTTTCAAGGAGAGATAATGTGGTATAATACTCAAGACTCTTAATTCTATCTTCAAGTTTCTTGATATCTTGCATCTGATATCTCTTATGTTGCATAAAAGATAGGGATGCTTGAGATGGATTATAAAGATATGGTGGAAGTTGAACTCTACAAATTTCAATAGCATCATCAATCGGATCAGGTCTCACAGGATCATCAGAAGGGGTTCCATATATTATTTGGAATTTACCTTCTTTTGTAAGATAAACTCTATCAATTCTTCCCTGATAATAGCTAACATCAGCCAAAATTGCTTCATCAGATGATAATACAGTATTTGTTGATTGTCCTGGTGAAGTAAATGATCTGCCTAAAAATTCTAGAGGAGATCTAGTATTAGTATTTGCAGTAATAAAATTAGAAACTCTAGGTCTGATATCAATAATATCAGAATTTCTATTTAATTCTATACTTTTAATTTCTGTCGTATAATCAAATTGATCATAGGAATTGACAGTTGTTATGTCACCATCATCTGTTGCAGAGAAGGAAGCATTCATAAAATAAATTCTCAACTGCTTATTAGGTGCGGAAGAGTCTGTTTTTCTTGTTATTCGTCCATGATCATAAAAAGTTTTTTCTTGACCAGTTTTAAAACTATAGTTTGATGAAACATTAAAACTTGGTGTTGTTAATGTTGAAACAAGTGCAGATGCTGTAGATTCTTCAAATTCTACAGTTTCTCCTTCAATAAAACTAATATTATTTTTTGGTATAAAGGAAATCCTAGTATTATCTAATTTTTCTGCTACAATTGCAACAGCACCACTTGTCTGACCAATAAACCTTTCTCCAATTAAAAATTCTTGAGATGTTGTTGATGTAGTATTAATTGCTTGTAAAAGTACTTGTGGACAAGAAGCCGCAGAAGTATTTGCGGATTCATAAATTCCATGAATTTTAATTATATCGGCATTATTCAAAGAAATAATTTCATCTTCAACTCTAGTACCGAATGGGAAAGATCCATAAGTCAATCCATTATTCAAAGTTGTTGTTCCAATTCCAGATCCAACTAATTTAGATTTATCAACAATTATTGAATTAACTCTATTTTTAATTTTTTGTTTTGCTTTTGGTTTAATTTTTTTCAAAGAAGTAATTAAAGTGGCTCCACCATTGGATCCTAAATCACGAATTTGTAGTGTTTTGCCATTAGTAGAAATATCTAACTGATCTCCAGTTAATGGTTCAGTTGTTCCATCATCTCTAATTAAGATATATCTTTCCTCATCAAATGGTAAGAAAGTTTCATTTGTATCAGTAACTACTTGAGTAGAAAGTTCATTACTTGCAATAGTTACATCAAAAGTTTTTCTGATTGTCAGTGATGCATTATCCAGATTAACATCAGATACATTTATTTTTGATAGTGTGGTGAATAAAGAATCATCTGAAGATGGCGCCAAATCCGTTGTAATAACCTTAAGATCAGTTATGTTCAATGTTGCTGCTGGAAGAAGTCCACTGGATATTCCTGCAACTGCAGTTACACCTTCAACCTCAATATGTGTAGTGCCAACACTAACAACTCTAGCTACAATTGGATCTTCTGTAAGAAGTCCAGATGTAGTATTGTCAGTATATTCAATTAGATCATTTTCTTTTACTAACGTTCCTGGGAACGCAGGATTATTACTTCTTACAGTACTAATTCCTCCAGAAAGAAGGGTCACTGATGCAATTCCAACAGTAAACTTAGTTGATTGAATCACATCTGCACTAAATGTATTGATACCTACTGAAGTGTCATCTCCAGTGTATCCAACCATTCCATAAACAGACTTTGCATCTGAAATATTATGCTCAGTGACAGCGATAGCAATTCTTCCATTATCAATACCATTAAATATTAATTTTTCATTTGGTATAAAAGATCCTTCAGATTCATATACCGTAAGTGCAGTTCCAGCACTGACCGCATGTCTTAAGAATCCTGTTGCTCCACTATTAGCACCTTTTACAAAAGTTGGAGTTGATAATGTATGTGGTTGATTTATTGATATTTCTACATTAGTTTGAATATCATACAGAGCAAGATTCCACTGATTTAAATCTCCATCTGCTATATCATTATATGAACCAGACTCTAATCTAAAATCATAAACTCTAGCAACTCCAACTTCGTTGCCAGGAAGAGTTTCTTGATTAGATCCTACTCTTTGATCTCTAAGACTTACAAGATAAGTATTTCCTAAACCAACTACTGGATTTCTATAAACTCTATTAAGTCTTAGAGTAGGTCCAGTATTATAAATTATACTTTGATTTTCAATTGTCCTAGTTGTTCTTGGTTTATCTACATCTAAGTAAACAGCATTTAAAGATTCAATTTCATATCCTTTTACATATGCTTTTCCTGGAGAAATTTTATATAATGCAAGAGAATCGGATACAGTTACCCCACCAGGAGAAAATTGTCCTGCATTAAAAATTCCACCATTGCCAACTTTATCATTTAAAGAGTTTACAGCAGTTACGTCAAATGCTTTGACATAGTAATGTCCAGATTCATCAAATGTTCTTCTGGCAAGAACATCTGTTAAGTCACTATATCCAACACCACCACCTGCAACAGTCTTTCTTGTGTTTATCTGAAGAACACCATTAATAACGGTTGCCAGTAAAATAAAGTTATCATCATTAAAATCGTCAAGTGCTTTTTTAAATAAACTTACACTAATTCTTAATCTATCTGCACCAGGTGCAGCATAATTATTAAATCCTTGGGAATTATCATTTAATTCTTCATCAATATTTGAATTAACAACACTTTCATCTATTAAAAGACCAATCCTATAACTTGGAGTAGTAGTATACTGATCTAGTATTAAACTTTCTTTATTTACATTTATAAAATTTCCTCTTATAAAATAAATTCCACTATCAATTTGGAATACTGATCCAGTTGCAGAAGCTCCTGATGAAAGAGTTGTAGCAACAGGAGTTCCTGCTGATATTACAGAATTTCCAAGTAAACCAGAAGACAAAGAATCAGAACATAGTAATAATTCTCCATCACTAAAAGTTTGTGTTGAATTATTAGAAGTACTGGAGGTTAGATAATTGATGTATAATGTTAAATTATTTCTTTCAGAATCTTCAGGTAATATGATACTATCAACAAACGCTGTTACACCTGAAGTTTGTCCTGTTATTTTTGTGCCTACTAGTTGATCGACATAAGCAGCTACAGGAATACCTTGATAAGTGTTTTCCAATTGCACACAATAATATATTTGACTATATCCAGTATTTCCTGGGATTACCTTAGATCCTTCTTTGAAAAAATGTTGACCAAATTTTTCAATTTGATTTTGCAGTATGGATTGTAGAGTTGTTAACTCTCTCGCTTGGACAGGAAATCCAGGTTTGAATAATACCTTATGGTAATCGTTGGTCGCATCAAAATCGTCAAAATATGGTGCTACGTTGAGGTTGGTTTGTTGAGGCATAATTCTTTAGAACTGCAAAATAACTTTTATGTCTTCTTTTTGATTCGATGACCGTGTTATAGACGGTCTGTTATCAACGTAAATAATATTACCAGAATGTTTCTTAACTTCTGGATTCGAAACACCATTGGTAAAAGTTTGACCAAGGTAGTATGTACGATTATTTATTACAGTACTTATACCCGAAAAACTAGTGTCAATTGACAACGCTTGACCTGTAGTTGGTGATATTACTAAAGATCCTCCCGTTCCTGGACTTGCAGAAAATTCAGTTAAATCAAATCCATATGTGGGTTGAGTTTGTGCAGTTCCTACAGTATTAAATCCTGCAATAGATCTATCTTGCCAATATTTTAAAACTCCAGTGTTTTGGTCATAACTTATAACCCTTCCTGCTGCAGTTGTTCCTGTAGAAACATTTTGAACAAAATAAGAATCTCCTGCGAAAGTTGCAGTGCTATATCCAGTACCAACTAATTTTAATGCTCCAAGAGCACTTGCTTTATCCACAGAAAGAATTGAAGACGATCCAAATTGTTGTGGATTTTCTACTACTCCAACTCTTGAGATTTGATTTCCTGTTATAAAGTCTGGATTTGTGCTATCATTTTCAATTCTAGAATATAAGAGGACATTATATGCACCAAGTTCTCTATAGATATCTGCACCATGCCCACCTTGAGGTGGAATGATTACGTCAAGTGTTGGTCTTGTAGTTCCTGTTGGAACACCACCAGCAACTAAATCAACATTTGCATAGGTATATCCGGATCCTTGATTAGAAACTGTGGCAGAACTAACTTGTTGATTTGCATCAATAACAATAGTACATTCTGCGCCACTACCGTCACCTTTAATAGGAACGGAAGTATATACACTATTTGCAGTACCAAGACCAACTCCTCTACTAGTTACTGTAACGATTTTAATTCCACCATCAACAGCATTATCTCTTACAGCCGAATTATCTGCTGAAGTTGTCCAATCTGTTGGGACTGGCATAAAATCTGTTGATTCAAATCTAACAACTTCACTTGGTTTGATTGTGTAAAGGTATTTCCAAATATAACCATCACCACTTGTTCCAGCAGATCTTGGTTCTAAATCAGTAAAAGTTGGTTCATCTAAAGATGGTCGTCCATCTAAATTATCAGGATCAATACCATTTTGTAGACAAATATATACTCTAAAATCACTATTTAATACAAAATAAGATGCTGAATAAAGATTAGTAGCACCAGAAACTATAGCAGTATTTGATCTACTATAGTCATGACGATACATATCATAAGTTGTTCCAGAAGACCAATTTATTTTCGGAACAACTTGTCTAGCATCAGCAGTATTAATTTTCTTCAATGCCACCATAGTATCCCAATAATCATTCTCCTGACTAAAATTATCTTTTGGAGAAGGTGGATCAGAATCCCAATCAGTTTGATAATCTGCAGGATTGGTTAATCCAATGAAAGAATAATAAGAATTGCTGGCATTTGATACACCAGCAATAAAATTACCTGCATTTAAAATTCTAATCTGATCAGTTATAATGGCAGCCATTTTGGACAGAGTTTTTCTTTATTTATCTCACAAAAATTAGGGCTTTGGATATTTATCCTTAACTGCTTTAATTGTGGTTTTCCAGCTTTCAATGCCATTGTGATAGATCTCATCTAATTGATCTGCCACTGAAGGGTATTCATTTGCTCTTTTGTTTTTGTAACCATTAGCAGCTTCTTCTGCTTCACATGCTGCTATTTCAGCATTTCTTGCTGTGATTTCGGCGTCTGTCATAGCAACGACAACGCCATTTACCATTTTGTTCATTTTTGTCTCCTATTGATTATGAGTTTTTGACACCGTACAGTAGGAACGTACCGGCGGCAAATGTAGTTGTACTTGGCATGACTGTCATATAAGTCATGTTATTTGATGAGTTAGGTGCTACTCCCGTGGCGCTAGGTGAGCCAGAAGAGGTAGTTGTACCTTCTAAGAAATTGCTAGTAATAGTGATCGGTGAATTTGTTTTACCTCCAACTTCTGCATTAAACCCAAAATTAGCTGAGGTAGTAGGTGTCCAACCTAGATATAATGTCACGCTATAAGAGTAAGCAGAACTTGTGGTTACAGAGCCGCCGTCCAATTGGGATCGCTGGTATTTAAGATTCATCCTGTTAGTACCAACGCTACTTGGATTGTACGCTCCATCATAAAAATTAAAATACACGCAATATCCGTTACCGGGTGCTGCGGTAAACTTACATCCATAAGCCTTGACTATAAAAAAGTCATAATCTGTACTTGAAAGATCAAATCCAACACTTGCAGTAGCACTTGATACCGTTTGTGTACTGATATATTCCATGGCACCACCGCCACCTCCACCTCCACCACCAGCGGCAACCGCTGCCGTTACAAATGCTGTTGTAGCTAGTTGTGTTGTGTTTGTACCGCTACCCGCAGTAGGAGCTCCTGGAGTTCCAGTAAATGTGGGTGAAGCTAGATTTGCTTTACCACTAATATCAGGTTGATTTGCCCAACTTAATACTCCACTTCCATTAGTACTTAAAACTTGACTCGAAGAACCATCATCATCAGGTAGCGTTAAGGTATAGTTAGCACCCGCCGAATGAGGAGGACCTTTAATAATAATTCCGTGACTATTTTGCTCACAATTTAGTTTGAGCTGACCCGAACCCTTTGTAGAATTACCCTTAAATACGACAACCCCTGAACCGTTAGGATCTAAATCAATATCACCGTTGGAAGTAGAAACAATGTCTTTACTGTTGACATCTAAGTTGCCACCAAGTTGAGGCGTAGTGTCGTCAACAACATTATTCATAGAACCACCACCTGAAAGTCCAGTGAGGTTTGATCCGTCACCATAATAGACTGCTGTTGGTCCGTTAGCACCAAATGATTGCCCAGCTCCAATTTGAACTCCACCAGTGCAGGTTGAAGTTCCGGTGATACTTATACCACCTGTAGTAGTTTGAAGTTTTAATAGTGGACCAGGACCATAAAGTTTTGCAGTGCCATCAGTTTCTGCTTGAACGGAGAAACCACCTGATCCTCCACCACCTAATGTAACAGAAGCATTCGCATTTATGTTAATTCCGTTTGCATTACTTCCAGTGTTACGAATATATACTTCTTTTGCAGATCCAAATATTTCAAATGGTTCATTAGCTCCATTATATAATTTAAAGTTTCCTGAGTCGTCTAACCCATCTCCCAGGATAAGATGTTGTCCATCAGGAAGTTCTACATTACTGTGGAAGGTAGATACACCTGTTACCGTCAGTCCACCACCAACAATTCTTACGCCAGATCTTGCAGTAACAAGTCCGACAGAATCGATATTAGTTACATCTTCATACGTAAGGACACCAGTGAATGTTGCAGCAACACCTACAATGTTTCTAACATTAATATCGGGTGTTCCAGTTAATCCTGTTGCATTACCAGTCAAAGCACCAACAAAACCACCAGTTGATGTTGTTACACCAGTAACTTCTAAGTCATTTTGTATCTTGACTTTCTTTGTGGTTGTA
>Ga0181377_1000725_pt1 | contig 11759 bp, 8 predicted proteins | sample LowvirmetaG_9_FD_130160 | JGI IMG/M metagenome (GOLD analysis project Ga0181377, IMG submission 130160) | Marine viral communities from the Subarctic Pacific Ocean - Lowphox_13 viral metaG | ecosystem: Environmental > Aquatic > Marine > Oceanic | place: Subarctic Pacific Ocean | collected 2015-12-10
AAGTTAAGTAAAATATACTTATAGGTATTTATAAATGGATAAAAAAAATAATAACAAATTAAAACAGTATAAAAAGAAATTAACTACTAAGGGTAGAGTTGATATGTCTAAAGGTGGTAGAGTAGGATATGTCAGAGGTGAAAAAGTAGTTGGTAGACCTAGACCTATTAATATTGAAGACAACGAAAGACCGGGATTACCTCCTAAGAAAGGTGGACCAGTAGCTCCTCCGGGTGGACCAAAAGTAGGTGGACCAGTTCCTCTTCCCGGTGGACCAGTTAAAGGTCCTCCAACTGAGAGACCAATTCAACCACCATCAATAGGTGGTATAGGTGGTGGTGCAGGTGGACCAATTGAAAGACCTCCAATAACTCCTCCTCCGATAATGCCTCCAAGAGACAGAGATGACTTTGAACAAAGAACTCCTTTACCTCCAAAACAAACACCAGCTAGTGATGAGGCTATGAGAGAAACAACAGCTCAAGAAGGAGACCCAGCTTTTGATGCAGCTAGAAGAGAAAGAATAAGAGAAACAGGATTACAAATAGAAGCTTCTGCAACTGGTGATGTTCCTGATGCTGCAAAAATACCTGCAGCTCAAAGAGTAGGTGTTGATGAATTTGGTAGACCTTTAAAATACCAAGTCCAAAAAACAACTACTATGGCAGACCCTACTACTGTAAGAGCAACTACTGCACAACAAGTTACTAAAGAAGGAGTTACTACAGGAGCAGTTAAAACTGCACAAACTCCAGAAGATATAGAAACAGCTAAAATGATAGCTGCACAAGTATCTACAAGTCCTGATGTTCAAGCTGCAATAGGAAATTTATCTCCTGATGCAGTTGCTAAAGTTCAAGAAATATCAGAACTATCAGGTCCAGCAGAAGCTGCAAGAATATCAGAAAGCATTGCAAACGCTGCAAAAGCTAAAGATGTAGAAGGTATATTATCTTCAGGTGCATTTGCTAAAGATGTTGTTGGTGTTGGTGCTAATATATCAGAAGGACCTGATGCTGAAGCACAATCACGTGAAGCTATTACAGGTGTTCCAGCTACAGATGGTCAAGCTGCTCAAATTATAGGAACAGTAGGTTATGAAGCTGCACAACAAAGAGCAGTAACTGGACAAGCTGCAAAAGGTGCTGCTGCATCTATGGTAGCTGAAGTCGGTAATATACCTCAAGACATAGCTGCTGCTATTGTAGAAGACCCTGCAACAGTTGAAGCTCAAATAGATACAAATCCTGTAGAAGTTAATGCTGCTATTGCTGCACTACCTACAGAAGCTTTAGTATCTTCACAGATGGAAAGTTTATTGGGAGGCATGGAAGATGGTGAAGTTCCTATGTGGGCTAAACCTGCTGTAGATGCTATTAATGCTCAAATGGCTCAAAGAGGCTTAAGTGTTTCTACTGTAGGTAGAGATGCTTTATTTAACTCTATTATACAATCAGCTATGCCAATGGCTCAAAGCAATGCACAAGCACTTCAGTCTAGAGCAGCTCAAAACTTAAGTAATGAACAACAAGCAAACTTACAACAAGCTACTCAAGAACAACAATTAAGAATGCAGAACTTAGCAAACCGTCAAGACGCTGCAAGTCAAACTGCACAAATGTCTCAGCAAATGAGAACAATGCAAAGTCAATTTACACAAGATGCTGTAATGACTACTGCTCAACAACAGCAACAAACAAGAATGGCTAACTTGCAGAATCAACAACAATCTGCAATAACTAATGTTCAAAATCAACAACAGATGAACATGCAGAATCTTGGTAATGAGCAACAGTTAAATATGGCAGAGCTTCAAATAGAAGCTAATGTTGAAGGTGCTAATCAAGCTGCAGTTAATCAAGAAAGAATGATAGAAATGCAAAATGCTGCAGATTTCTTATCTAAGAATGCTGGTTTTAAACAGCAAATGGATTTAGCTAATTTATCTAATGACCAACAAATGAGACTTGCAAACTTGTCAGCTATGAATCAAGCTGGTTCAGAAAATCTTAGTGCTGCTCAACAAACAGAACTTGCAAATCTTAATAAACAAATGCAAGTCAATATACGTAATGGTGAGTTAGCTCAACAAATGGGAGTAGCTCAACTTAATGTTGACCAACAAACTGCGATGCAACGTGCTAGTGTTCAAGCTAACATGGATATGACAAAGTTTAGTGCTGCTCAACAAACAGAGTTAGCTAATAGTAAATTTATGCAAACAGTAGCTGTTACAAACATGAATGCAGAGCAACAAGCTATTATGCAGAATGCTACAGCTATGGCTTCACTTGACATGGCTACAGCAGACCAAAGAACTAAACTTGCTATTACTAATGCTCAGTCATTTTTACAAATGGATATGACTAATCTTAATAATAATCAACAAGCTAACATGATGAAAGCTCAACAAGAACAACAAAGATTATTATCTAATCAATCTGCTGATAATGCTGCAAGACAATTTAATAGTGCTAGTGAAAATCAAACTAATCAGTTTATGGCTAACATGAATGCTCAAATGAATCAATACAATGCTTCACAGTCTAATGCAATGAATCAGTTTAATGCAACCCAAGAAAATGCTGCAGAAGCTAGAAGAGCTGGTAGAGAAGCAGATATTAATAAATTTAATGCACAGCTTACAACTCAAACAGACCAGTTTAATTCTCAACAAGACTTTGCAAGGAATAGTTGGAATGCACAAAATGCTGCTGCTGTTGAAGCTTCTAATGTTCAGTGGAGAAGACAAGCAAACACAATTAATACTGCTGCACAAAATCAAATTAATATGCAGAACGCACAAAATGCTTTTGGTATGTCTATGCAATCTCAAGCATTTTTATGGCAAGAACTAAGAGACCAAGCTGATTTTGATTTTAGAGGTTCTGAAAATGAAGAAAATAGAAAAGCTCAAATTATAGCTACAGCTATGGCTAACGAAGGTGAAGCTGGTGAAAGGTATGATGATTATTTAACAAGTTTATTAAGTTCATTAAGTAGTTCATATAAAGCAGGTGTAACAGGATATACACCACCCGCAAATAAAGGAAGATAAAATTATGGGATTTTTAAGAAAAGTAGGTAGAAAAATAAAGAAAGGCGTAAAGAAACTTTTTAGTTCTAAAATAGGAAGTTTTATAGGAAGCATAGCTTTAAGCATGATTATGGGTCCAGTTATAAGCAGAGCTTTTAATGGTATAAAGGGTGTCTTTACAGGTGCAGCACAGGCTGGAACTCAAGCTGCAACAACTGCAGCAGGAACAACTGCAGGAACAGCAGCAGGAACAACTGCAGGAACTACAGCAAGTACAACTGCAGCTTCTGAAGCTGTTAAATCTGTAGCAGTTGAAGGAGCTAAAGATGTTGCTACTAAAGGTGTTATAGACAGTACTGTAACAGGTGCTATGGAAAAAGTTGTTGCTGATAATACTTTAGCAAATGATTTACTTTTACAAGCTCAAGAAGGTTTAAAAGGTAGTGTAGCTGAAGGAATGAAAGTAGCTAAAGAAGGCTCTAAGCTTATAGGTGATATGAGTAAAAAAGAACTTGCTCAATTAGCTTCAGAAGATTTAACAATAGGACAAACATATAGAAAAAGCATTAGAGAAATAGGACTAGGTGCAAAAGAGTTTGCATCAGACCCACTTGGTAAAACTAAGTCTTATTTAGGAGAAGGGTTTGTACCTGACGCTGTTCAAAGTATAGGAAAAGAATATGTCATGGGAGCTTTACAAGGAGAACCAGAGCAACCTTTTTATAGTAAAGGTGTCCAAGATGTTGGCTCTTTTGAACCTGCACAAGCTTCGTACATGGCAGAAGTTCAAACACAAATGCCAAACTTACAAGCTACAAACTTTCAACAACTTAATCAAAGTTTATTATATGGAACTTTGTCTCCACAATATTTAATGGGACAAGCACAATACTCATAGGAAAGTAATATGGCAACATCAGAAAAAGCAATTAATTTTATACAAGGTAATTTAGAAAGAGGTCAAGCTATACCCGGACAAAGCCTTACAAACTCACCAGAAGAACCTTATAATTGGGAAAAGCCTTCAGAATATACAAATCCTAGAGAAGCTATGATGTATGTTTTTGAAAGTTTAACAGTTCCAGAAACAACTACAAATATTTTATTGTCTCTTAATAAAGGTGTAGGTGTTATAGATATTGCTTCTATAACTTTATATTCAGGATTTTTAGAAGGTAAGTGGAATCCTGATTTAATGACACTACTAATGGAGCCAACGATGTATATGATTATGGCTCTTGCTGAAAAAGCTGATATAGATTTTGATTTAGAAGCAGGTGACAAAGATAGACCTAATGAAATGTCTGGAGATAAAGCTATAGAAACTTTACAAAGCGGAATAAATGAATTAGATAAAATAAGACAAGTAGCTGTGAGTAGAGTAAATCCTCAATCAGTCCCTCAAGAAGTAAGAGAAGTAATTGAAAAAACTGAACTATCTCCAAGTTTATTACAAAGAGTTGAAGAAGAAACACAATCAAAAAATCTATTAGGTAGAGAGGAATAAAATGGCAGATAAAGATTACACAAGTTTATTAGGTAAAAGTTCAGGCTCAAGTTGGGGAGAAATAGCTGGTGCTTATTTATCTGGAGGTAGAAAAAAAGACAATAGAGCTAGGAATGTTATGTTAGCTACGTTGTTTTTTAATGCTAAAGAAGCTAACATGCAGTCTAAAGTAATGAAAAATTTAGAACAGCTTGAAAGAGAAAAAACTTTAGAACAAGCTAGGCTAACTAAACAGTGGGAAAAAAGAGAAGAGTTGCAAAAAGAATATGAAGGTGTTCAAGAAAAAACAGCTTATGGTTATTACAAAGCAGATGCTGAAACAGCTTTTGAAAACAAATTTGGAACTGACCCTAAGTATCAATTAGAAGCTTTTCAACCTGAAAAAATAAAATGGATGAAACAATGGACATCTAAAAAACAAGATGATTTAAATAATAGATATGCTAATATAGATACTGATATTTTAACAAAAGAAGAATTTACAAAACCTTTAGATGATTATTATACTGCTAAAAAACAAGATTATCTAAATCCTCAAAACACTAGTTTAGTTCATAAAGCTTTAGGTAAAATAGGTTTTGGTACAGATAGAAGCGAAGAAACTGGTAACTTCCTTGATAAAAAAGGTAAAGACTCTGTAGCTACTTTTAAAGAAGAAAGAGACAGACATCAAGAAAGAATTGACAATTTAACAAGTCAAGACATGGCAGAAATTAAAATGAATAATTATGAGTATGATGATTCTGTTAAACTTACTAATGCAGATTTTAATACTTTATTAGACGAAAGTGGAATGTTTGAAGGAACTTCTGAAAAAATCTTAAGAGGTAAACGACTAGCTTATGCTCAGTTTGCTTCTGGAAACCAAAGTTACAATAGTGCATTATCAGTTATAGGCAGTTCTATTATAAGTTTTGATGCTAATCAAACACAAAACACAATAAATGATGTTAAATCTAAATATATTGCACTTGAAGGAACCGAACCTCCAAAAGACTCTGTAGAATATAATGCGTGGAAAAGAGGGTTTAAAACTAATTTAGCTACTGCTTTGGGAATGACTGAATCTTTAAGTACTCAAAGAGAAAATAGAGCTAATGAATTATTTGAGTTAGGTTTAAATATGGGTCAATATAAAACTGATGACAAAAATAAAATATTAAAAGATATTATAGGACAAGACTTATTAGCTGCTACTGGAGAAGTAGATTACAATCAAATAAAAGCTGATATTATAAGAGAAAAAACATTAGAAAACTTATTAATTTTACAAGAAAGTCCTGCTGACTCTACGAGAGCAGCAATGGCTCAAACAAGAATAAAACAAATAAATTTTGTAGAGTCAAACGATAAAAGATACTTAAAACAAGAACTATCTCCACAAGCTTATCAAAGTTTAGTTGATATTAATTTTGACATGGTAGAATGGAATAAAACTAAATTAACAGCAAAAGATGATAAAGGAAACTCTATAGTAACTGATATAGATAAATCTATTATAAGAGAATTACAGACAAGTTTATGGCTACAAGATGGTACATCTAAAGCTTTTATAGCTGGTGATGCTATAGTAGCTCAGTTAAAACAATTAAATCTTTAACATTAAATGTCTTCATTATTAGAAAACTATAAAAAAGTTAATGATTTAGATTATGAAAGTGATTTAAATGTTATACAACAACTTTATAAAAATAATGAAGATTATCAAAAACAATATTCGTTTCAAGAATTTATAACTCGTGCAACTGAAAATTCTACTAATAAGTTAGATGGTTCTTTATCTAAATATATAGATACTCCTAAATATACTCAAAGAAACTTTGGACAGTTGTTAGGACAGTCTATGGTTTCAAAAGCTGATGCATCTTCTGCACTTGGTAATAGCATTAAAGATTTAACAAAAGAAGAAGTTGCAGAGTTAATGCCTTTAAAAAATACTAGAAGAACTATAGGAGGTATTTTAGATAAAGTTGCAACAGGAACTATATCACTTATAGGAGAAGGCTTGGCTCCAAGCAATCCTTATGAGCAGGTTAGCGGTAATAAGTTTAGAATAAAAACAAAAGAAGAAATATTAGCTGAAGAAAAACAAAGAGAAACTAAAACACAAGAAGCAGTTAGTAGTGTTCTTAGACCTATTATGACTTTAGGGACAGATGATATTTATGAGGGAGCAGAAATACAAAGACCTGAAGGTATGGTAGGAAGATTAGGAGTAGATTTTGGTTCTTTTCTCGTAGCTATGAGAAACCCTACTCAAGTAATGAAAATGTTTAAAGGAAAAAAACCTACCGAAGTAATTAAAAAACCAGTAGGTAGACCCAGTAAAGCTAGTATACAAGCAGCTAATGTTAAAGCTTTAAGAAGTAAGAAGATAGAAGCTCTTAAAGGATTAGGTAAAGCAGAGTACGCTTCTCAAGTTGTTTTTGCAGATGACCCTGAAATGCAATTTGTAGCAGGACTTCTTAAAGATAAACTTGGTACTTTTGCAGATGATAATTTACTTGGAGATGTTTTAGAGTATTTAGATACAGATGAAACAAGTACTTCTGGTCAAAGACGTTTAAGTTTATTATTTGATGGAGCAGCTTTTCTTGGTGTAATTAAAAGTGCAGTAGTAGGTGGTAAGGGAATAAAAAAAGGAACTGAAAAAACTTACGAAACTGTTTTAAATCAAATTAAAAAAGACCCTAAAAAAGTACAAGCTTTAAAAACATACTTAAGAGACCCTATACAAAAAGTAGTTCCTAGTTTTAAATCTGATATAGTAGATGATGTGTTTGTTAAAACAGCAGAATCTGGAATGTTAAAATCACCTTTAAACTTTCTTAGAACTGTTAGAAGAAAGTTTGGTACATCTAGAGGTTACTACAGTGAAGAAATGTTTAACATTTTTAAAAGTGCTGGTTATGATAAAATAGCATGGTCTAAACAAGGTGAAAATTTATTTAATGAATTACAATATCAAATAAAACAAATTTCTCAAACTAAAAAATTTACTAAAGATGAAGTAGAAACATTACTAGGAAAGTATTTAGCTGGAGATGTTAAAGCACTAAATGGTACAGGTAAAGAATTTAAAAAAGTAGCAAAGCAAACAAGAAATAAAATTGATGAGTTAAGTTCTAGTTTGTTAAAAACAAAAGTAATACCAGAAGAATTAAAAAGAGTTATACGTTTGAATATGGGTTCATATCTTAGACAAAGTTATGAGTTGTTTGAAAATCCAAAATTTAAACCTTCAGAAGAAGTTATATTAAAAGCTAAGACTTATGTTAAAGAACTATTAAAAGAAACTCCAGCTCAAACAGAAATGTTTCAAACAGTTGGTAAATTAACTCCTTCTCAAATAGAAGTTAAAGCTTCTAATATAGTAGATGATATTTTATCTAAAGGAGTTAAAAATAAAGGAATAGATACTGATGTAGTAAAACATTTTAATGATGTCTTTGGTGTTCAAAAAGCAAATATTAAATTTGCTACTAGAGAAAACATTGGCAAACCTTTACAAGAGTTAATGGGTCGTAGAGGTTTAAAAGATACTAGTAAGTCTGTGTTCAACACTATAGAAACTTTAGGTCATTATATAACTGAAGTTAAGATGTATGATGACATGGCTAAACGAGGTAAGGATAAGTGGTTCTTTAAAAATGGTATAAATACTTTAGACAATAATCCTCAAAGAGTTGCAGGAACTATAAGTGGAGAAGGGTTTGGTGCATTAGATAATATGTCAACAACTCCACAAATTGCAAAACTTTTTGACAGTATGAATAAAGTTCAAAATAGTAATTGGTATGCTAGAGCAGGACAATTATTCTTAGGTGCTAAAGGATGGGGACAGGCTTCAGCAACTGTTTATAGTTTAACAACTCATGCACGTAATACTATTGGTGGTGGTTTAATAATGGCTTCTAATGGTTTGAATCCTTTTGATTCTGAAACTAGAAAAGCTTTTAAAACTTTACAAAATGAATTGTTTGTACCGGCAGGTAGAAATAAAAAAGAATTAGAAAAAGTTTATGTTAAATATCAAAAATTAGGATTAGTAAATCAAAGTGTGCAAGTAGGAGAATTTAAACGTAATATAAATTCAGCATCTTTTCTAGATGATTATATAAAACAACAAGATGAAAATTTTGCTAAGTTAGCTTATGGAAGTACAAGTAATTTAATTAAAAATGTTACTAATAAAGTTTCAAAAGTTTATGTAGCTGAAGATGATTTATGGAGAATAGCATCTTTTGAAAAAGAATTAGCTGTTTTGAAAAAAGCTAATAACCTTAGTACTGCTCCTAAAACTATAGCACAATTAGAAAAAGATGCAGCTACAATAATTAGAAACACTATGCCTACTTATGATTTAGTTCCTGCAGGTTTTCAAGAATTAAGAGCTATGCCTTTTGGTAATTTTTATTCGTTCTTTGCTGAGAGATGGAGAAATAGTTATCACAGTTTAACTCAAGGATTAAAAGAAGTAAAATCAGGCAATGCTGAGTTAGTAGAAAGAGGATATCAAAGATTAGCTAGTCAAATTGCAATAGGTTATGCTGGAGCAGAAGGCGTAAATCAATTTAGTAAATATTCTTTTGGTGTATCAGATGAAGAAGAACAAGCTATTAAAGATTTAGCATTACCTTATTGGTCTAAAAACAGCACTATTGGATATCAAAGAGATAAAGACGGAAACATTCAATGGGTAGATTTAAGTTTTACAGACCCACAAGCTCCTATAATAGACGTGTTCAAAAATGGACTAGATGAATTTTTAAATCCAAATACTCCTGATGATAAAACATCAGAAAAAATAATTGGTGGTATGTATCAATCTTTAATAACTCTTGCTAAACCTTTTATGACAGAAGCTCTTTTTACTGAAAGATTATTAGAAGCTTTTACAGGAAGAGATAATCAAACTGGAAGATATGTTGATGGTTACAATCCTACTAACTCAGGGTTTGAAAATTTCATGGCTATTTCTTATCATGTAGGAAATGTATTAGTTCCTAGATTTGCAAGAGAAGGTTTTAGTTATACATTAGGAGAAAAAGCAGAAAAATTAAAAGAAGGAGATTTAAATTATAATAACGAATTATTATCTAAAGTAACTGGTCAAAGATTTTATAGTGTAAATTCAAAAACTATAAAAGATAATTTATACTTTAAAGCAAGAGATTTTAACAAAATTCAAGAACAAGTAAGCTCTGGTTTTAAAATAAACAGAGGAGATACTGCAGAAAATATCATAAATAAATATGTTAGACAGAATGAAAACTATTATAATTATCAAGTAGATTTTAATAAAGCATTGAAAGCTGCTAATACTTTAAATTTAGATTCTTTAGAAATTTCAAATACTATAAAAAGAACTTTAACAAATTTTAATTCTATTGAGAAACAAAGTTTCTTATTAGGTGACGATACTTTTAAACCTTTAAGATTGAACAATTTTGATTTTAATACTGTATTTAAAATGGATGATAGACCTAATATATCGTATCTTGATTTTGTAGAGTTATATAGTAATACATATCAGAAGCTTTCTAATCTTCCTTTAATAGAAAAAAATGAATATTCTAAACAAGAGCAAGAAGCTTTAGAAATGGTTAATCCTCCTATGAGAATTAACAAGTTTAAAGGTGGTGAAGTAGACGTACCTTTTACTAAAGATGAACCTGAAGATAGAGTAGACTCTTTTACAGGACTACCTTACTCTGACCAGATGGTTAGGCTAGGTCTTCAAGAAGGAGGATTAGCTCAAGATATATTATCTTTTATTGCACAAGCTAGAGGTTACGAAGACCCTTTATTTTTAAAAAAATATGCTGACGATGTTAAGTGGCAAGAGTCTAGAGGTGCAGGTCCTACAACAGTTCAAAATAATAATGGACCAGCAAGGGGCAGTTATCAAGTAGAAGGAAGCGAAGGTAGTAGTAGAAACGAAACAATATTAAATAGAGCTATGAAATTTTATGAAAAATATCCAGATGCTCCTAAATCAAAAGAAATTGAATATGCTCTATCACAAAGAGGAAAAGATTTAGATTTTTCAACTTTATCAGAAAAAACTCAAGATAATTTATTTTATATGGATGCAGAGAGAGGAACTTTACCACTTGATAAGTTAGCAAAAGGAGAGTTAGATAGTAGAACAGCTTGGATAAATCACTGGAATCAAGACCCAAAAGCATTACAAACAATAAAAGGTAAAGAAAATCCTAATTTTGAAGAAGAAGCTTTACAAAGAAGAATAGATGATTGGGATAGAGCTAAACAAGAACAAGAAATTTTATTACAACAACAACTTATACAATGATACTTTACACAGAGATACAACTTGAAACAGCTTATAACATTTATAGGCTACACCAGATAAGTCAAGGTATAAACTTTATGAACTTAGAAAGCTTTAGAAAACTATACGAAGAGTTGGTAACAGAGATAGTATAATGGGATTTCCGTTTGAGATAATAACTATGCTTGGCTCTACTGTACTTGGTGGAGTTATGAGTGTATGGGCAGAGAGTCGTAAAGCTAAACAAGATAATCAGAAGTTACTTATAACACGTGGCGAGTTTGAAATGAAAGCTCGTAAAGCTGCAAGAGATGTTAAAGATAAAGGATTTCAATGGACAAGAAGAATCATAGCTTTATCATCTGTGTTTGCTATTGTTATACTTCCTAAACTTGTAGCTGTTTATTATCCTAGTGTAGATGTTACTGTAGGTTATACAAACTTCCAACCGGGATTCTGGTTCTTTAAAGAAGGTAGAGATGTCTTTGAATGGATAACTTTTCAAGGCTTGGTAATAACACAATTAGATACAAACTTAGTATCAGCTATCATAGGTATGTATTTTGGTGGTAGTTTAGTTAAGAAGTAATATGAACGATTGGGTACAGGCTATAGAGACCATTGGTATTCCAGCAGCAGGTGCAGCAGGTTTAGGTTATTTAGTATGGGTACTCTTTAAATCTTTAATAGCGGACATACATAAGAAGTTAGATACGCAACACGGTATGATAGTTGCATTAATAGATAGAATAAGACAGATGGATAACGACATGATTAGAATAGATGCTATGTGTCGTGCAGCAATGGGTTTAAAACCTGATATAGATAGGATAGCTAGAGCAGATGGAAAAAAAGACCAACGAAAAGATTAAATTAGAATTACCACTTATAACTATATTTGTATTTTTATTTATTATAAG
>Ga0181377_1000726_pt1 | contig 11745 bp, 12 predicted proteins | sample LowvirmetaG_9_FD_130160 | JGI IMG/M metagenome (GOLD analysis project Ga0181377, IMG submission 130160) | Marine viral communities from the Subarctic Pacific Ocean - Lowphox_13 viral metaG | ecosystem: Environmental > Aquatic > Marine > Oceanic | place: Subarctic Pacific Ocean | collected...
AAGAGAGGGGAGAAGAGGGCGGTAATTTTATGCCTGGTATAACATCAACTATACAAAAATTTCCTTTTTCTTCAGATACTGGCAGTACTAATGTAGCCAATCTTAATACAGCAATTTCAAATCCTGCGGGCCAGTCAAGTAGCAATCATGGCTATTCCTCAGGGGGCGATACAAATGGACCCCCTCAATCCGCCATAGAAAAATTTGCATTTGCCAGTGATGGTAATGGATCCAGTATTGGTGATTTAGCAGTTGTCATGACCAACGCCGCCGGCCAATCCAGCAACTCTCATGGCTATGTAAGTGGGAGGAAGGCTCCTGAATTCCTAGATACTATTAATAAATTTCCTTTCGCTTCAGATACCAATGCCACAGATGTGGGAGATTTAACAGTGGGTAGACAAGGACCATCAGGACAATCCAGCAGTAGTAGCGGTTATAGTTCAGGGGGAGTTAATATATCTAATATTAAAGTAAATATTATAGACAAATTTCCATTTACTTCTGATAGCAATGCCACAGACGTGGGAGATTTAACAGTAATACTGGGACATTCATCAGGCCAACAAGGATAATATCTTTACTAAATCAAAATTAATTTAACAGGAGAAACAATGCAAATTTCAGGTGGAGTACAACTTAGTGGTGGTGTAAATTTAGCACCCGGTGGTTCAGGAGGCGCAGGTGGCGGTGGTGTTAGTTTTGGATATGCATCTGGCGGAGATTCGCCGGCAGGAAAAGATATTATAGACAAATTTCCATTTGCATCAGACGGCAATGCTAGTGATGTAGGTGATCTTACAGTTGGCCGAGAATACGTCACTGGACAATCCAGCAGTGTGAGTGGATATAGTTCTGGTGGTGCACCCCAATCTGTTAATAGTGTAATCGATAAATTTAGTTTTAGTGCGGATGGCAATGCAACAGATGTTGGAGATTTGACGCAGGGCAGACATAGTCCTGCAGGATCAAGTAGTTCTGATAATGGATATTCTGCAGGTGGTTCGGCATATCCGATAGTAAGCAATGTAATCGACAAGTTCCCTTTTGCATCAGATGATAATGCAACTGATGTAGGTGATTTAATACTACAAAGAATGTTTACTGGAGGTGGCCAGTCTTCTGCCACCAATGGGTACATATCAGGTGGTCAGAGTGGACCAACTACAATTGTAAATAATATAGAAAAATACCCCTTTTCAAGTGACACTAATGCGTCAGATGTGGGGGATTTAAGTGTTTCTAAAACTCATGTCTCAGGACAAAGCAGCGCTGATAATGGCTATGTATCTGGAGGTGCCACTCCTGCCCAAGTAACTAACATAGATAAATTTTCATTTGCAAGTGATGGGAACGGATCTGATGTGGGAGATTTAAGTGTTTCCAAAAGTCATGCCTCAGGACAAAGCAGCGCTGATAATGGCTATGCATCTGGTGGATACACAGGTACAAGAGTAACTGCAATCGACAAATTCCCATTTGCATCAGACGGCAATGCTAGTGATGTAGGTGATTTAACTGCAACCAGAATTTCGTTTGCAGGCCATCAAGGATAACATGAAACTCACTGACATCATACAGGAAGATCTCAGAGCCTGGTTTGGCAAAGGTAAAAAAGGCGGTGCCGGTGGCGGTGGCTGGGACCGTTATAACAGCAAAGGCGAACGTGTGGGTAAGTGTGGCGACGGCAAGGGCAAAGGTAAGCCCAAGTGTTTGAGCAAAAGTGCCGCGGCGAAACTCAGAGGCAAGGGTGGCAAAAAGGCTGTTGGTAGTGCTGTCAACAAGAAGCGCAGAGACGATCCCAACAAGAATCGATCTGGCAAAGCCAAGAACGTAAGTAGTACAACACGCACATACAAGAGTAAAAAATGAAGTGTTATATTTCCCTATAGACCTCGATACCACTGAGCTTGTATCAGAGTTCTGGAACATTTATAATCAAGATTCCAATGTTTTTACATACCGCAATGGTATTGACATGGCTTTTGAAAATTCGTCATGGGGCTACACAGAATGGTATGATTTGCCTAATGAATTCGTGGACGATTCTAATTTATTACAGCACCACGCGCTTGGAGAGTTATTTAAGGATTGGGTATCTGATAGATTTAAATTGCCTCCAGTGCATATTTTATTGAACAAGGTAAGGTCAGGATATGATGTCCTACCCCATGTTGACGGTGGCTTAAGAACTACTATTGTTTTTGTGTATTTTGGTTTAGACAATTTTAGACCCACCACACACCACGTTGGGGGCAAGGAATATGAATTACCATATCATCCAGTAGTAGCTTTTAATGGCACGGTTCCACATAGCACACCTAAAGTAGATTTTGATAGACTAATATTAAATTTGCCCTATAATATGGACATTGAAGATCTATACGATCAGCACAAACAACGAAATCTGATAAATAGCAATTATGAAGTTTAGAGAAATAGCCCTACCCAAAGTAATTGAAATACAGCGAATACCTCGTGCATTTCTGAATGAAAGCAACCAGGAAGGTGGCAAAAACACGCACCTGGAACACCTGGAAGATTTAATATTCAACAAAGGTCACAAGGGAGCCAAGGAGTCCATTGACTATCTTTATAGTGTATATGAGATGCTCAAGGGCCATAGTCAGGGAAAAACTAAGATGACTCGTAAGTGGGATGGTGCTCCAGCTATCTTTGCTGGCATCAATCCTGAGAACGGTAAGTTCTTTGTGGGTACCAAGAGTGTGTTTAACACTGAGCCCAAGATAAACTATACTCCTGCTGATGTTGATCGTAACCACGGACACGCCGAGGGATTGGCCAGCAAACTTAAAGTAGCACTCAAGTTACTCAAGCCACTCAACTGGAATGGCAAAGTAGTGCAGGGCGATTTCCTCTGGACAAAAGAGGATCTCACAGGCAACACTATTGACGGTGAGTCATATGTGATGTTTACCCCCAATACACTAACCTATGCGGCACCCATAAATAGCGATCTGGGTAATCGTATAGCAAACGCACCCATGGGTGTGGTATGGCACACTGAGTACACAGGTGGTCCTACTCTGCAGGACATGAGTGCCAACTTTGGCTTTGACCACAAGCAACTGGGATTAAGCAACAAGGTATGGCAAACCGACGCTGGTATGCCCGATGTTGCTGGCACTGCTACTCTAACACAAGCAGAATCAGATGCTGTATACAAAGCCATAGCAGAGGCAGACAATTACTGGGCAAGTTTAAATCCCAGTGTTTTTAATTGGGTGTCTGGACCCGACGGTAAAGATTTTAAAGTTAGACTCAAGAAGCATGTCAATGACAGAGTGCGCGCTGGTAGTTTTGGAGACCCACAAAAGTTTGCCAAAGAGTTTTTACAGGATTACCTGGCTTACCTTCAGGGCAAAGCAGACAAACTCAAGACTGAGAAAGGCAAAGAGCGTTATGTACAAAAACAAGTTGAGATAGCCAAGTATATCAAAGAGCATGCCAAAGATATTGGCTCTACATATGACCTCTACACAAAAGTCATACAGGCAAAGTTAATGCTAATCAGAAAGCTAGAAACGCTTACTGATCTCAATGTGTTTGCCCAGGACGGTGCGGATTTTGTTGTTACTGGTGACGAGGGATTTGTGGCGGTCGATCATATGGGCTCTGGCATCAAGCTAGTTGACAGATTAGAATTCAGCAGACTCAATTTTGGATCGGGCAAGCCAGGGGGCAAATAATGGATTTACAGATATTGGATACTATTACTGAAAGTCAATTATATCGTAGCAATGGCATGGGTAAAAATTTAAAATCAGATACTGTGTCGGAGTTACTTTACTTAAACACACTTGCACTGTGCCTTATGATACAGGATCGCGCGCAATACAACACTGCCAAACAATATGCTAAAAAAACCACCAGTTATGGAAATTATCTGTTGTTTAGAAATAATGCAACTGATTTATACACGCTGGCACACCAGGTCAGATATCCAAATACTAAATCTGTTGGTCTGTCTGACAAACAAAAAGGTGTGGATTATCTTGAAGGTCTTAATTTTGCAGACAAGGCACATTTTACAGTATTGCAACGAATTTCCAGAGGCGACAAAAATATTTTACAAACTCTGTCACAATATATGACGCGCTTGGAAAGACAACTCACAGTGCCCTCCAGACTTAGATCAATGCGCAGGGAAGTTATGAACTGGAAGGATAGCAGTCAAAATAATCGTGAACGCATAGTAGCTAAGCTTACTGATGAGATGCGCAGAAAGGGCAAGACTGGAGATTTGCTTAGATCATTACAGAACATGAGCAAATACAAGCAATTTGATAACCCAGAAAAATCTGGAACACTAAAAAGAGCCGCAATTGCTGGTGCGGGTGCTGTGGCAGGAGCTTCCCTGGGCAGAAAAATTGCCACTAAACTGGACAAAGATCCTGATAAATACTCCAAAGCAGGTGCAGGCATAGGTGCACTAGCAGGATATTGGGCAGGTAAAAGATGAGACTTACAGAAATTTTCGAAGATAACAATCCACGCAAAGAAGTAGAATTTGACATGGCTTGGCAAAATAAAAAAGATGCTATCCCACAGGAATATCATTCAAAAGTTCGCACTTTGGCCCAAACTCAGTTAGCCAGGGACGAATCGCCCAGCGACGCAATTTCCACTGCGTGGGACATAACTAAGTCACAAATACAAAAGCAGGATAAAAATAAGGCTAAACAAGCCACATCAACTGTTAAAAAAAGTGATTTACCATCAGCGGACAGAGCTAGACAGGACGCTCTGGGTAGAAATTTAAAACATGACCGCTACTATCGACCATCGGACTCCAAAGATGGGATCCCAAAAAAAATGCCAAATGCTCCTGCAGGTATTGGAAATGCATTATCTAAAAGCACTCCCAAGGCATTATTGAAAAAAGCCATGGCTCCTTTGGATAATACGCTGGGGGATCTACTTGACATTGATAACGTCTTGGGCGGCAACCTAAACAAGAACAGTCGCCGCAATAGATAAAAAAAATTTAAAAAAAGATAAATAACTACATACTTAGGAACACCTAAGGAAAAATTTAGGAGATATTATCATGGCACAAACAAGAGTAAACGGCGAAGTAACTTCAGGTAACGGTCTGGGACCCACAACACATATCGTAACTTATAGTGGTCTTGAGGACGCAGCTAACCAAATTAGCTTAGTAGGTACAATTGCTGGTGTAGACACAACATCTGGTCACATTGCAGTACAATGCACATTGCCTGCAGCCAATATTGCAGCTTTAGCTAATGTATCTGCAGTAATTGCTACATTCGAAGATCAATAAAACCCTTTTGTTAAATTAAAATCCCTGCCCAGGCAGGGATTTTTTATGACTAAAATATCTGACCATTTAATTTAATGTATCGGATAAATAGTCGTATTATTTGGAGAGAATATCCATGGCTACAATTAAGTTTTCAGAATTTGACGCAGGCAACATAAATGCCCTAGGAACATTATTAGTTGGCATAGAATCTGGTGTGAATAAAAAGTTTACTGCAAGTGAATTAGTAAACGGATTAGCTACTCAGACATATGTGGCTGGCGAAGTAAGCACGTTGCAAACTGCAATTACTCAAAATACTTCTAACATTGCTGGAAATTCAGGCAATATTACTACTCTGCAGGGCCAGGTTAGTGCATTACAGGGCAATGTAGGCATTGTCCAAGGTAACATTGTTGTGCTGGAAGGCAGGGTAAGTGCCCTAGAGAATAATGTAAGTGTTAACCAGGATGATATTGTAACTCTGCAGGGCAATGTTGTAAGCATAGAAAATCAAATAGCCAATATTGCTGACACTGACTCGCAGACTTTATCCTGGGATGGTGTCACAGCAAACCTAAGTATAAGTAATAGCAACAATGTTATCTTACAGGAAGTGCTGGATAATTCAGGAAATATAACTGTCATCCAGGGTCAAATTGCAGACCTACAAGCTAACGGTAATATCCAAGTTTTAAGTTTGGATAATGGTTCCAATGTTTTGTCCATATCTGCTGGTAATAGTGTAGATTTTACAACCATACTTGCAAATGTCATAGGATCAGATGCTCAGACCCTTACATGGGATAGTGGAAACAGCAATCTTAGCATATCCGGCGGGAATACAGTAACCATAGATAACAACGCCGCCGGCAACGATACAGAAGTTCAATTTAATAATAGTGGTTCTTTGGCAGGCGACTCAGGTTTAGTTTATGATAGCACTGGTAAAAAACTCGCAGTTGGTACAGGCGGTGGTACTCTCCAGGTCAATAATATTGATGGCTATGACAGTGTGGGAAATGGATTAGCTTTGCGTTCAGATGATGGCGCTGGTGTAAAGGCCACACACGTTATTTTTAGAAGCCATGTGTCAGGTATAGAAACATTATTTTTACAAGGCAATGTAGATTTTACTAACATTGATACAGTGGACTTTACTGGTGCTAATGTTACTGGATTAACATCCACATATAGCAATGCCACAGTAACTGCCTACGCTGAGGCAGGATGGGCTGGAAACATTATACCTAGTGCAAATGTCACATATAATTTAGGTTCACAGTCTGCCAGATGGAATGACTTATACCTGGCAGGTAACACAATCCACCTGGGAAATCAAACTGTTAGCGCAACAGACCATGGTTTAACACTCAGTGTTGATAATTTATATGGTAATTCCAATGTCATAACCATGGGCACGAGCTTTATACCAGACACCAATGCGCAATATGATTTAGGATCAGCAGAGTATAAAATCAGACACCTTTTCCTTAGTGATAATAGTCTGTATATTGGAAATACAAATATTTCATCAGGCGCTAGCAATACTATAATTTTTAACAGTTCCATTGCTACTAATGTGGACACGCCTGCTCCTGGTATTTTATCCCTGGAGAATAGTATCCATGTATTAACAAATGGAACATATATTTTGCCAGACGGTCAGGAAGGGCAAGCTATTTCTTTAGTAGCAGCTGACGGCGCCGAAAAGAATTTAATCATAGTCGAAGCTACATTTAGAACTTTTGAAGATCCTGCTCCAGCGCAGACTGTGCCATCAAAACAAGTTTTACCATTTAATACAACAACATTGTCAGATGGCGGAACTTTGATTCAAATGGTTTTTGCAGCCGGTGCATGGAACTACTCCAAAGCTAACTAAAATTTTTTAGTTTTATTTACGCCTTCCACAATAATTTTCTGATCTCAATCCGATAAATAGTGTAAAGGACATACACATGAGTTTACATAATAATGTACATGGTCAAAGTGGTAAGACAGGCGGTGCTTTTGGCGCTGAATTACTAACTGGTAACCTGGAGTATTTTACTTTGTATACATCGCTTGATATAACAGCATCTGGCGATTATCGTGATAATACTCAGAAAGACTTTGACATGATAATACAAGTTATAGGATTAAGAGCTATGCCAATTATCATGAATACACCAGTTAAGATAAATGGCATCGGCGCGCAACGCATAGAAGCATATGGTTCTCCCAGCATAGAGGGCAGGGGTTGGATATTTAAATTTGCATTTGAGCGAGAGGGTGTACACACCATAGAGACATTGACAACAGAATTAAATGGAATTGTACTGAATGCGGGAACTATAAACACAATAGATAACGTAAATTTAGAATTTACAAAACAGGATATGTTATAATGGCCACTAAAAAAACTAACAAACAAGCTGATATTCAGCAGCTGTATTCTGAACAAAGCAGGTTGGATGCTCATGCTACCAATGTTATGTTACGTTTGGATATGCTTATCGAGGAAATACGTGAATTTAAACAAGATTCCAAAGCAAGAATGAACAAATTTGAAACATGGATGGTGGGTATTGTTGCCATAGCGTTAACAACACTCCTAGCCACCGTTGGAAGCCTATTAATGAGGTTATTATGAAATACGTTGATATAATTACAGAAGATAATTACGATGACTTTTTACCAGAGGAATTTACTCTTACTGGTGCCATGGGTAATTTAACTTTTACAAAAACTTTTAATATTACTGAATCTGACATCGAGGAAGCAGAATATCAGGGGCGTAAAGTAAAACTCAATAAACCCATGCAGGGCGATGTTAAAAAGTTCAAGGTATATGTAAAAGACCCCAAAACCGGAAACGTTAAAAAAGTAAACTTTGGGCATGGTGGAACTAGTGTAAAAGGCAAAGCCATGAAGATACGTAAAAGTAATCCCAAGGCTCGCAAGAGTTTCCGTGCTAGACACAACTGTGACAGTCCAGGACCCAAGACAAAGGCACGTTATTGGTCATGTAGGAAGTGGTAAATGCGTTTATCTGAGCTCACTGATGGTATTGAACTTTTTGAAGCCAGAATGGTCTGGCGTAAGGTGGGCAATAAAATTACAAGAGCAGTCAGGTGCACTGGTGGGCCCAGAAAGGGCAGAGTTGTAAAATCTGGTTCAGACTGTAGCAAGCCCATAGATATTAAAAAGCGCATGACATTCAAAAAGACTAAAGCTAGAATGGGTAAACGCATGAATCGTAAAGCCCAACGCAGTAAAAGAATCAATCCAGCAAGCAAAAGATTGCGTAGTATGAATAGGCCGCTGAGAAAGAGATGAAAGCCAACGACCTCAGAACACTGGAAGTATTCCTAGCTGAATACAGTGGAGTGGGTCAGCAACCCGTAAAACCTGGGGCGGCTCCCAGTGGCCCAGTTCCTAGTGGTCAACAAGCACTTGACACAGCAGATAGAGCAAAAGCAGAACGAGATAGAAAATCTGCAGGATTGCCCAAGGATGATGTTAATACTGATCTAAGAGCAAAAGCATCTGCTGGGGAATTATCCCAAAAACCCAATAATACAGCTGACGTTGAACCCACCGGTGATGAAAAAGTAATTAATCCACCTCAAAATTCAGGAACTAATATAAGCAAAGTACAATCAACTGGAAGCCCCACAACTGGTAAGGGACAAAATCAAGCAGTATCCGAAACAGACAAGCTCAAGAAATTCAAGCCCAGAGGTGCGTTTGGACGCAGTGCTGTTAAGACAACACTCAAAAAGAAGTTGCCCACAGGCAGATTGCTCAAGGAAGCAGACCAACCTGAGTTTGTGGTAGAGATAAATTTCAATAACAAAGAAGTAGTTCGTAAAGCACTATCAGGTCCAGTTAATTGTGGCTTTGAAGCAGAACTTATCTTCCCCAGAATACAGAGTTTTGATGATAACGACGACGCATACGGTGAAGATGATGCCATGATAGACAGAATTAATAATTCTGAACATGTGGATGAGATCAGAGATCTATACAAAAAGACTTTATTCGACTATGATAATGCATATGGCGAAGCGTTCTTCGAATACCAGATGGAACAAATGTCCAGAGACTTTGAGGACGAAGATTGGGTCAACGACTTTGTAAATTATAGTATCGACGACAATGATATAGCAGATTACAGAAAAGAAACATTGGCTACTGCCAAGGAAGATGATCCCGCTGAGTACGAAGAGCGTCTTGACTGGGAGGAAGATGCCTGGGGCAGAGAGTTAGCAGAACTTCGTTACCAGGACGACATGCAGGAATACTGGATGGAGAACTTGGACGATATTAAACTGGAAAGAATGGTTAACAGATTTGAGGATAACAACAGACACGGTATCGACAATTGGTTAGAAGATATGGACCAATCAAATACCCAGGAATGGCAAGTTGCCACAGAATATCTACAGGACGGAGATAATTATCAGGGATCATCCAAACAAGATGCCTATGAAGAAGTAGAAAAATGGTTGTTTGACTGGGCAAAGATGAATAGCCACAATGCTGACATAGAAGTAGGCGGTTACCACGAAACAGAAAGTCATGATGGCTGGCGCATAGAAGAAGACCAAAGCCTGGACGGTGATGGTCAGGGTTTTGAAGTTATTAGTCCGGTGTTTGAAAACCCCAAAGACATGCTCAAAGAGATAAAAAGTTTGTTTAGTTATGCTCAGGACGCAACACAAACTAACCGCTCCACTGGTTTACATGTAACCATGAGTTATGCCGAAGAGTCAGATGTTCCCACTAACATTGCCAAGACAAAAATGTATGTGTTGAGTGGTGCTGACAACCAAGCCAAGGTATGGAACAGAGAGTTTAATTCATACAGCCAGAGTACCAAGATTCAGGTGCTACGAGCACTCAGAGCCATAGCAACTGGCAACGCATCAGAAGATAATATCAAAACCATGGATGACATGATTACTCAGTTTGATGCCAGCGGCGAGGCAAACAAGGTTGGCAGACAAAGCACAGTCAATGTCAAGCAACGCAGAAACTCTGCTGGCAACAGCCTGGTGGAGTTCAGAGCCGCCGGAGGCCCAGGATACATAGACGACTTTGAGCAAGTAGCCAAGGACGTAATCAGATATAGTGCTACTATTCAAGCCAGTTATGACGACAATGCATATAACAAAGAGTTTGCTAAAAAAATGTATAAGTGGCTTCAGGATGCTCAAGACGTGGAGGACCCACAGGCTTACAGTGCTACCAAGGGATTGAGCCCACAGGATGTATACAGACAGTCAACAGGTGATACCACAACTGATGTTGACAATCACCCTCTCACAAACTACATGATGAAGTTTACGCATAGCACATTCCAGGACGGAGTCAAGCAAGCACTCACAAGATTCTTTGATAGTCTAAGACATCAGCAGGAGTATGCACAAAAGCACAACTTAAACGAGTATGAGGAAAATCCTGAAGAAGTATATGCTGACTTTAAATCAAGCACTCGTGAAGCATTGACTGACTTACTGGTGTTTTTGTCACTGAGTGCAAACACAGACAAGATGAGCACCAAGGAAGTCATGGCTATCAGAAAATTAGTGAGTCAACACGGTTTAAACTCAGAACAGTTTATTAAGGCACTAAAGCGTGACACTGGTAATCCCAGATTAATTCCCGATCCCAGGGACAAGGCTGACCGCACCAGAATATTTAAGCGTGGCGGTAAGTTAATTGGCAAGGACCTCATGTCAGATGCTCCTGAAAAGATGTCAATTTCTGTTGCTCCAGATCAGGTAGCACTAATGACAGCAGATGGTCTGAGATACATTCAGCAATATGACGACACTGAAGATGCGTACCTGCCCTTAAAGAAAACAGATTATGATTACATCCAGATGGAAATCAAGGCCCTGAACGAATTGTTTAATAAATCCAAGGCTAATCCCAGTGATACTGAGCTGGATGTTGAAGTCAGAAAGGCGGCATTTGATTTAAGCAAAACTGTCAGTACACGATTTAACAGAGAGATGGATGTAGAGCGCATTATGAAAAGACACTCAGATGGTGGTTTACAATATGCCCTGATGTGGCAGAAACAACTTGCACGTCCGCATACTGATCCAAAGATGGCACAAAATTTAAAAACTTTAGGAGTAGAAGTGAAACCCACAGAAGAGAAGCAGGCACCCTTTGAGAGTCTGATGTCAAAGTTCGAAGGTAAGAGTTTACAAGAACAACTTATAGTACTTGAAAAACTGGACAAGCAGAAGATTGATGAAACCCATAAAAAAATTACTTTCAGAGAAAATACTGTGCCAGATAACAGGACAGTTACCATAGTAAATGATTTACTATCAGAACATTTCCCAGCTAGCGATTTGGACAAGCAAATGGAGGCATTTACTGCAATTCCCATGCCCGAAATGATTGATAGATTTAGATCTATTGAACGCACACAGGGTCCTGATGCTTGTTGCAGA
>Ga0181377_1000727_pt1 | contig 11742 bp, 12 predicted proteins | sample LowvirmetaG_9_FD_130160 | JGI IMG/M metagenome (GOLD analysis project Ga0181377, IMG submission 130160) | Marine viral communities from the Subarctic Pacific Ocean - Lowphox_13 viral metaG | ecosystem: Environmental > Aquatic > Marine > Oceanic | place: Subarctic Pacific Ocean | collected...
CCTGCTTTTTGCATTAACATGCTTATTACTCCTCCTCCTATCTTTCCTTGGTTTGCAGTTTTACCTTTTATCTCTCCTTGAAAGCTTGTACCATCAGTAGTAAAAGTTCTCAGTTGCATTTTAGCTCCAGAAGTAAAGTTTATATATGCATCTTTAGATGCTGAAGAAACAGTTGAAGAAGAATAATCATCTTTTTCAATAGTAGCTTCTTTATTTAAGATACTCATTTTACTATCCGGTCCTAATTTCTTTAATGATACTCCTATAAGCTTTTTCTCTTCAAATAATTCTAATAAATGATTATTTAATTCTGCTATATCATTATTTCTTAATGTAATATTTTTAATTGCAGGAGATACTATCCATATATCAGCTGGGTTCCATTTATCATCTGATATTCTCCATCCATTCTCTTTTCTTACTTTTTTCCATGCTGAATAAATAGAATCTACAAATTCTGATCCTCTATGATATTCAAAATTAGAACCTGCATATGAATTTAATTTCTTTGCAGTATTAATAAAAGTTAAAGACCAACCAGGTGAATTAACAATAAATTGTATAACATCTTCTACAGGTGTATTAGAATCAATATCTTTTGCTACTGATTTTAATTTATCTTCTGTTAAATCTTTTTCTGTAATATCATTACCTATTTTTTGTACTAGAGCATTAACTAAACATTGACCTGATTCTTGTATAGCTGTCTGTGCTGCTCCTCCTCCAGAACCTTTTCCTCCTCCGAAATCTTCTGATTTTTTAAGTTTAGAAGTAGTAAATTTATTACCGTCTTCATCTTCTAAGGTAACTGGTCCTTTGCTAATATCCCATGATTCTAATTCTGCTACTTTTGCTCCTGTTGGATCATTAACTATAAATGAACCTCCTTTATCTAATTCTAAAGGTTCTTTATTTTTAATTTTATAAATTAAAATATCTATCCTTTCTTCTTTAGTTTTAGAATTTTGCTTGCTTAATTCTTTTGGGGTAAGAGGAGTTTCTTTAAGATTAAAACCAAACATAGATTCAAACAAAGCCATATCCTCTTGACTATTAATGTCAGGATATCCTTTTCTGGTCTTATAGGACCATTCTAGTATGACTCTGTCTATAAGGTTCATTATGCTTCTGGTTCTTCCCCTGGTTCTTCAAAATCAATAGGTTCATCTGTTAAATCTTCTCCACCTTCTTCACCACCTGCGTCATCTGGTACTGCTGGATCTTCTCCTGCTGCTCCTCCATCTCCTCCAGGAAAGTCACCGCCGCCGCCTCCACCGCCTCCGGTGTCAACATCAGCAGGTTCTCCTTCGCCTGCTCCAGTCATAGGTGCTTCTTTATATAGTATTGCTAGTTTATCTAATGCTTGTTGATACTCTGCTATATTAGAAAGTAAATACCTTTTACCCATTATTTGAGCTTCGAAAGTTTTACCTGTCCACTTTAAAATATAGTCTTGACCATTTTTTAGATTTACTCTAAAAGAAGTAGGTCTTGGAGATATCCAATCAATTGACTCTACAAATTCTTTAAAGTCTTCTGTCTGTAATTTTATAATAGCTGCTTTAACTGTAGGAAACTTTCCAAGTATCTTATCAGTAGCATCTTCTAATACTGTCTCTTCTGGAGCATCAGTATTTGGTTCCTCTTCTGGTGTTGGTTCTTCATCTTCTACCTCATCAAGCATAGATTCAATTAATGTACCTAATTTTAACCCACCATGTACTTCTTCTAATTCATCGGTATAGTCATCGTACCTATCTTGATCGCTTTGAGCGTAATTAAATAAGTCGTTTAACGCAGTATTATTATGTAATCTAGGATTTATAATTCTTACTGTATTAGGATGAGTATCACCTCTACCTGTGAATAGTTCGTAGTCTACACCTTCTTGATATTTCTCTTTTAAGTAATCTACAACAGCCTGTATAGCATCTAAATCATATCCGAAGTGAATTTCATCTTTAGAGTCTTCATTAACTTTACCAACAGCAGTATCGTAGTCCATTTCTTTTCTACCTGATGCTTTAGCTATTGCTGCATCAATTTTATTTAATATATCACCGTACTTATCAGCTATTGGACCTCCTTCAGGTTCAGCTTCTTGCTCCATATCTCTCATTACTTGAGCTCTTTTAGCTTTTAGTTTAGATAGAATAGCTGATCTTTTAGAAGAGGTAGGTTTAATATCTTTCTTTTTAGCTAATTTAGATTTTAAAGCTCTCATTTTCATAAGAACTGGGTCATTAACATCCATTGTTTCGTGTATTAAACTTGCATGGATTTGGAACTGAGTAAATAATTCTTGAAGAGTTGCTCTTGATCTAATAATAGAATACTGTTCTGGTCTTTCAGTTCTTAGGTATCTTTGTAACTTTCTAAAGTTAGTTCTAATTAATTCAAATAATTCTCTTGCTGCAGCATCTTTTCTTATATCATCACTTCTCATTAACGATTTAATATCTTCAACTATATCTTCAAAGTCTTGATACATTTTAAAGAAAGAAGGTAATCTAATAATTTTATGTCCAACAGAACCAGTTGTTTTATTTCTACCTGTAAATTTAAAATAGGTGTCCATATTTTTAGAAAAGAAGTCATCATTTTTATCAACAGGTCCGTACTGTTTTTCTAATCTATCAACCATAGCTTGAGGTAAATCGGATACCTTAAGAGTAGCACCTTTCGGCATCTCATTAACTTCTCCGTAAGCCTCTAAAATAAGTTTATCTAATTTTTTCATTACTTCTTTTTCTTTTTGTATCCTTTATGCCAGTGTTCGTTAGTAGTTTCTATTTTTAACTCATTAACTGGGATATCTAATACTGTATTTCCGTTTTCAAATAAAACGTCATAATGAGTAACTACATATTTATTTCCTTCTTTTACTAAGGTATGTTTTTCTGGAATACAAGTTCCTTTCCCGTATTTTTCATGAACTACTTTAGCAGCACAATCATGTTTAAATCCAGGCCCAGCTTCGTCTATATCTAATTCTTGATCTCTACCAATACCTGCTACTTTATCTTCTAAATGCTTTTCTAATTGTTTCTTTTGAGCATTTAATTTTTTAAGCATATTAACTGCTAATTGTTTATTTTTTGGGGACTCAGCATCTTTATACATTTCTAGATGAGTCTTAATATGTCTTTTGACTACTTCTAAACCTTTCTGAATTTTATCAATTGAATCTTCATGAATATTTTGATCTGGTTCCGATAAGTCAATACTAAATTCATCTTCGATATGACCAACTGCATTATATGCAGCATCTTTAATATCCATTTCTCCTACATGAGCTATATTCTTAATCACTTGAGTTAAGTCGTCATATTGAGCTTGTACTTGATCAAAGCCCTCATTCTTTTCTTCTAGATTGTCTCCTACTCTACCGTATTCAAAGTTTATTCCGTAATGTTCTCCGATAGCTTCCATTACCTCCATAGCCTCTTCTTTTTCACTGAATCCTGATTCAGCTGCTTTATCACTAATGAGGTTAGTAATAATATCCATATCACCTCTTCCTTCTTTTATATTTTCGTTTTTAACTATCATAGACTTAAGTAACTCTATAGCTTTTTTATAAGCAATATCAATATTACCAGATGCTTCAATATCCTCTATATGTTTTTGAGTAACATTTTCTTTAACTTTATCAGTATAAGCCATATTAGTAGGATCACCTTTAGAAAGTTTTATTTTCTTTCCTTCTTTAGCCATAATAGTCACTCCACCTGCTTGATTAGGTGCTGCATGATGACCATGTTCTTTAGCTCTACCTATAATACGTTCTTTTGTAGCATCATCTAAAGGTTCAGTAATAATAAATTTATTACCTTCTCTTTTATAAGGAATACCTCCTGCTACTTTATCTACATTTTCTAAAGCTAATTGATCTAAAGCAGGTTGCTTTTCTTTTGAATCTAAATAGTGATATGCTGATGAGATATATTCTCTAGCTAATATTAATTTAGATTGCCACCAATTAGGAAAATCTACTTCTCCATCATGTTGGTTATATTTTTGTAATTTTTTAACTAATTTTGCAGCATACTGAGTTGTTTCGTATGCAGTATTTTGTAGCATGTCTGGTTCGTCATCAACATGTCCTACATCTATGTCAGGTTCGTTCATATCTTTTTCTCCTTCTGTTTCTTTTATTTCGTCTAAGTCGTGACTTGCGTCTACAACTGGAATACCTTGAGACTGTAAATCCATAGAAGCATCATATATAAATGCTCCAACATCTTCACCTGGTTCTCCATCGTCTTTAGCTCTAAAGTTAAAGTATATGATCACATTACCGTCTCCATCGTCATCTACTATATCAGTTTTAACATAAGTTGGATCTAAATTTTGATCTAATACAGCCATTGCTTTTTTATAATCAGATCTTGCAACCTTAATATATGTAGTTTGATGTGCTCCTTCTTTTACTTCACTTAAAGATTTAAAGTGTTTTACTAATTCATTAGCTAATACATCTACTTGTATGATTGGTTCTCCTGAAGGTTTAACTCCAACCGATACTAAATCTTTATTAAAACTAAAATCTTGTAAGACTAATTTATCTTTACTGATTAAAAATGAAAATTCATCATCTTTACCACTTTTATACTGAACATATATTTCAAATGAATTTGGTTCAATATTTTTAGCTTTCATAGAACCTACATCATCACCTAAAGATTTTAAACTTTTAGCTACTGCTTCACCTACTTTTTTTGCAATAGCTTTAGTTTCATCTATAGAAAATTCAACGTTCTCTTTGATCTCTGTTCCATCTATACCTTTTATAGCTTTAACATCATCAGCATCCTTTAGTGCATCTGTTTCGTCATCACTCATTGATACAGCTGTGGTTTGTCCACTTTTAGGAGTTACTAAATAAGTTTGAGAATTTGCTTCTTTTAAAGTATTTAATTGTTTAATTAAAGATTCCTTTAAAATATTTAACTTTTCAGTGGTTTGTTTGATATCTAGAGAGTTAATATCTTTATGTGTACCGTCTTTAATAGTCTTTAGTGCGAATTCACACTTACTTAAACGGTCTTTAAGTTCCTTGTAGGTCATTTGCAAATGTTTTATATACGTATATAAATAAATAGATTAACTATCCCAAATAACGTTTTTAAACTTCTCTGGTGATAATCCAAAGAAATCAGTACGCCACTTAGTTTGTTCGAAAAAATCTAAGTTAATCCATTCATGTTTTTTATCCCATAGCTCTAAAGCTACATCATCCCAGTCTAATTTAAGAACAAATTCTTCGATTTCCAACTTTTTTTCAATTAATTCTTCATAGTTAAAACTATCCCATTCGTAGTGGAAAACTTCAAATACTGCATCTTCAGATACATAATCTATTGAAATATCAATTCCCCATTTAGGTTTCATTTTAACTAGTTTCCAAAGCATTGGATTTTGTTCCTGAGCTATATAATATAGTTGGTCTAGTGCATTAGATTTAAATCCTTTTCTTTCAAATAAGTCACAATGATTAATATGTGCACCATCTCTTTTATCCGAAGTAATCCAATCATACCTTAAACAGTCTTCATGTCTTCTTGCTATCGGTTCATACCCGTTGCGAACTAAAAAAGCTTGTTCTGCTTTTGTTAGGTGATAACCATTTTGATCAAATAGATTTACACAGTTAGGATCTTTAAGAACTTCTACTTCTTCTGTAGCATCTAGAAAATATGCTTCCCTATGTAATTTAGATTTAGCAATTTTCATATAGCTTAGTATCAGTTAATATTCTTACTTTTAAGGGAAGATTAAGAAATATACAACAGTACAATCTAGTTCTTCCATCTATCATGTACATTTTTTTATTTAGCTCTAAAATACATATAGGGTGATATTCTCCTTTCTCTACTAAATTATAGAGTTCTTCGATTGAATATCCTCTATCAAATACCCTTGGATGTAACTTTTCTCTTTCTTCTAATATTTCAATAAGTTTTTCCTTATCTTTTTCTTTTTCAACACGTGAAAGAATATTTTTACATTCTGGGGAATTAGTAAAGTTAAGGATATTTTTATATTCTGTGTTGTTAAGGTATGTGGTTTCTGTTTTGCTTAGTGTATGTAAAGCGCATTCTTGATCGATTTCTTTGAGAAAAATTATAGGATCAGGATGCCATTGAGAATATAAATTCTCTACATCAATGATATCGAATCTATTTTTATTTTTTTCTTCCACTCTTCATATTAGCACACCAATGGTACATTTTAGCTTTCTCGCCTGAAGCGTTCTTAGCTTTTCTTCTAAGGTCAGTAACTGAACCGTTACAGCTTGCTCCAGATTTTTTAACACGACCAGGTCTTGACTTACCTTTCTTCTTTCCATCTTTGAAGTTTTCGGCGGCAAGAAGTTCACCTATCATCTGTGCTAACGTTAATCTGGTCATTATATTTCTATTCCTCTTCTTTTAAGTTCAATTAAAATAAGATGTTTTTTTCTTCTGTAAGAATCACTTTTATACATTTCTTGTAATTCTTGAGTTTTAAAACTACATGGGTTATGATGTCTCCATGTATATCGATTACCAATTATTTTACCTCTGGCATCTCTTGTATATTCTTTAGTACTAGGTTTTAATTTTATAGACATTATTTTTTCTTCCAAATTTCGCCTCTTCTACAACGAACAACTGCCCCCGAGGCGTATGCTGAAGGCCAGGTGTCATATTTTTGTTTTGCTAATCTTGTGCATCTATCATCTTTTTCATTAATAATATTTTCATTTTGCATTTCTGCTATCGTACCTGCTACAAGGTTTCGAATATCTTCTTTGGTAACTTTTTTATCTGCTTCTTTTCTATCTTTAGTAGCTTGTGACATTGGCCATTTATAGTTACTGCCTTGATGTTGTCCAGTATATTCTTCTTTACCAAGAGCTTTACCTGCTTTTTCTGCAGCTTTATGAGCATTAGAATTACCATGAGAAGGTTTCTTTCCTGCTTTTTTCTTAGCATTTATATTAGCCCAAAGGCCTTCTTTCTTAACTGTTGCTTTTTTTGTATTTTTCACGACTGTCTTTCCTTTACTTCCTGCTTTCTTTTTCTTTGCTGCAGTAGCGGCTCTTTGGCCTTTAGTTAAACTTTGTGCTTTCGCTTTTGGCAAGCACCTATCAGGGTTCTTTTTATTTTTAGAAGTACCACAAGCACCAGCTATTTTACCAGAGGAGGAGATGCGTACCCACTTCTCCTTCTTAAACCAGTCTCTTAAAGACTCTATTGTTAAATCTTTTACCTCTTGATTAGTCATTCTAACCTCCGTTTTGAGAGTGCATTATAAGCATTCTAACTATTACTGTTGCTAATATACCGAATATAATCCAAAGAGCTCTAGTAACTCCATCTTTCCATCTCTTGATGTCATCGATTTCAGCTAGTTTATTTCTAAAGTCTACTTCGTTTCCTTCTAGTTCTTTTCTATACTCTGTGTTACGATTAGTATTAACTATTACCCCATTTTCTGGGTTTAATAATGTATACTTTAAATCCGAAATATCTTCTTTCATTGCTTCAAAGTCTCTTGCCATTTGTTTTAATTCACCGTTTGGCATGTGAGTCTTAATATGCTTAATTTCGGATAACAGAGCGTCTAGTACTTCTTTTTGAGTCATTTAATTATATGTTTAGATTCTTACCCTGTACCTAAAAAGAGGTACTTGTCTATATATAAATACTTTACTTTTTTGCTTTATTCAGAACCTCAATAAAATCTTTTAGGTTAGCCATGACTTTTTCATTTTGAGCCGTAGTATTACTGTTCCAATCCTCTATAACTCCTTGTTCAGTAACGTAAGCATTTGACTGAACTGTATATTCATTTACCCAGGAAGTCAAGTCTTTTGCAAAGGCATCTATAGAACCATTGATCATACTTGCTTCATATCTTTTGTATAGACCTGCTTTCCTTAGCTCAGCTTCATATTCTAATGTACAGTCAAAACAAAATCCATGTATCTTATACATTTTTTTATGTAGATGATGTTTCATAGAACCGTTACACTTAGGACAGGCTAGAGGAATTCTCAATGCTTTTTTAGCATTGTCTAACTTAGTAATATTTTGTTTAATACCATTTTTAATGGTCCACTCTTTACCTGATTCAGTCCAGATGTCTCCTTCCTTATATCTACCAGAAGATTTACTATAGCCAGTTTGAGACTTTGTTTTTGCTGTAAAGTCTTTATTAACTATGTTTCTTACTCTCTGAACATCTTCTCTTCTAAATTCTTTCTTTAGTGAAGAATCACTCATATCCTAACTCTTTTAATTTTTCTATAACGTGATTAACATCTCCGTTTTTGCATCTAATTGCTATACCGCCTTTAGCTGCCCATTCATTAATGTTTGACTTTTTATCGTCTATTAATATACTATTTTCATTAGCATATCTTTGCTTATCTTTAGAGTAAGCCATTATTACTTTTGGTTTAGGGTTAAGATTATTCTTAGCCCATAACTGTTTACCTAACCTTGAATTATTATGTCTAGAAGGAGAGGTAAGTAAATCTGGTCCGTAAGGTTGAATAAAGTTCCATAACTCTTTACCTTGAGGCATCCAATCCATTCCAACCCAAAATCCAACTCCAATCTTTGTATCGATGAGGTGCCAAAATGATTCAATACCAAACTTCTTTTCATACTCTTGAGGATGCATACCACTGAAGTGATCGAACCTCTTTTCAAAATCTGTTAATACACCATCCATATCACAATATATTTTATATGGTGGCTTTTCTTTTACTTCTGGAAGCGGATACGCTTCTAATAAATCTACTAATTTTCCCATAACCTTAATTTATAATTTTTGTTTAATGCCTAATGAAGGTAGTCTTAATGACCAAACTTTCTTAACATCTTCTACATCTTTTTTAGTAAGGTACGGATTACCGTCCTCATCAAACTGTTCTGTATAAGCGTAAAGATATTGATCTACTACATCTACAAAAGGTCTTTTTTGTTTTTTAGCTGTTAAATATAAGCCTTGTATATTAGCATCTATCTCTGAAGGTAGTGTTAAATACTCAACTCCATTTGCTATGATTCCTTTTTGAATAAGAGTTCTAAATTTCATCTCTTCTTCAGTACCAAACTTACCATCGAATGCTCCTCCTTTAAAGTCTTTACCTCTTTCATTTCCTCCTGCTTGAGTTAAATGCTCTATTTCATGTCTAAGTACGTCAGATATTTGTCCTGATATTTCTTCAAAGTCTCTAGGGAAGTTATATGGATCTACTGCAAACTCTAATTCTATTTTAGGTTCTTCCCAATCGTCATTGTCTCCAAATCCTCCTTTATAAGCTCCGCCGTCTCTCATTATTTTATCTATACCTTTAACAAACATTACTTTTAAGTCATAATCAAAACTTAAGTCAGTTTCTTTCTGAAATTGTTTATCTACATCATCGGGTATGCTCATTATTAATACAGGGTAAAGTTCTGCTAAAGTTTTTTTCATAGAGACTAAAGAACTTTCTTTTCCAACATCACCAAAATGTCCTTCTTTATAGTGGTGTAATTTTTTCGTTAAAGCATTTTTAATTGCTTCAATACTTTTATTAGTTAAATAAGTAACTATAGAATCGTACTTACCTTCTGCCATAACTTCTTTTGTTTGATTTTTAATTTTATCTTCCCAATTGCGGAAAGTTATATTACCTTTAAGATATGCTTCTTTCTCTAACTCTAATAAATTATCATCTTCATTAGTATTAGATGTCTTTATGTTACCTAATCTTCCTTCTAGGTTTTGCATGTGATGAATCATTTCATGAGAAAATGATCTTAGTATATCCTTATCATGTCTACCTTCTATATAAAGTACTATTTCTTTTAAGTTAGGATCATAGTGAGCTGTTTTACCAAATAGGTCTTTAGCGTTAACCTCATCCTTAACAGTCTTAATTTCAGGTAACGGTGTAATCTTTAGTCCTTCATCAATCATATATTCTAATAATGAAGCCATATATTTAGTAAGTGAAGGAGTTTCTTGTCTAGTTTCTTCTTTAGTAAAGTACTCAGATATAAAACCATCGATATTACTTGCCACTATTTCAGCTACTATTTTATCTTTCAAGTCTGTTAGTATATTTAAAATTTCTTCTTGATTTAATTCACTAGGAAAAAAATCTGCTATTTGATCTAAGTTCCCTGAGAGTATTTTATTTCTAAAGTCAGTAGCTCTAACTCCAGATCCAGGTTCAGATGCTAATGCTAAACCTTGAACATTAGGAGCATTTTTATACGTAGTAATTCTTCTTAAGTCTACAAAGTCTTGATCTCCTCTTATTCCAGTTACTGCTACAAACTCTTCTTTAGGATTAGCTTGTGCATAATCTTTTGAAGCAAACATAGGGTTCATTTCACCGTCTAATATTTCTACATTACCTAAATGTTCAGAGTATATTTCCCAAATTTTTATTGCTTCTTGTTTTGATATTCCGTTTCTTTCATTACCGCCAACAAATACTAGTACCTTATCTATTTTAGGTTTATTTGTATTTCTACCTTTTAATAAGGAAGCGCCTGTATCTTTGTAATTATCTTTATCATATATAGAACCATTATAAGAGCCGTCGAGTAAAGATTTTACTACGTTAAAATGACCTCTATGAGGCGGTTTAAATGCTCCTGGGTATAATGCTATCATGCTAAAAACGCTTGTACTTTTTGATCTATTTCTTTAGGAGAAGAATGAGTAAGCTTATCTTGGTATTTAGGATTAAATATCATATCAATAATATTATCCATAACCTCTGAAGCTTTAATATCAAACTTTTCTTTATCAGCTCTGTATTTATCTCTAGCTTTTTTAAGTTGATCCATTCCAGGACCTACTCCATTCTTCTGATAATACTTTAAAAATTCTTTTTTAATAGCTTTATCTTCAGATCTACTATCTTTATTATAATCTAAACTTCCTATAGCCTTAACAAATTCTTGCTCTTCTTCTTGACTCATTTCAACTGGTTTAAAGAAAGAAGAACCCTCTATGCCATTTTTATCATTATACCTTTGTAAGTAGTCTTTAACTCCGTTTTGACCATTTTTTGCTGCTAGATTAAACCCTTCTACTTCTTTAGCATACTTACCTCCAAAATCATTTACAAAGATTGAAAAATTACCCTTAGTTAATTTATCGTATTCGGCTATCTTTTGATATACGTTTCTCCAAGTTGAGAAGACAGCTGATGATGGAACATTTCTATCGGCTCTAGCAAAGTTAGAAATATAAGATATCATAGGATGAGTATATACCATCACCATATAGACCTTATATCCTCTACTTAGTAGGTTATCAAGTCCTTTTCTAAACTGTACTCCAGAAGCTGTAGTATCCCAAACAAAACTAGTTTTCGATTCTGCCGCTGCTGCTACGTCCTTTGCTACTTGTATTGACGCTGGACCTAGTTTGTTGTGGTACGGATGGTCTGGATCCTCCACGTACTTGTCCGGGTTGAATACCGGGAGACTGCCTAACTGAAGTTGGCCCAGTAGGTATGTTTTCCCAGCTCCTGCCCCTCCTGCCATTATTATAGCTTTCGGGCCTGTTGTAGCTTCTAGGATTAGATCTGATAATTTTATCATTATTAATCTGATTAGGGTTATTATATGTTCTTACTCTTATACCTTTATCTTCCATTTTATCTATAAATCTTCCGATAAGGCCTCTATCTGGTCTTTCAATTACAATATCAACATCGTCAGGTGTTGGAATTCTATC
>Ga0181377_1000728_pt1 | contig 11738 bp, 5 predicted proteins | sample LowvirmetaG_9_FD_130160 | JGI IMG/M metagenome (GOLD analysis project Ga0181377, IMG submission 130160) | Marine viral communities from the Subarctic Pacific Ocean - Lowphox_13 viral metaG | ecosystem: Environmental > Aquatic > Marine > Oceanic | place: Subarctic Pacific Ocean | collected 2015-12-10
AAGAAAAGGACACCTGGTTTTCCACTAGGGCCTGATGGATACCCACCTTCAGAAGATACGTCTGAACCACCAAATAGTGTAGTGGTAACAGGTGTGTTAAATGTAGTTGGTCTTAAATTGTTTATTACTTGTCCCACATAAATATTATCGTTTGCACAGTCCCCAACTAAATGTGCTGTACATTTATTATTTAAAGAAAAACAATATTCTTGTGCGTTTTTTAAACAATCATCACACTCTTTAGTTTCTAAATCGTGAAATATATTAGTTATTCCATATATTGGGTCTAACTTCAATGCTTTGGAGAGTTCTTGTCCACATTGGCAGTAGTACTTACATTTAGTACTATTAGATAAGACTTCTGGTTCAGGATTGTAATGTGAAAAAGCAGAAACTATATTAACGTCTTTACCTTTGATGTTTAATTTTCTATTTAGATTTACTAATTTCCAGTCAGCTGGTGTAGTTTTATGTATAATATCATAAGTTGTACCTACTTTTGTTCCAGAACATGGTTTATAAAAACCACAGTCTGGTGTGACTACTATATAATGTAATAATGTATTACCGTAATAATTTTTAAAGTTATTAACTATAATATAAGACTGGCTTAATTGTGGGAAATTAAAATCACATTTTGCACCGTACTCATAACTGTTATAGGTTGGTAGGTAGAATGAGAATAACCCGTTTTCTTTCATATGGGTCATTTGTGAATTAGATTTATCACTTAACATGTAGTCTTTTATTGTATTATTTTCTATCATTCTTTGCCAGTTATTTGTAGGTTTTTCTGTACTTATATCCCAAACCAATTTACCGTCAGGAGCTGTACTATCTACAAAATTTAAACCACCAAAGGTATTATTATCGACAAAAGGTGTTCGTATGTTACCACATTCACTATCTGACAAATAAAGTGTACCATCAAGTTCTATTGTTTGTGTAGTGTCACCAACTTTAAACTCAAATGGTAGTGATTTTTTGGTTGAATCAAAGAATAATTTTTTACTACTAACACCATTAGATGCTTTTATACCACGATAATAAGGAGATTCTAAAGTGTTCCCACTAGTATCTAATCTATGACCTAAATTTATATCTATAGCTGTTGCACCACCGGATAAGTAATAGAACCCACCTTTAGAAGTTGAGCTCCAATCTGTTTCATATTTTAATTGTATGGTTTGTCCACTAATTAAGTTTATTAATCCCGTGTCCAATGTAACTGGTATTTGTTTGTGAAATATGGTAGATGATGTCACAGAACTTAATATACAACTATTCATACCACTAGTAGTTAAATCATTTTTATCAACATCTAATGTTAAATAATCATTTGCAAACCCATCTGTTTTTCTACTCCTTACAACTTTAAACTCAGATAATGTTGTTCCGGTACCACCTGTCGATGAACCTTGTATTATAGAAGCTGTAAAATTAAAGTTTAATATTCCAGTATTATCTGGTGCATCACCACAAATATTTTTTTCTCTCCCAGATGTACAATCTCTATATTTTTCACCAGCATTAAATTTAAAGTCTGTGTCTGTTGCTACAACTTCTTTTTCACCATCACCCGCTTGGATTATGGAGGTATTTATAAGTCTTTTAATCTCATAATCGTTACCTGGGTAACTACCTGTAAATCCGGAAGGATATGCTTTTTCTAGGTACTCACACCACTGACTATCAGTATATTTTATATTTAAATACCCCTTATATGTAAACCTATATATACCACTAGTTAATGCGGAATAAGTAAGGTAGTTGTCCACATCCGACTCATTAAAAATTAATGTCCCATTATTTCTACCATAAGCTTCACTAAATGTATATGGTCTGTATTCTAGAGTAGTATCACCGATTAGTTTCATTTTTGTTTGTCTCTCTATATTACTAATAGGCACTATCGTATTAGCTGAAAAAGAAGCTCCACTTAAATGTAGGTCATAGGTTTTATTAGTTATATTAGGGTCACCGGTAGTAGCTGTAAATCCTGTGTATAATTCTGTTTCATCTTTTTTATCGTATGTTGTAAAACAAAAATCTGTTACAGTGTTAGCACTAATAGGTGCTATAGTATACAGAGCTGTGAGAAGGTCATGTGCTTTAGGACTATGTTTTGCTCCAACCATTGCACCTTTTTCTGGGTGTACATGGTAGAAACCTACATATTCTTCTCCGTTTGGTAGTAAGTATTCATTACCTGATGTATACAATCCTTCTTCCGAACCTATTTTTGTGGGGCCTACAGTACATTCTTTACTAGGACAAATAGTTATTGTGTTAATATCACCATCGACAGTATATGTAAACCTTACATCTGTAAATGTATTTAAAGAACTTCTGTTAACCCATTGTGATATTCTAGAATAAGTTCTGGGTATATTTTGTATTTGTCCTTGCGAGTTGATTGTAGGATAATTTTCTATACTTCCGATTTGTTGTGTTTTTAATTTTTCTTCAAAAGCTTTTAATTGTGTCTTGGTAGAAAATTTTAAAGAGTAACATTTGTCAGCTTCACTAAAAAGTTCATTATTTTGTAATTCACTTGCCCAATTTAATGGGTACACATATTTTCCATTTTTAAATACTTTTCTACTTTCTTTAACCTCATTGTTTTCTACAAATCTAGAAATATTATATGGTATTTGTATTAAATTGTTAGCTGGTAGGTTTACATCATTTAAGTTAACGTTTGGTGTTAATGGGTTTTTCACCGCGTAAACTCTACTACTAATTAAATCTAAAGTCTCTGGTAAACAATTTTGTGGTGTTAATTGTTTTTTGTAGTCGTATATCACTTCTCTATCCGACAAATCTTTAGAGTGTAGTGTTAGATAAGTTGTTTCTAATTTTATTGTTTGTGGTGGTGTTGTAATTTGTTTTACAGGTTCTATAGTTATAATATTACCTTTAATTATTTTATCATCATCTAAATTAACCTTAAAGTCCAGTGAATGTACATATTGACCGCATTTTTCTATGAAAATATCCATATCAAAAGATAGGTTATGTATTGTATTTCTTCTAAATGTAACACCTGGTATTATCATTTGTAAGGCATGTGCTTTACCACCAATAATTTTACCAAAAGGTTCTATAGCTCCACTATTAGGACTACTACTAAAATAGTTTTTATGACTTAGAAAAGCACCAGTCATTGAGGTGTTTATTTTTTCAAACCCAAGATTGCCTTTAGAATTTGTAAAAACTTCTAAAATTATGGGTGTGGGTTTTAACCCTATAAACTTATTTATATTATTATATTTTAGTATTTTTTCGTCAAAATATAGAAATGTTCTTTGTACACCACTTTTTATTTCTACAATAACATCTACTGGGTAATTAGTATCATAAATAAAATTAAATGACGCTCTTTTACTTATTACTTCAGAAGGAGTTCTACTATTAACATTTCCGGACATAAAAAAAACAAATTTTATTTCATCTCCTAAAACTCTTAAATCTATTTTTGTTCTATATACTTTTTCTTCCATATTATTTTTTAATATCCTCCACCACCTCCACCTGAAGAACCTCCAGCTCCAGCACTTGATGAATATCCACCTCCACCTGAAGAACCAGCACTAGAAGTTGTATTTATACCCGAGGCACCACCACGTGAGGGTGGTGTAGTTGTAGTTGCTTGTTGGGTTGGACTTGTGAGTCCTCCACCACTATTTAAATTGTAGGTTTTTAACCAACCTAGTCCTTGATTACCAAATTCTTTTAAACCATACACACATAAAAGATTATTTGTACTACCTTGTTTTGTAAAGATTGGTTCGGATTCAAATTTTCTTTTGTTTGTGTTAAATTCATTAGCTAATATTTTACCTTCTTTGACCACTAACTCACTTCCCGATATTAATGACTTTTGATTTATATCATATTCAGAAGCATAAGTGGATATTGGATTAGTTGTATTACCGGTTAGTATGTTATTATAATATATAGTATTTGGTTGAGGGGCTTCGGGTGGTGCGTTGAAACTCATCATCCTTGCTTGGAATTGTGGTGCTGGAAAAGAAGTATACCCTGTAGGATTTACTGTAAAGGTAGTTGTATACCCAGAATCATAGGATATTCCTGACATAGAAAAACATCTATAGACAAATTTATCTCTATGAAAATCAGAATTTTCTATTTTAACACCACTAGTCCATAGTGTTGTTGCTGGCATCATTTGTTCTACTATCCTTATCCAATAGTCACCCATGGATTGAGCGTAATCAACCATTTTAGTGTAGGTGTACTTATTATTATCACCACAACTTTTATTTAGATAATCTAGGTACATTTGTTGTAGTACTGGATACCCACCAGTTTTACCGTCATTTATAGTCATTCTATTTTTAACATCAATAAAATATTTCCAGAAATTATCTCTAAATAACTTAAAATCTAATTTTTTAGCATTAATTTGTGGGTTAGTTGAGTCCCAAGTTCCACCACTTGATGGGTATGGTGGTGGTAATGTACCCCCACTAAACATGCAATTATATAAACTAGATTGTCTCCAAACATCGTACGTCAATCCTTGTCCTATGTTTAAATGTAAATCAACATTTTTAACATTTAAAATTAGTTTTTCGTTACTTGTTTGGTAGTATGCACTTCTCCAATATCTATCGTTAAAACTATATCTTCTAGTTTCATCTTCTGTCTTACATCTATTTTTTTGAAACATTTCGACATATCGAATTCTACTTATAAGTATTTTTCTCCAGTTTGGGTTTGTACCCGCTGCGGTTAATTCTTCAAACTTAGCAATTAATTTTTCTTTTCTTCTTTGTAATTGTCCACATTTTTCCCTATAAACATTGTTTTTAAAGTTTTGGTGTGTGTTATTTATTTGGAAAATGCCCATATCAGGGTCTAAATCTGGTCTATATATATCTTCCCCTATTTCTACCCAAGATTTCTTGTCGTCTATAATTCTTTCTAGGGAATACCCAAAATACATATGTGGGAATCTTCTAAATCTATCTAAATATGGTGCTTTAGGGTTGTTAGAGTGTGTACCAGTAGACCAAAATCCACCCCAAGTAAAATTATTAAATTTAGTTACTACACTAGGATTACACCCACTTAATGTTGAGGCTTCTTGATTTATAATTAAATCTGATTTATGTTCCTCTGTTCTTTCGAACCAACCAGCTCCTCTTTGGAAAAAGAAATTGTTGTTTGTTGGTGGTACTTTTGGGTACCCAGAACCGTCTATTGGGTAATCCCCAAAATTAAAGTTATTAGTGGTTGTGCCGGTAACATATGTAAAAGATGAAAATGGTATACTATATTTTATTGTTTTAGTTACATATGTCCCACCCGAAACAACAGCCCAAGTATCATAAAATTTATTTAAATTTATTTTTGCGTCCGCTAAAACTATATACTCATTAAACTCAACTAACGCTTCAGGTGCACCCATTAAACCTAATAGAAATTCTATAGATTTCCTAGTACCTTTTGATTTAAATAGGTATCCTGTGTTAAGTAGTATCCTCCTATATAATTCTATATCTAATTCTGCTGGTGTCATACTTACACTACTACCAGAATATTCTGGTGCTGTTACCCCTAATACGTTGTCTAGGAATGTGTTGTTATTTAGTGTGTTAGGTGTTGACCACCCTAAGGTTCTTGCAAAGTTTTTAATTAATTCGTTAGGTATGTTATTTTTACTGTCATATGTTACATTGGTCATATAAGCTATACCATCTACAAATGTTTTTATATCATCAAAACTTCTACCATATATTTGTAGTGTTTTTTCTATTTTTTGGTCTGTGGTATCAAATTCTTTTAGTACTGGTGCCGTTAAAAATCTAGAAACTAAGTTAGTTTTTTGTACATCTAATTCATTTCCTAAGTCAGATAACTGAGTCAGATAATTAGTGTACCCACTACTAGTTATGTCTATATTAATAGCGTCTTGTTTAGGCCAAGTTATCATAGTATTACTATAAAATGTTCCACCCGCACTAGATTCTTTTATTAATTTAAAAGTTGCTGTATATTCAGGTACTACATCTCTGTTCATTAAAAACCTTTCAACATAATCGAAGTTTTTGAATACTTCGTCACTTTCTAAACTATTAGGTTTAATAAAGAATGTATCCGTAGTACTACTATTATTTATAAATGGATTACCCTCAACAGTAAAAGTTAGAAAACCTGTAGTTACAGTTTGTGGTTTAAAATCTATTATTTTATATTCTAAAGCATTTATTTCCCCACCCAGGGTTAAAACATAATTTTTATATTCTGTAGTTAAGTTTCTTAATTTAGATACTGTCCCATCTGCAACTTTAATTAATGTGTCAGCTCCATAACCAAACATTTCTAAATTATTTAAAATTTGTTCCTTACTAATAGGTGTATTAAGTAACTCACCATTTGAGGTAAATTCTATAACAAATGGATTTGATATGTGGTCTACACTTACATTAAAAGTAGTTTGGTCTGTACCACTATTGTAGTTTATATTATAAGCTGTGGTATTACCACTTTGGTTAAGTGAATTTACCCCATCAATGAATAGAGCTGCGGGAAAAAAATTAATGATACTTTGGGTGGCAACACTTAATCTCTTTTTTAATGAACCATATAAAACTAATTCGGCTATATTATTTGTATCGGTATTAATGTATACTTGGTAATTATTTTTTACAAATGCCTGTGCTGTTTTTAAGTCGTTAAAATCTAGAGACTCTAGGGTAATTGGATTAGAAAATCCTTCTAGTTTTTGAGGTGTGGATACACTTCGAGTGTATTCTTGACCAATGGAAAAATTACCCATGGTCATTTGTGAAGACCCGTCTGTTATTTGATTACCTACTAGATTATCACTAAAGGTATCTCCTCCGTGTCCTGGTGCTGGTGGATATCTAAATCTATTACTAGCCATAACTCGTTAAACGTTTATTGTACTAAATGTCTTACTAAAATCTATATTGTTACCTCTATTTGCTCTAATTTCGTATAATTGGTCATTAAATTGGTCTCTAACCTCATATAAATCGTATTGTTGATAGATATTTTGGTTAAAGTCATAAAGAGTGTAGATTCCGTCGTCTATTGATTTAGATTGGTTACCGTATAATGCAATAGCTAAAGTGTCGAAATCATGGTCTACCATTTCTACATCTAAAACAATTGGGTTAAAAAATGTATTTGTAATTATAACGTTTTGTCCCGGTTGCCCTATAAATGGAATCGCGTTAGGATTATTTGATGGGGCACTTGTTGGTGTTAGTGTACAAAATATTAAATTTGTTTCAGTGTTTGTGTAGACGTATCTTGGTGCTACCTGATTTGGGTTTGTTAGGTTTGCTGCTACTGGTTCACAATAAAAATTAGATGTTACTATTCTAAAAAAGTTATGTATTTTTTCTCCATTTGCTTGTAAGTATTCTATTCTATAACCCACTAAAGAATGGGGTTTAAATCTACTTCTATATGCTGCTGGTACATTATTTAAATCAAAGACAAGCCCTTTTACGTTTGGTAGAGAAGCTAAGATACCACAATCTATTATAGTAGTTCTTATCTCTACTGGTCTAATATAAATTGTATAAATTCCTTTAGATGCGAATACGTTGGACGGTAATTGTAAATCGTATAGTCCACCTAGAATTTCAACACCGTTTGCCCCACCAGTATTATTTTGGTGGTAATGTGGTGTTAATAAGGTATTTGCTGGTAATTGTGAAACTACAAAATTAGAGGTTGCGTCCCTACTTGGTGTGTAGTGTACAATAATTTGTACGTCGTCTGGAAGTACGTCAGCTGGTCTTTTTATTCCGTATGCTCCTAATGCCATTTTTAAGGTTGTTTATTAATTTTATAAAACCCATATCCATGTAACTCTAACTCACCTAAATTTGGTGTTTGTCCTAGTCTTTGGGGTTTTTCAAAGACGGTTATTTTACCTCTTTCAATAAATATGTTAGACCTGGTTTCTGGTCTTTCACAAACATTCATTAAAACCTCTTCTTTTGTTAAAGGTGGTATACAACCATTTCTAAAAATTTTTTTAAATCCCATCTATTATTTTATTATAAATATCCCAGTAATAATTTATACTGACACATTTTGTTTATAATATTTTTCTTTATATTCTTTTATTGAAATTGGTTTACCGTATTTAAAACCAAACTTATTTCTTGCTATATGTTTTTTTAGGGGAAACTCTCTGTGTATTTCCCATAAATCTTTAGTTAACTCTACCTTACCTTTATTACTATATTTGATTGCTTTTACTATGTGAGTGTCTGCGTTATTTAGTGATTGTCCTGGTTTTAACCCCCATATATCTTTTTTTCTTTGGAAACTTAGGTCCATCCAAAAATCACAATCTATTAAAGCAACCTCAACAGATTCCAGTAAGACTCTTTTAATTAAATCGTAGTCCAATTCTTTACCTTCTTCTTGTGTTACAACCATGTCTACATCCCATGTAGGCCAAAAAGGTCTTATTTTCATTATGTGACTTGTAAAAGAACCTGTAATATAAAATTCAAAATTATTATACCATTTTTTTTAGATATTATATCAACCCATTTATCCAACCTTTCTACTGTAGGCATATAAATTTTTTTATCTACTTTGATGTACCCTATTTCATATTTTTTATGTTCCCCATATTCCATAATCATTTTAAATTAAAAAGGTACTATAGATGAGGCCGGTTGTATGGATGATGAGGATGAACTATTTGCACCACCACAAGGATTATTTAGACTATTAACACCACAAGGTAACCACGCACTATTATAGGTACCATTATTAACTATAAAATCACCAGTGTTAGGGTCACCACTACCTGGGTCCATATTAACAATTTGGCAAGGTGGTGGCATTACTGAACTATATTGTGCAGACCTAGCTGTTGATGAATTTGGTCCAGCAGGGGGTTCTAAACATTTGTTATCAACAATATCCCAGCCAAATTCACAACCACAACACCAACAACAATTTTCGTTGACATCTGTAGGGTCTACATTATATATACATTCACCTACTTGAAATGGTACAGAAGTATATGCTGTATTAATTGTTTGGTGTGGGAAACTTACTGGTGTTGGTAAATAGTTATATAGTGTCGTATTACAGACATCACATTCTACAATGGTTCCAGTACCACATGGGTCATTATTAACATCAACGTTACACGGTAACCACATTCCACCATTAATATTTATACCTATAATAGAACTAGGGTCTCCTTGACCATTTTTACAAACTGGAGGTGCGACAACTTGAAATAACATAGTTTGTAGACTTTGAGAAGTGTATGGGTTTGTACTATTTGGTAGGGGTCCTGCTGGTACACAACAATAACAACAATTATCATCATCAGAAACTACACAATCATTTATTTGATATGTGATAGCGGGACTATAATTTCCTAAATAGTTTGATGGTCCAGTTAAAACATTACCTAAGGTAATATCACAATCTTCACAACCTAATGATACTGGGTCTACACAAACAGTTTGACAAGCACCCAAGGATTGGTATTGACCTAGTCCGGTTCCTGGGTCTAAACAATTACATGTTCCCGGACAATTAACACAATCCCAACTATCTGGTATAATTGTATCACAACAATTTGTTGGGTCTAGTTCACATTGTGACAGTGAACTATATACACCACTAGGGTGTTGGTAACATTCACATGGTGGTCTACACATTGGTAGAGAATTAACCACAAGTGCTGTAGTGGGTGCTGAAGGACCATTACAAGGTATATTAGGGTCACTATTTATGGTACTAATAAGTAATCCAAGGTCAAGTAAGTACCCATCAGGACTATACTGAGGACTACCCGCCTGACTCGGACTATACATTACATTCACACTGGCATTACTTAAACAATTGTTAGGTTGACTATTACTTGTCATAACATTATACCAATAATTAGGGTCACTATAGTAGACTATAGCAGAACTACTACCACCAAATATAGATGGGAGGCTAGTGTCCACCAATACTCTTTTCAAACGATAGGTACCATCCGCTACTTGTGCAAAACAGTCAGGGGATTGTTGTAATCCTGTTTGTGTTGTATATGGAAAACATTGTACATGACTAACATAATTTGTAAAACTATACCAGTAAGCACCAATTAGAGCACCACTCAATACAGAACCAGGACCATCAAAATCATAACCCAACCCTCTAGCTTTAGCAAAAAACACTTGTAAAGCTGTTAGTTCATCTGGGAAATATCCTGCATTTATTATTGTATTGGCGTATGCTTGGGACTGCCCCATCGATACTAGATATTGAGCATCTGCAGCGTCTATAGTAAAATGATTTAACGCTGTAGCCCCTAGAGTATTCATCTGTTGTAAATAACCATCCCAACCTGACCATCCTGATGTAGTTGCTGAATAAGGGTTACATTTCCACATTGTTGGAGTTGGTTGGTAACAACATGTACTGGTGTCACCTGTACAATCTGAGATAGTATTATACCCCACAATAGCATTTGCGTCCCACACACAAGGACAAACTCCAGTACCTGCGTTTGGATTTCCTGTGTCACAAACATAGTATCCTGTTTGTGGTGGTTGACAACAAGGAGTTGCATTTGCTGCTATATTACATAATGTTAAATTTGGATATACACAGTTAAGTCCAGTAGTACATTGTTGACAAGAACATGGTCCTATTTGTGTACATTGACAACTAGATGTTCCAGCAAAAAGTCCAGTACCGCTTTCTCCATAATTGAACATCTCTACTTTTGCGTCCTGTACACTCATACCCGTATTAAATGTTTGTGGTAAACTTAGATTTGCATTAACCAGATTTAATTGAGCGATAGCATCATTCCAATCAAGGAAAGTTACAGACTGGGGACATCCATTTGCTGTGGTATATATAACATTTGAAGAATGACAATGAGGGGTTGTTCTAAATACTCCACCAGCACCACCATACTGATTAGGGTCAGGATTAGGACAGGACCAACTACCACCGTTTGGATTTACAGCTTTTTTACTAAGAAATGGCGTATTTGGTGGGTAAGTTTGTACTATCCAATCAAAAAATATGTGAGGCCAGTTCCAGGCACTGGTTCCTGCATTAATACCCATCACTCCGAACCCATTTGTTCCTACTGGGTTTATTGGGTATTCCAGAGTTGCGTTAGAACATACAGTATATACTGGTTGCCCTGGAAGACATTCATACATCGTAGGAGTTGCAGCTGTGGTAGGACAACTGGTGTCACATGGTACCCACATTGGGTACCCTCCATTTGGTTGTCCACCAGGAAATGTACTAGGTGTATTATTTGCTAATTCATTCGCGTATGCGTCATACCATTGGTGTGGATTCATAAAACTATGTAAAACGTGGTCATATTGGTCATACACCATAACAAAACAACAACTAGTTAATGTTCCTCCACTTCCACCAGCGTCAATTACAACATCACCTATGTTATAACTTATCGCCGGAGTCCATGCTGGGGTTGCAAGTACACTACCTACTATTGGCGTTGGTATTACAACGTTACTTAACGACCAAGTACCAGTGGCGTCAATTACTGGGAATGTAACACTCCCTGCTGTTTTACAATCTTCACACGGACAACATGTAGTATTGTTAGAACCTGTACCACCTAATGGGTAAGAATTGGCTGTACAGTCTGCTAAAGTATTATAAGCTGTACAAGCACCATATGGTGGTACTGCTGAATAAAATGGTATAGTTCT
>Ga0181377_1000729_pt1 | contig 11697 bp, 27 predicted proteins | sample LowvirmetaG_9_FD_130160 | JGI IMG/M metagenome (GOLD analysis project Ga0181377, IMG submission 130160) | Marine viral communities from the Subarctic Pacific Ocean - Lowphox_13 viral metaG | ecosystem: Environmental > Aquatic > Marine > Oceanic | place: Subarctic Pacific Ocean | collected...
ATGTGCATCGACATTACACTTAGTACCGTCTTCGTATTCTAGCCATACTTCGCATGCTCTGACATCTGGGAACTCACGAGTATCCTCTGGTTCTGACACATTCTCTTCTAGGTCATTGATTATCATGATCGGATGATCAGCCGCTAAGACATCATCACCTTCACACTTTCCTGTGTAGTTAAGTGGATAGTACTCTTCATTTGTCATATCGTAGACAGAGACATGCATGTCTAGTTCATCTTGTGAAAGATCTAGAAGTGCTTCGAGTAGCTGTCTGTATGTATAGTTCATTTTGTTTCCTTGGTTGGTTATGCTTATATTATACAGCGTAGTTTATACTGTTACACTAATGTTGGCTGTTGCTTAATGCTAACTTTGCCTTGAAGAAGAAAGTACTCAAGAACATTTACAACTTGTTCTAAGACTGACCAATCAGCAGCAACAAAACCTTCACCTAAAGTTGTGCTGTCAATCCACTCCTCACAGTCAATTCGGATTTGTTGTGCTGTAGATAAGAGCTGACCCCATGTCCTTCCAGACGGAACGGACACCGGTTCATCTTTTTGTAATGCATCATTATACATTTGAGCTTCAGTCAGAATTGAATTGACTTTTGCTGCCACTTCTTGTGTATCGAATGTTGGTGTGACATAGATGTTCATATGAACTCCTGATTGGTTGGGTTATGGTTATATTATACTATACTTAATTTCGGGTTGCACGATTTTTAAAGTTTTTTGTCTGCTTCAAGTTCGAAGATCTCTGTTTCAAGATGCTCAGCCTGCATTGTATACTGCCCGCACAGACTTAAGTTTCCATTCCTCTGTGCTTGGAAAGCTTTTTCTCGAAGTGCAGCAAGATTTCGCTTCTTTCGATTGATTGAAGTTTTAAAGCCGAGTAGTTCTAGTAGCCACTGCATGATGTTCCCCTATTGTTTTGTTACTGTTGCGTGTGTTCGAATCGCAGCCTGAAGATGGAGCAACGGCCAAAGATCATCTTCGATCTTTACATCGAACATTGTTGAGACTTCTTCCCTGATCCAGTTGATGTCGTCTGTCTCTTCAAGCATCTCGGCGATTGTTAGTATCAGTGTATTTTTCATAAGTTCTGACATGTTATACTCCTTTTTATTGCATTGTGTTCGGACTAGTCCAGAATTTTTTTGGTAGATTATGTGAAAATATATAACATCTACTGTAATAGCCGAGCGTGCCTGTTTCAGAGTCGCTGTTATCTAGAAAACTGAAGCCTTCATAATTGTCTGTATTATGAAGTATTCTTTCGATCATAGCACAAATGCCCTCTTTAAAGCCGACAGTTGCATACTCGTCTGTTCTGCTTAGTTGATAATTTGCGAATGCTAGAATGTCTGAGACAGGTTGTGTTTTTTTAGACATGATAAACTCCTTTGTTTTTGTTGTCATTGATTGTTTATATTATACACCAGGTTAACCCTGGTTACATTTTACTACCTCTTTTGTGGTTCAACATAGTTAAACCCGAGAAGTTCAAAGACCTGTTCCTCAGACTTCCCAGCAGCCAGGTTGTTGCCATCCTGATCGAAGAGACCGTGTTGACTGAGCTTTAAGTCTCGAGCTTTGGCAGCCTTCCGCAACTTAATGTTGTTCCACTTAGAACCGGTCCACATCAAAGTGCACGTGCCCCAAGAGTCTTGGGTTGCCTCATAAAACTCCACTTGAACTCCATCATAGAGCACTGTGGTTTGTGGTTTTCCGTTCTTCTTGGTGCCAAACGATTCGAGCAACCATGCTTTGAAGTCACCAGTTTCATTGTCTTGAAACACAATGTCTAAGTCACCGCACTTCTTCTTGCCTCGTCGAGCAGAACCACAAAGTTGTATTCGACTATGCTTTGCTTCTAGTTTGTGTGTGGCAATAATCTTGTTATACAGATCGAATGCCTCTTCTCTTGTGATTTTGTTTCCGCCTAAAGCTTTACCGCCCATATTATCTCCATTGGTTGTTGTGTGGTTTTATTATATTATGTTTTGTTTTTTGTTGCATGAGTTTAACATACATCGAAGTCTATTTCCCAGCTGCCGTCTTCTTTTGTCCGATACCAGCATCTGTGACTGTATCTCTGTTGATAGTCTTTCATTGCTGCCTCGATAGGACATCGATCGATTCCGTCTAGGCTGAAGTCATGCTCTAAGTCCTTGGCATGTGATTCAATATGTCGAAGCTTGTCAGCTAGTGGAACTTCTTTAAATGTTCTGTACATTCTAGCCTCCCGAACATATTCCGGATCAGGACTTCCTTTAACACGTGTCATTATTGCAGCTTTATGAAGTACTTCATGCGGAGCAGCATCTTTTGCAAAAACCTCTTGGCTGTCTAGATCTATGAGTCTCCATTCGTCGAGATGTACTTGATCGACTTCATCATAGCCATCGATATATTCTATTACTAGATTTCTGCCCGGGCAATCGAGTCTGACTCTGTCATATACATCAGGTGTTTTAGGTTGATTTTTCATTTTGTTCCTTGGTTGGTTGGTTATGTTTATATTATATAGTGTTGCTTTATAGGTTGCACGAATTAATTCGAAACAATGATACCGTCATCGGTAAAGATAACTTCTCCTGATTCAACTTGTGCATCTACTTCGTCACATACTGAATCAAACACATCTTTAAAATTGTTAATCAGATCAAAACCAGTCGTACTCATTGCCCAGTCATGTTCTTTATTTAGATCGCCAGACACATGAGACGGAAAGACCAAATCGATTCCTGACTGCCTTAACTTTTCTATTATCATGTGTGCAACTGTTGTTCTTTTCATATTAGCCTCTTGAGCAAAGAGTGGAATGAAGATCTTTATTGTACATATAATCTTCATTGAAATACATCATTTCACCGATCGATTCGGGAAAATAGTGTTTAATTGCAGAAAGAATACCTGTCAGATCTGCAAGATTAATGTCTGTCTTTTCTAGAACATATGACGCGTAAAGATTGCTGCCTTTTGGCCAGGTGAGACTAGGTCCTCCCATACCTGATTTGAGCCAGGCGAAGCAACACATAGTTGTTCCATAGCTTGTATCGAACTCTCCAATTAGCAAATCATATCTAGACATAGCATTTTCAATAACAATGTTTTTCATTTTTACTCCTTTGTTTGGTTGTGATTTTATTATATTATGTTGTGTTTTCCGTTGCATGAGGTTGATGTGTGCCCGCCCTATCCCGAGAGTAACCAAACTCCCACTCCACAATACATACTTCAGTTCCCAATCACATGTTCGCCATGATTTCTTATCGACTCTTCCCATGTATGTATTGCTTAAACACCAACCACGGAGTTATTTGTTTTTTGATTCTCCTCTGCTATAGAAATCATCCATGTGATTCTCAGCGAACTTATCGAGAAATAACAGAGCTTCTTTGATGACTTGCCTTGTGTCACTCCATTCGTCTGTTTCTTCTGGTTGCGGTAGGTCATGTGTCTTGCTGTATTCACAGAGCCATTTCCAGACTTGGTCAGCCGGTTCAATATAGTGAGGTGACTGTGGATCATCGATATCTTCGACCCTTGTGCAAAGTGTAAATAGTTCGGCCCAATCACTAGGTGAATATAGAGATGATGGTAACATTTTAACTCCTTAGTTGTTTGATTATGTTTATATTATAACTTGCCTGATTGTGGCTTACACGATTTTTAATCCTAATTTTCGCCTCTCATTTGTACAGATCGGCCTTGCGCGTGAGACCAGTCGTTTTCTGGGTCGTAGTCATCAGCTTCAGATGCCATATCCTTTTCAGCTGCTGCTTCTGACTCTGAGTACAGTGTGTTCTCGTTTCGTTGGATAGACAATTGCTTAGATGCCTCGAACAACACGCCCTGAAGCGCGTCGACGTCATCCTCTGGGATACGAATGGAGTATGAAGTTCCGAAAGAGATTGTACACATCCCGAGCGTGTCGACTGCAACTGTGATGCCGAGTTTTCTTCCGTAAGTCGACTCGTCGTCGACTCCTAATGTTTGAATGATATTGTTATTGTATAGCATGCTTTACTCCTTGTAACTGTTAGTGTGATGCTTTAGGTTTTTTATCATAAGACAGATATGCTTCTTTAACATGATTCTTTTTTTGCCAGTATTTAAGATCCCTATTCCGCTGCCAAGAAGATATCTTTGATACATCTATAGATACTATCTCGCCTGTATTATTTATTATGTGAAGATACATTACAGCCATCTGTCAAATCCGGGTTTTTTGTTCTGAGTGATACTCTTTTCATATCTAGTTATTTTCTAGACAATGATTTTGATAAGCTTCAGCAAAACCAGGTGTGGCCCATGCTGCTGTTGAATTGATACATGCACTCACAGCCCAAAGTCCATTTGATAGTGGGCCTTTGTTTTGATTGTATTTGTCGAGTACAATCTCGTATTCGTAGAAGTCACGAGCTTTCTGAAGTGCATGCCAGTTTCCTGCTTTCCAATCTGATATATCAACATGCTTCTTGAGCTCTTTATAAATACATCTTTCGAAATGATAAGAAGCCATAGAGTAAGGGTGAATACCACGCTCGATTCTTTGATCGTATTCTTTTTGAGCTGCTATTACCATGAGGTGCCTGATTTCAGATAATGTTTTCATTTCAACTCCTTTGTTGTTTACCTTTATATTATAATATGTTGTATGTAAAGTTACACGCAACTGTTACTTAAGTGTTCTATAGTATTCTTCCGTCTTCTAAGAAAATTGCATCTAAATCTTCGTAGATCTCTACAATAAGCTCTTCAGTTGACAAAGAATCATAATGACTTTCAAGTTTCTTGTACCACTTTTGACATAACTCATCTTTCCAATCTTCAATTAAGCTTTCAATCAAAACTAGATCTTCGTCAGAGATACCTTCTTCATTCGGGTCGATAGCTGCATAGACAGTTTTGTTGTGAACATAATGAGGATAAGCCTTTCTTTCGATCGATGCATGTATCTCTTCCGGATTAAAGCTTAAGTTTTTATTAAAGTGTTTTTTCAAAATCGATGTAATCAACTCAGCTGAGAGAACCCCGGTAAAGGAGGCACCGTCGCCCTGCGACCAAAACCCAGTATATCGAAAGTTAAAATTATGAATGCCTAGAAGGTCTGCTTCATCATTGATGTCATCGATCACCTGATCGTCCCAGTAGGGATCAACTTCATAAGTATCAATTAAGCTTTGCTGTACATTTAAATCTAGCTCTGAAAAAGAGTAAGTTGTGATTGATTGTTGTTTTGGCATTGTTTGCCTCCTTTGGTTGTGTTTTATTATATTATGTTTGGTTTTATGTTGCACGCATAATCTTAGTTCAACTTAAGTTCCTCTGTAATATACCATCGGCCGTTGGCTGTTTTAGCATTGCTTCGCACTAATCGACATATATAACTTTCTTCTTCTGTTGCATTATCTCTTTCAAGATATCGTAACAGTTCTTCCATAGTATCACGTGAGACGCCGTCGTAATCGATTAACATTTCGTTGATTAAGTTTAATAACATTGTTTTCCCTTGGTTGATTGGTTATGTTTTTATTATAACATTGGTTTTGCGCTATTACACGAAAACTAGCCTATATCAAAGGCGTCTTGTGCCGGAGATACTTCTTTAATTAGAGCTACAGTAACGCCCTCACCAATTGGGTCATGAGCCCCATGTCTGTTTGTTTTTGCTTCAACCAAAGATAGTATAGTTATTTCATAATCAGATAAATCAATATCATGTTGCTCAACAATTACTGGATTGTTATTTTCGTCATGACGATTAACTAGCTGATCAACAAACTTGCGAGCGAAGATCATTGCTTTTTCTTTTGATGTGTGTTTTGAAACTGTTCGGTAATCAGCTGTATCACCTTTGAAGTATCTAACATTGTACAATTTCATATATGCTCCCGAGTTTATAGTCTGTATTTTATTTTGGAAAGATTAATATATGATGGGATTCTTTGCAATACAAGATTTCCTTCTTGATAACATAGTTCATCATAGTTGTTCAGAGCCAGTACCATATTCATGATCATCTGTGATTTCCCGAAGTCTTCTTTGACAGATTTCATTGTCCACACTTCGGGTTTGATGTTTTCTCCAGGCCAAGTTGCAAGAAACAATCTTTTTCCATCTGATTCTGTGATTTTTTTATTAAATGTTTTAAACATTAGTCCTCCTTTGTAATTGTATTATATCAGATCATATTAACAGTTGTACTTTTAAAAACTCATGTAGCTGTTAAATGCTGAAGATCTTCGGGCGTTTTCTAATTTAAGTATTTCCTTTTGCTCGTCACTAAGACTTTGGCTTTTTACATTTGCTTTATAGGTTTGAAACTCATCCCAGCTAAGTGATTGAAGAAAGATTTTATAGTCCATAGGACCTCCTTTGTTGTGTGTTTTTATTATAACATGCTGATTGTTGTGTTACATGTTTTAAACTTGGATAATCGAATCTCGGAATAGATCTATGTTTTTGTATTGTTTTCTAAGATTAATAATCTTGCTTCTAGAATATTTTTTATAGTATTTGAGACTGTCACATTTACTAACATAACTGTTCCACGTTACAGAATGAACAAACCTTACTTCGTCATCCCAACCAAAACAGTAGTACTTATTCTCACCGCTGTATTTGAGTATTTTATGATTTGGGAATATGGAGTTTTCGCCTTTAAGGCTGACACACTCAATGAAGATTGGATACGAAATATGCTGATCAAAAATAACAATGTCTCCCCATGTATGCTCGAGAATATTCAACTGAACATCTTTCAAAAAAGGATCTTGAAGCAAAAGCCATTCGCGTGTGTTCATTGTTTTTTGGAAACTTTGGCCTAGCAAGCTCTGCACTTTTGCTTGGAATGCTAAACCTCTGATTGCTCTATCACTTTCCGGGTCAAATTTAGACTTGAAACTCATTTATCACCTCTATTTACAGACAACAGATCGACCGTCAATTAAACCCTGATGACCTGTGGGTGTATGAATTCGTGCATATTCAATAGCTTCATCATAACTGTCAGTTTTTATATCAACTTCTTTGATCACACGCGATGTCTGCCCTGAGTCTTTTTTATCTTTTATTAAAGTGAATTCAAAATCAAACATACCGACTTTGCCTAGCTTAGCTATTCTTTTTTGTTCGCGTGTCAGACCGCCCCGCGCGCGCGTACGCGTAGCGCGAGCTATCTTGCGCTCAGACTTCGATTTTACTATTATTCTTCTTCTCATATTATTCTCCTTGGTTGTTTTGTGTTTCTTTATAATAATCTATTGCATTAGCAACTCGATCATGATCATCAGAGTAAAATGTTATTTCACCGACAGTTACTTTATACTCTTCGCCAATATACTCAAAACCTCCGTAGTACTCAAGTGATCTAGTATTTCTCGAAGCTATCCACCCTTCTTCTGTTGACACAAATACATAGCCGGCTCTGGCATCTAGACCGACAGCATCTGCGCTTACTCTTTGAGCAGCTGAATCTTCAAAATATTGATCGACCTTTCGCTCAATTTGTTCTTGTAGTTCCCACATATTTTTCTCCTTTGTTAGTATGCGTTTATATTATATTACCTATGATTTTGTGTTACATGTAAATAATCAAACGCTGATTCAAATACTTCAGGTGATTTCTTGTAAAGCCACTGTTCTTTTGCATATTCTTGAAACTTCTCTATACTTTGCATATCATTATCCCAAGAAACCAGTGAAGACAAACCCTCAAACGTTCTTGACAATTCAATCTGATGACTGGTTGATTCAATACCTAGGTAATCAAGTATAAAGCTGGGAGATGTCTCTCTTTCTAAACAGATCCCATTGTGTCTTTGTCCTATACCGCCTGGGAAAGCTATAGTCCACTTTACTTCATGGCCGGCAGCAGATGATAATATATCAGACCTGACATTTGCTAAGAAACAAAGAAGTAAATTGCGGAGTAATCCTTTGATTTCTGTACTGCCTCCGGTCATTATCCACGCTTCGTTTTCAACATTAACGGTTGGCATTAGATCGACATGAATAAGTCGATTTCCTATTTTGAACAATGTCGAAACAGTGTTACCAAACTTTCGATATGTTTGAAATATTGCTGGGTTTGATTCAACAATCTTTATAATACTTTGCTTGTCTAGCTGCACAACAAAATCTAAATCATTTTTATTATTATTTGTCTGCCAAAGATATCCAGACTCAAAGAACTGTGTGGAGCCGGCAGCAGCTATTTTTGGAAAAAGCGCCTTTAGAATATCTCTTGTTCTTAGATAATCTTTATGTGTTGCTAATGATATATCATGATCCTTAAAAGCGTTGCCACTCATAATCTTACTCCCTGCTAGTTGTTTGGTATTAGTCTAAAATTTTTAAGATCGATTTCAGACATCGTGTATCTTTTTCCGTCATAAGGTCGGAAAAAAATAAAATGTTTGTCATTGACCTCTTTGATCGTACACAGCTCATCTCTAACAAAACCTATCTTATTATTTTTAATCGCAACAATATAAGTGCTGTTTTTATTCTTAACGTCTTCGTCTCTAATAGCTTTAAGCTGATTTAAAGTCATAATTTCCCCTATTAAACAATTATATTATATAGTGTTTAATAGCAAATTACACGAAAAAAAGGTGTGAAAAGTAGCCTTTTCAGGTCTTAGGGGGTATGTGGGGGGTCAGACCGTCAAAGAAAAAGAGTTTGATCCTGGCTCATTGTTTCTTAGCGCCGTGAAGGGTATGTCATACGACTCGGCCCTTTTCACATTGTCTATATTATCAAAGTTTCTCTGAATGTTAAACCACATTTTTTTATTTTCAAATAAAATTTGACATTCTATAACGCTGATATCTTCGATCTCCAAGTAATCAATCAATAGAAACACATCGTCTTTACCGAGATAGTTGAGCAATGTTTCTCCTTCACTTGAAAGAGAGCACACACCAAATCCCCATAGAACTTGATACAATTCTCCAGAATGTAAACCCAAGTCATCTTCCATGTTAACCTTCTTTAAAAGAGCCCGAGGCAAACATTTCGCCTACGACACTTGATATTTGATTAGCCCATTGGATATATCCCATTCCATCTAATGATATTGTCAAAGTAGTAAGTATGTCAGTTATATCTGATAAAGTCCGGACTGCGTTAACATCGTTAGGAGCATAGATAGTATAAATCTCGGGCATGCCGTATGTTATACCACTTGGATCAGAAGGATACATTTGAAAGTTCTCTTCTAATTCTAACTCTTCGATTATCGCTGCCAATTCTTTTGCTAAATCGCTGACTTCTTTCTCTTTTCTTTTATTGATATATTCAGTTAAATTGATTACTTCTGCCATTTTAAACCTCACTACTTAACAGTATAAACGAAAGAATCGACAACAATACATCAATCCCTAGATAAGCCCAAAATTTGCCCATGACGTCTGTGGCTGCCATTTGAGGTTTAAACACCTCTATTGCTCCACCTAAAATAATGTGAAAAATTGCTGTTGCTAGTGTGACGAAGACGAACCATACCGATAATGTGACTAGCAAATAAAGCATTGTCAGTGTATACAACAACTCAGCTGCAGAGATCTTTGTTAATTTGTTTCCGTCTTTTTTGATTCTATCGACAATGATATGCGAGTTCCAACATATATAAATTGTCATAACAGTTATGTTTATGCCGCTAAGTACCATTTTTTCTCCTTAAAACATTATAGTCTGTGCATTTTAAAAATTTATTGCCCACCCATTCCCGTATCATAAAGATACTCACCTAAACTTTTATTTACTTTACGTCTAATATCGATCCAAAAATTTGTGCTTTTTCTTGTTTAATATAAGCCCAATAAACTTGGAAATTATTATTAGAAGTACGAATGTTTTGAAGTACTCCTTCGTCTCGAAGACTTCGAAGTGCATTAAGTACTTCATCACGAGTAAAGTCTTCTTTACCTACTGACAACCAAACTGTTCTGTGTTTAACAGTTGCGCCAGGTTCTTTAAGTAAAACTTCTAATGACTCAGAAACCTTAAGCTTTGTTTCGCCTAAACGAATCTTTTTAGCCTCTCGAGACTTAGCTCTCATATTCTTTTTTATTAAGCTGCTGATTTGCTCAAAAGTTAATAGTCCGTCTTCTACCATAGATGTGACTGTTTGATTCATATTTATTTTCATATTTACTCCTTTTTGGTTGATTACCTTTATATTATATTAAGTTGTTTTATCCATTACACGATTTTGCATCAATTGTTATCAACTCTTTTCTGTCAGAACTTTTAATCCATTCATGTCCAGAAGTTGCTGTCAAGCTTACACCAACCATAGCTATTTCTTTATTGTCGATAGGACAAACTTTCTTTTCTTTATACACAGCTTTTGCTGATAAACCGAGCCCGTAAACTCTTTTAGCCAAAGATATAAAAGAATCTTTTTCATAAAAGAATAAAAGCCCGTATTCTTTCTTAGGGTTATAATCAGACTGTTTAAAGGATTTTCCTCGATATCTTTTAAGTGAAGATTGTACTATTGCCTCATCAACAATTTTTTGATTTTTTTCAAAAGCAATGTTGCTTCTAACATTTTCATTGTTTTCTGTCAGTAGATTTTGATAACATCCAAAAGTTTCACCTAGCAATTCCCATACTGGAGAATACAATTCTTTCTTTGATGTAGAAACTTCATTGTTAATCAACAGTGATGATTGATAAAGTTTGTCCATGTCGATAATAGCATAGTCATGTGGGTTTGCAAAGCTGCGGGTAAATGTCTTTTGATTTTTTCTTAGCTTTTCCAAGAGGTTCTTGTCATTGATATCAGTCAATCGATAAGCTGTTTTAATACGATAATCGTCATTATAAATTGATGCCACTACACGGAGGTCTTTATAGAAGACAGAAACATTTTTGTATAGCTTGTCTTTTCTTCTATCAAAACAGTATTGTACGACTTCTTTTCCGCGCTTAAGTGCATGAATGATTGACTTGATGCTTATTTTTCTTTCAACAAGCTGATCAAAACAATGCTGCTCGATATTAATTGAGTGCTTTAAATCTTTTTCTTGATTTGGTGACACATCAAAAGATAAAACAAATTTAAGACATTTAGAAATCTGTATATATCTTCCCATATGGTCAAAATAAAAATAGCTTGTTACTCGCTTTAAATCCTCACTATAGTTTCTGATTGCAGGTAGCTTTGGATCGTTGTATTCTTCAACCATTCTTCCAAACTTGACAATAGGCCATAACTTTTTTGATCTGATGTTTGAGTTTGGTCGATCACATTTATATTCTAAACTTGAAAATTTAATATCTAGTGTTGATGTCATGTTATACTCCTTAGTACTGGTTTTGTTTAAAGACAGGAAATGTTGTTGACTTCCATGTATTAATGATTAAATTAATTTGATCTTGGCTCCCTTCTGTCCAAGTTTCCCTTATGTATTTTTCAGCTATTTCATCGAAAGTACGGTTACTTAAAGCAGCATGCGCGCGTATACCGATGTGAAAAGCTTCAATCTCATATGGATCTAGCAAATAAGCTAATTTCCCCTGATGATCGTTATTTCTTTCGTAGTGGTTGTTATCAATGTTTTGTGCAAGATGATGTATTTCATGAACAACAACATCAAATAACTCAGCGTAGTCCAGAACAATCTTTGTTTGATGCCTACCTTTAGGAATTACAATTGATACTGTTATCGAA
>Ga0181377_1000733_pt1 | contig 11691 bp, 4 predicted proteins | sample LowvirmetaG_9_FD_130160 | JGI IMG/M metagenome (GOLD analysis project Ga0181377, IMG submission 130160) | Marine viral communities from the Subarctic Pacific Ocean - Lowphox_13 viral metaG | ecosystem: Environmental > Aquatic > Marine > Oceanic | place: Subarctic Pacific Ocean | collected 2015-12-10
AGGCTATATTTATTCCAGCTACTAAAAAGTTTTCTAGTTTTAAGTTTCTATTCTTATTAGAATACCTAGTTGTACATCCTGTCTTATTAGGTATGGGTTCTAAAACAAATGATAGTTGTGCTATTCTAGCTATATCATTTGGTGATAATATTTTTTCTTGTATTTTCATTATGAAGATAGAAGGTGGTTGTAACTATACCATTCTGACATGCTAGCTGGTTGAGAGAGATTCGGACGATCGGATGGCTGATTATTTTGATTTATAGTTCCGTATGTTCCATTTTCCGCTTCCCATAATCCAGTCCCTGCAGATGTATGAGGTCCGTTGTCATAGTTGTTACCAGTATTAGTTGCACGAACTTCCTTTCCTATTTTCCCTAACGATAATTCTCCACTACTTGGTACTGTCATGATGATTCTCCTGTTTAATATAATTATTTAGTAGTATTGGTTTAGCATATTTATGACCATCTATTACTCGTTCTATATGTTTTTCTAATGGCCATAATTTGTATGTTATATTTATTTTATTTTCTGTTAAATGCCAAATTTCTGTTGGTCGATAATTTTTTACTCTCCATCCTTGATAATTTTGTTTGTTTGGCCATGTTTCTTCGTCTCCCCAAAATTTATTTGATGTCCATATAGCATCAAATCCTCTTTCTTGCAAATCTTTATTCAAATTTGGTCTATAATAAATATCTAATCTTTGATCCATATGTAACATGCATTTAGATAATATAATAGATATTTTGTTTTTATTATGATATCCATCTTTACTAACAACTGCTATATCCATATCACGTACGGCTGGTAATGTTCCGTCTAATACTTTCGGAAATGAACCTAGTAGCCAAAAATCGTAATCTTGTATCCAATTATAATCTTCAATAAAATTACAAAATTTATGTAAATATTTATGTGTTAGTAATTTAATTTTTGATCCTATTTATTAATTAATATATCGAATCTTGTTTCAGTATATCCATAGAAACTATCTACTATAGATGAACCAGAAATATCTGATATCGGCTCTGTTGATACATCTTTATCTTGTAATGCGAACCACGGATATCCTACAAGGTTGTATGGCTTTCTTTCATCATATTTTCCTGATAGTTCAACCAGCTCATATTCATATCCCTTTGATGCAGCCGATGATGATGGATATGTTCCTACATTATCACATGGCCCACAATAAGGTGTTGTATATTGTACTACTTTATAATTTTTACTCATAACTATTTTTCCTTTAATATATTAATTTGATCCTGTAAATCATCAATCATTGTTTGTTGTTCTTTTATACCTTCAATTAACAAAGGAACAATTTTCTCATAATCAACTGCTAACATGTCAGAATCTTTTCTTTCTACAACTGCTTCTGGCAATACTTTTTGTATTTCTTGAGCTATAACTCCGACATCATGTAATGGTCCAAATGGGTTTCCAAATTGTTGGTCTCGTGTCCATTTTGGTCCTTTTTCGTTCCAATCAAATTCTACACCACGTATTTGTTTTATTTTATCTAATGGATTACTAATATCAACAATGTTATCTTTCATCCTTTTATCTGATGAATAGTATGCAACAACATCTGCAGTTGATCGTATCTCTCCCTCATTAGATAATATGCCTAGGCCATAGAATGAATATGCATCACCATCAGTTGCTATAGCATTAGAAACGATACCAAAGGCATTATTTTTTGCGTTACCACTGACATTATCACGTGCTTCGGCATTAACTACAATTCCTATTTTTGATCCACCATCATAACATACACCACCGCCACCACCGCTACAGGCAGGGTCTCTAGTAAGATTAAAGATACCATTTGAAATCGCATTTAAACTATTAAAATCAGTTGTTAATGTGCTATCATCTGATATACCTACTTGCATCGCAGCTCTTTCAGCTATTCCAGAGCCTTGGTTTGTTAATTCAATAACAAATGAGGTATTATTACTTCCTAGATCTACAGATGATGAATTGAAAATAATACCACCGTCCATTCTCATACCAGGATTAGATCCATCAATATTATCATCAAGCGTCATTACAGTATTTCCACTACTATCAAAGAATGACATTGAAGCTTCAGCACCATTAATTTCAATTCGTTGATTAGATGATCCTCCAACAATAAATTTTCCGCTATCTAGATCTAATCGAGATCCTAATGCTTCGCTAAAATTAGTTGAAGTAATTTTACCAGTCGTAATATTATCACCGGTAATTTTAGTTGAACCTCCTCCATTGTTAAATTCAGTTACTTTGATATAATCTATATGAACTTCTCCTGATTGTTCATCATAATTAGCCAAAATCATTGGAGCAAAAAATCCTCCTATTGAGCCTGATGTAAATTTGCCTGGATCTGTTTTATCATTGTGCTGTCCGCCGGAATCTTTTGCTCCAGCTGCATCATGGCCTTTTATATATCCTTTATGGACTTCATATGACCCGCTAACAGCTTTATCATCTAATGCAACATAATGTGCTGAACTATAACTAGGTCCGTGACTATGTTTATTAATCGGCGATTTGTTAGATGTAAATGCTGTAAATCCTGCAAATTGTCTATTATCATTGTCTCCATCTTGCTGCGGTTTTTTCAATCGTATTTCATATTCATATAAAGATGATGAATTGATAGGTATCAATGTATTTGAAGAATACCATGTCTGATCATTACCACTATTGTCTCCAAATACTAGTACCGTTCCATTATTGTTAAATGTATCTGATTGTCCATATATTATCCTATTAGCCGCTTCTCCTCCTCCGTCAACTGCATAATATCCTTGACCGGACCCATCTGATTGAGGGCTATTACCTGACCCTGTTATATTATTAGAACTACTATTATATGTTGTAAAATCATCAAAGAATATAACATTTCCTCCAACCAATCCGCCAATTTGTACTGTATCTTCTATTCTAGCATTTCCATTAATCAATATTCCAGATGCTGTTATATCATTTGTTATAACATCTCCATCAGGTTGTAAATGAAATTGACTTGATGATATTTCTATATTTCCACCCGAACCAGATATAAACTGACCTGTTTTACCTAAATAAAATTTATCTACTTTGATATCAACTGCTGAGCCTGATATTAATAATGACCTATCACTATTATTCCAAGCAAAATATCCAAAATCTCCGCTTTCAGATATACCACTTGCATTACCTCCTAAATAGAAACTACCATTGGAGTCTAAGAATGATGTGAAATCCGCCAATGAAGGTGTAGCACTTTGAGCAATTCCATTATGAAATCCAAACACCTCATCGGTCATTAATAACCCAGCTCCGATTGCTGTTGAAGTATCAACTTCTGCGAATGAACCGGTTAAGAAATCAAATGTTGGTCCAGTTGCTCCCGTATCTCCCGGAGCACCATTAGACCCTTGAGTTGTTACAGAGAATGGTTGAGTAAGTGTTCTTGTAAAATCATCGCCTCCTACAGATTTACCAGTAATAGTATATGTTATAGATCCACTAGTCTCAGTTGCACTACTATGGTCTGCAATAACTATATTCAATCCATCAACAGAATCAGCTCCAGGAGTTATATTGTCTCCTGCTCTTGCTACTTCAAATTGTCCATTTGTTGGTGTTCCAGAATCATCTATACCTTGTAATTGTGATGCTCCTTCAAATACTGATATCGTTGTTCCACTACCTACAAACGAAGTAGGATCTCCATTTGTATCGCCCGGTAATGTAATGGCTGGTCTAGATGATTGTGCTGTTATAGGTTGACTACCTGCATCTGATCTCACAAATGATTGTGTTACAAATTGTTCAAATGGAGTACCATTAAGTGTACTACCAGTTATTGTCAAATGTATTTCTCCAGAGGCCGATACCATGGCTGTTGGAGCACTCAATGCTATTTGTCTTGGCTTATGAATAAAATATACATCTGATTCCTGACTTTTTGGAATTGTATATTCTGACACAGTAACATTTTCGGTAATAAATGTAATTCCAAAGCTAAATTTTGGACCCATCTGTGTTGAACCTGCAGGTGTAAGATTATTTGCTGAGTTTACATTGTTTATCTCATATTCATACCATCTAGATGGACTTATCCAATATACAAGTCTATCTCCTACTACTAACTTATCCCATAATTCAGATTGAACTGATGTTGAAGCATCGAATATATTTCTATGGGCTGTCAATATTGTTGCTGTTGAAAAGTCTTGAGTTATCTGGGGTGACAATGAAGCATTTGCATTTGTTCCATCTTCAAACGTTTCGGTTGAAAAACAATATCTTCCTTTTGCTCCAGATGATCCTTGAATTTGATTATAATGATCTCTATGGACTGTTATTGAACCTGCAGTAAGATTTTGTGTTGATATGGAAGCTGAAAACCATCCGTTTGCAAAACGTTGATCAATCGGTCTACCTCCTAAAAATTGAGACGGAGGTGCTTCTGCCAAATGACCGCCGGCAGCAAATGAAGTTTCTGCAGTAATTGTAGTGTCACCATCTGGACCTATTGTTACCTGATGTATGTTAAGTGTATCACCTGTTAGATTTGTGGTTGATATAGAACATGATAGTCTAGATAAAGTATGTCCATTTGAACTAGTAATTGCAGCCGCCATTGCAGCTGCTTTATCAGGCCCTGATGCTACTTGTGTTATAGCAACATCGCCGGCCTGGAATGACCCTCCGGTTAAACTATCTCCACTAGTAGATCCAGCATTTGGTATATATCTTCGTGTTGTCCCATCAACCGATTCAAATGTTACTCCATAATTTATGCCGGCATTATTTTGAGCTTGAAATATAATTGCTGCAGATGATCCAACTCCTTGTGGATAATATCCAGTTGTATTTGTTGCAGATGTTATATCAATTGACGTATGTTTTAATTTAGATGCTCCTTCAAATACCTCTATACTAGTACCACCTCCAGAAAAATCAGATATAGATCCGGTATGATCTGCTTGGAATGTATGTGCTTGGTTTGTAAGTATTGTTTGCACATTACCACTTCCTTCATCAATCAATACAAAATTAATTGAATCTGATACTGCTCCTCCATCACCGGTGGCTGTTATTCTTACAGATGTATTTGTTCCAAAGTTATCTTTTGTAAGTTCCATTCTAGACAAGTCTAACAATGAACCTGTATTCAATGTAACACTAGGTACAATTGTATATGATGCAGTTGCACTAGATAGGTTTTGCATACTAGCTGTAATAGATGCTGTTGCAGGTGTTATTGTTCCATCTTGAGCTTTAAAGAATGTAAATGTTGATGATTCTAATGATAATGATTTGGCATCTGTTCCTGGTGCACCCGCATCACCGGCCGCACCTGCATCTGATCTAGCAAATGATTGAGTAACCGAAGATGTAAATTCTGTACTATTTTGTGTAAGTCCAGTTATTGTATAATGTAAAGCGCCAGATGCTGCTGACATTGCAGATGGATCAGCTATTGTGGTAGTCGTTGTATTATTGCCGGTTACACTTCCTGGCGTTACATTTACTGTACTTATTGAAGCAGAATATTGTCCAGCTCCAGGTGTACTTGTTTTAAATGTCAATGCAGTTGCGCCCTCAAAGACTCTTAATGTCGTCCCTCCGCCGGTAAATGAAGTTATATTCGAATCTGAATTGGCAGGGAATGTATGACTAGGATTTGATAATGTTGTTTGTATATTACCACTACCTTCATCTAATAATACAAATGTAACAGTATCTTGATGATTACTTCCAGAAAATGCAGTAATTTGTACAGATGTATTTGCACCAAAATTGTCTTTAGTTAACTCCATTCTAGTTAGATCTAGTAAAGATCCTGTATTCAATGTTACACTAGGAGTAACTGTATATGAAGCTGTTGCTGGCGACATGTTTTGTAAACTAGCTGTTATAGAAGCAGTTGCTGGAGTTATTGTTCCATCTAATGCTTTTACAAATGTCAATGTCGATGTATTTAATGTTATCAATGCAGGACTAGTACCAGGTGTACCAGGATTACCTTGAACTCCGCCTTCAACTTTAAACACCGTTGTTGAATCCGATAATATTGTACTTGCACCAGTTGAGCCAGATGTTACAGATATAGTTACTGGAAATAAATTTTTATTTGAATCTAGTCCGCCATTGTTTTTAGCAGCAGTAAATGATAAACTTCCACTACCTATACCAGAAAATAATTGAGCACTCTCAGATCCTGATACGCTTCCTGTTGTATAACTAAAACCTGTAATAGGGTCATTATTGACATCGGTTATTGTTATATCCGAGCCTGTTATTGGAGTTGCTAAATTTTGCTGACTTATACTAAATATAATTTCTGTTGGGGTTGCTGAATCATCTGTTGAATCATCAAATACCATTGCATTTGCGTTAGTCGATAATGTTAATGTTCTAGCCGGAGCTCCATCAGTACCAGATGATATATCTGTTCCATCTGTTAATTGTATCTGTCCTCTTACTGTTAAACTACTACCATCCCATGTTAATTTATCTCCTAAAGAAAATTTACTTCCGGAATCAATATAGAACCCTGTATTGACATCTGCATGATCGCCATTACCGGTATATAATTTGCCGGACTCCATTTCTATACCAGCAATTGAACCTGTTCGTGCTACTATACCACCTTCTAAAAATACATTTTGTGAATATAATCCAAAGCCTGCATTGGCAGGATCTGTTCCATGTAATCTGGCTTGACTAAGACCTGATAAATCTCCAAGTCTAGCTTTTAAATCTATATCATATATTGCTGAACCAGTTCTTTCTACGATGTCTATATATGGTGTAAATGGGTCATTTGGATTGGCATTTAATCTAATATATCCCGTACCTATTTTACCTGTTGATACTATTACTTGTGAACCTGAATATGATTGTGCATTAGATGCAATATCTCCTAATGATCCTGAATCGCCTGGTTCAGCTGAACCACTATATCCTCTAACTACATAGATATATCCGGCGAAATTAGTATCACTTGACTTATCAAATCTAGATGCTGAATTAACAAATAAGTATTCTGTCGCAAATCCTGTATCACTTACTTTTTTAGCAGTTAATATTTCTCCTTGAGTAAATCCAGAAACATTTTCTAATGACATTGTAGTTGTTGTTGCTGAATGAACTCCATTTGGTGCTTCTGCAGATCCTGTTAATACAGATGAATTTGCAACATATAATTGACCACCTACTGCATTTACTGCTTCTTTTTCAAATACTGCAGTCGATAATGTACCTCTTATTCTTGCATTCTCAACTTCTAAAAATCCTCCTTGATCTGCTGTCAACCTAAAACCAGATCCAGCTACATTAGATGCAAACCCTGCAGATTCAATTGTACCATTTTTATTTATAATCATTTGGCCGCCGGCTAATGTTGTATCTGTTATAGTCCATCCTGCTATTTCATTTCCATCTTCTCCTAACTTAAATATGGTCTTAGATGAATCATCTGAATCAAGTCCTTGAATACCATATTTGTCGCTACCTAAATTACCTATTTTAAGTACATTAGTATCTGCTGCCGAACCGGTTCGAATTGATATTAATTTATTAGTTGCATGAAACTGTACTCCTCCGGTATTATCAAATTGTCTAATTGCATTACTAGTAAGTTCCCATCCTCCAATTGTGCCTCCTGTAAATGATACTTTACTACCTGTTATATGTCCTGATGATTTTAATCTTAACTCTTCTGAAGTAGATTTTATCTCTGAATCAATTATTTCAAATCCTGCAATAGATGCTGATGCAAATCTAGCAAACCCATCAGAATTGATAGATGAACTTGCATTTGCAGTTGTTGATGGAGAACCTCCTATTGTTGATGGAGTTCTTATATTATCAACTGTAATGTTACCTTGTACTGTTAATGTATCATCATCAAATTCTAAATAGTTCCCAGAACCTTTTGAACCCAACAATACTGAACTACCTGTTATAGATCCTCCAGCACTGACTTTGAAATTAGATGAACTTATAAATGATGCAGGATCACTAGCATCTTGTGAAGATGATATTGCAAATGCCGTAGTCGATAATGAAGAACTTTCTATTAAGAATCCTCCAATAGAACCTCCTGCATTTGCTGTAATAGTACCTTGTAATATTACATCACCGTCCCTATCTAAATGAAAATTACTAGATGTTATTTCTATATTACCATTTGACCCAGATATAAAGTTTCCTGCTGATTTACTTCCTAAAAAGAATTTAGGGGTTTTGATTTCTAGGCCTGCATCTGTTCCGGTAGAAAATCTTAAAAATGATTCGGAATGTTGAACTATTTCTAATCCTACGCCATTGTAGTTATCTGATGTTGCAGGAAGTACAGATCCTGTATATAACATAAATCCACCTGGCCTATCTGTCCTAGACGCTGAATTAAATCCTTCATATCCTATAGATCTAATGTAACCAGAATTTACACCTGCTAATTCTATACCCGAACCTACTGTGTTACCAATATAGATAGATCCAGTAAATAAATTATTTTCGCCGCCTACTACAAGATTTTCTCCTGTAAATGTTACTGGATATATTATTGCTTCTGCTTCTGCTTGATTACTTAAATAATCAAAGAATAATATTTTAAATGTAAGTGGCGTCTTAAGGAACTGAGTAGGTATTCTTGTATTTATTTTGGTAAAATTAGGAGTAAATGCAGATTCATTAAATGTTTTAACACTTACATTACCAATATTAAATCTACCATTTCGTTGTACAAAATAAAATTCTATAGGCTGATCTTTTAGGCTTTCAAATCTAAAAATAGCCGGAACTACGCTTCCTGAATCTTGTACTTGAATCGAACCAATTCTAGTTCCTAAAGGTCCTTCATCTTGAAAGATTCCATTTAATGATGCTTCATATCCAGGAACATCATTAGGCACTACTTGTGACGCAAACTGCTGTCTAATATATGCATTTACAGTTAAGGGGTCGCTATTAAAAGATCCTTTACTTCCGGAGACATATATATCTAATTGAGGATATACCGATACATTTGGATCTGTTGATGTTATTGAGTTATCACCAAATAAGTTTAATGTCATTAAGTATTGGGTATCTTTTGATGCCGATACTATATATTCAGTTTTTAATCGTATATATGAAAAATCATCTGGACCATAATTACTATCTGCTTGTAGTCTTATTCCACTTAATAAATCATCCGGTTCAAATGATTCTGTAATACCTATTGTTGGAGCTATCGATCCTTGACTAGAAGTAAAATATGTTTTATAATCATCTAGACTAGAAAAGAATCCCATTCTATTATATCCAGCTCCATCAATTGCATTTGCTTCAAATGTAAGTTGATCTTCTAAAATTTCAACTTGTTCTAAAACTGTTTCTCCTGCATCTACAAAGTCTCCAAACTGTCCACCGGCTTTATAAAATGTTTTTAATTTATATACATCTCCAGTCGCTGGCTCAATATTTGCTAATCGAATCTCGGCAAATGATTGAGATTGTTCTGTCATTTGTAATAGATATGGTAATGTAAAACTACATGTAAAGTTTGCTGTAGGTTCTACACTGTCGACAGTTACCGTACGAGAGCCAGCTCCACCGGTGCCTGCCGTAAGAGTTACTTGCCATTTACCACCTGTATTAGAATCTTGAAGATTTTTAAATCCTTTAGGTTGATCCATTAAGACTACTTCAGCTTTTTTTGAAGTTAAAACATTACTAACTACAAAATGGTATGACCCAGACAGCGGAAATATTATATTTGGTGCTGCTGAAGCAAACCCTTCAGTGGCTGCTTGAGAATCTGGTACTAGTTGTCCTAGGGCATTTACTTTAGGACCTACTTGAGGGACTAATATGTTTGGATTAACAACTGTAATAACATCTCCATTACCCATATCTGAAGTAAAGAATGGTACCGATGTTTCGAAAATAGATTCATCTATTGCAGTTATAATCTGTGTTGTCGTGGCAGATACTTGTCCTTGTGATGGAGTAAAGCCTGATGCATTATTACGACCACCAGCAGAAGCTAATTGAAATGATGCAGGATTTGCTGATATTTGAGTACCGTAATAGCTAGGAGGAGTCCTACTTGTTGCTCCGCCTTGTACACCAGCTGGACCCGTTTGTGGTTGACCTATTAATGTTGTATTAAATCGTGTTATGCTAGCAGGTTTAGCTTTTATTGTACATGTACCAATTCCAAAACTCTGAGTTGCAACATTTGTTAAATTAACTGGTTGCAAATAAGGTTGTACAACTTCTTGTAATGTTAATGTAGGTTTCTGAGTAAATATTATTTCTGTCGAATTACGTCTTTCAGGCGCCACAGTAATTGTTCTAGACCATATAACATTTGGAAAGTTTATATAATCTGGATCGTTTACATTTTTACTTACTCTTAACGGCCGTCCGTTTTGATCTACTCGTGCTCTACCAGCAACATAAACAGTTGCTGTACCATATGGCGCATCCGGATATACATATATTGCAATTACACGTGTACCATCTGCTTCAAGATAATTAATAGGTTCGTAGTATAATGGATTGCCATTAGAATCAAGTACTTCGATATGAATTTTTGAATCTTTAACTAATGTATTTGCACTAGCTTTTAATTTGAATAAATTCTTACCACCTGTTAGTTGATTAGGAAATTCTGTAATATTGAAGTAATTATCAGAACTAACTGTTCGATCTATAATTGATATACCTAAGTCCTTAAGACCTACATAATCAGCCTGTTTTCTTAATTTACCTAGATTCCATGTTCCTGCTGGCATATAACTTACCCTTTATTTTATAATAAATATCAGGCATGCCTACTTCTATTAGGTAAAATTAATTTCAGAGTATCCGTTAACTTTTTTAATTTCTACCAATTTATCTACTATATCTCTCATTGCATCTATATGAGAAATACACATTAAGAAACCAAATTGTGATTTGAGATAATCAAATAATAAGAACATCGAATTCAAATTGTCTGAATCTAAAACTCCGAATCCTTCATCAATTGCTAAGAAGTTTGGTCTTGGTAAATTTGATACGTTAATTAAAGATGTTCTTATTGCTAATGATGAAATAAACTTTTCCATTCCTGATGTTAGTTCTAATGGCCAATAATTATCATCATCATAAACTATATGGGCATTTATATTTTTACCATCTGTATGTAAAACAATTGTAAATTCGACTATTTGATTGAGAATATTATTTATTTCAGATTCAATTTGCGGCAATGCTTTTGTTATTAAATGATAAGGAACTCCGTCTCTGTTAACAGCTTTTTGATAATATTCATATCCAGAATACTGTTGTTCAAGTTCTTTCAATCTATCAATGCCACCTTGTGCATCTGATCTTGTTTTTTCGGCCATTTTTAATTTACCAGATAGAGTTAATAGTTTAGTATCTAATTGTCCTAACTCTGAACTAACTGTTGTTATTTCGTCACGAATCTCTTGTATTTCAGAATTTTTAATTTTATTGAATTCAATATTATCTTTTTGTTTCTGAGATTTGGTTAATTCTTTTCTTTTATCTTTTATTTGATTTAATATCGACTCTATATCCCATTTGGTACCTTTTAAACTATGTTCCATTGTTACTAATGTTTTATCATAATTCAATAGTAATGATTCTAATGCATTTACTGCTTCTAATTTTTCTTTTGGCTTAGTTTCATTA
>Ga0181377_1000734_pt1 | contig 11689 bp, 23 predicted proteins | sample LowvirmetaG_9_FD_130160 | JGI IMG/M metagenome (GOLD analysis project Ga0181377, IMG submission 130160) | Marine viral communities from the Subarctic Pacific Ocean - Lowphox_13 viral metaG | ecosystem: Environmental > Aquatic > Marine > Oceanic | place: Subarctic Pacific Ocean | collected...
ACCCCCCGTGGTAAAAATGGCTGGGGTGGAAGGATTCGAACCTTCGATGACGGGATCAAAACCCGTTGCCTTAACCACTTGGCCACACCCCAAACCTTTGCTCTCCTAGGCACCACTGATTCAGTTATTTTAAAAGGGGAATCAGACCCTTAGTTTCCTCGCAGTCCTTTTCTGCCTTTGTGAAATCTTCCCCAGATACAATGGGCAACTTCGTGGCCAATGAGTTCCGGTTCGTATTTCCATTTAGGGTCCTTTATGTATATCTTACAAGTTCCCTTAGAATCATTCCAAAGAGTAAAGGCACTAATGTTTTTCCAGTTAGTGCCTAGGTATTGTTTGCGAACAGAATCATACTCTTGTTGATTCTTTAGTAAAATGAACTCCACTTTTGGGGTAAGGTTTTCACCGTCTTTAACAAGAAACTTAAAGTCATCCTTACCATATTTGCCTATTCTCTGAGCATCTGCTGAGAACGACAATAACAGTAACAATAATAATAGTTTGTTCATAATAATTATAACCAGTAAAAGTGGTCGGAGATGTAGGATTTGAACCTACGACCCCTGCACCCCAAATGCAGTGCACTACCAGACTGTGCTAATCTCCGCTTAACTGTTTGAGACAAACTCGTTGATAACCTTAACCCTGTCCATGATATCTTGCATGGTAGGATAGTCGGGGAATTCCGGAATGACATCAACACCGCCAGTCGAAGTCAAAGCTTCGCGACGATTTACTTGGGCCCAGTACTCATCTATTAGGACGTTTCTTGCTGTTTCGAAAATTTGGAACCGAAGTTCGTATGGATTTGCATTAGACATAATTGTCTCCTTTGTGTGTGTTGTGTGTTGAGCAGTTTTCCACATACTCAGGTGACGGGCGTAACGACCAGTGCAAGTTTAAAGTCATTCCGAGACTAATTGGTGGGGAGAGGTGGATTCGAACCACCGAAGCTCTCGCGTCAGATTTACAGTCTGATCCATTTGACCGCTCTGGAACCTCCCCTAGTGGTTATTTAAGTTGGTCGTTAGGGTTTGTAGGGTTGTTCGGATGACTTCCACCACCAGATCCACCCTTACCATGACCTAAACCACGTTTACCTTGTCGAAACCTATTGACAAAATAAACTACCACTGCTACTAAAAAAACTACTGCTAACATTTCCATGTCTTTCTCCTTCCTTAAGCGAGGACGATCTCCTCGCGCTTTTTCTTAGTACCTTGACGGATACCAAGATATACTTCAAGAGTTTCGATCTCTTGATCTTTGCGCTTCTGCCATTGCGCTTCTGTTCGGGCAACACCTTTCTTGTTGACCTTATCAAAGAACTTCGACTCAGTGAGTCGTTCTAGTGCACCTTCTCGTAGGCGTCTTGTTACTGCTTTACCTCTCATAAACACTCCTAGTTTATATAGTGTGGCGGACTGGACGAGACTCGAACTCGCGACCTCCGGCGTGACAGGCCGGCATTCTAACCAACTGAACTACCAGTCCATATTCTTTTCAAGTATGTGTGTTCATCATCCGATGATTCCAAGACAAAAATGTCACCTTCTTTAAATGAAGACGTGGATAAATCTATCCCTCGCTCTTCATCTTTGTTCAGCAACTTAACACCGTTGATATCTTCTTCGAACTTATAACCCAAGTAAAACATTGAACTCACGAGTTTTCCAAATCATGTGTATGTAGTCCTAATAAAGCATAATGCAATACTTTCAAAAGATCCTTTCGGTGATCATCTATATCACCCTTGTTACCATAACGTGCATTGTACTTATCTACGTTACCGAGAAAGAATCCCATACCACGACCACGATCAATGATAACCTCGCTAGACTGAATACCGGATGTGCAATAGTGAGCATCATACGTAGAGTCAATGTATTCCTTAAGCTCTTGAATCAAATTACCTTCATTGAACTTGTAGTCGACTACTCCAATCTCTCCTACTTCTTGCATCGACACACCATTTGTGTATCGCTCAAACTCTATAGTTTCATTAGTATAAGGTGGAGTGTGTGCATAAATCGTTTTACTCATAAAAATTCCCTCAAAAGTGCTGAACCCAGCATTACCATCATAACTGCGTTAAGTATAATCAGTGCACGGTCTTCCCACATCACCGATACCCACGCCCAAAGTCCTGTACCAACTACCCCCACTGCTAAGTCCCAAAATCTATACTCTGGGCCTGCCTGTCGAAACATAACAGAGACAATGATGCAGACAGTTGCTGCCCACTTCACATACCAGTCAAGATTGTCGGGGTACCACTTAGTATCAGGTTTCATAATATATCCATTTCATTTATTGGTACGAGTGAGAGGACTTGAACCTCCACGTCTTGCGACACTAGAACCTAAATCTAGCGTGTCTACCAATTCCACCACACTCGCATTATGGCTCCGAAGGTTGGGGTCGAACCAACGACCAATTGATTAACAGTCAACTGCTCTACCACTGAGCTACTTCGGAATATTAAGACGCTATTATACTACAAACGACTCGGTCTGTCAAGAGGCTTGACGTTCTGATATGTCTTGATTTGAAAACCCACGTTTCACTAGTTCATTACGAAATTTAACTTTTACTTTTGGGGTTCTGCACTTTTCAAACTCTTCCCATAATGATGGGGTGCTAAGAGCATGGATATAAAACCTTTGGGTTGTGACCTTTCCGGTCATACGGTCTTTAGTTTCACTATCTTCTTTGTACTTAATTGGCATAATATAGTTTCTTATTAAGGGTTAGTTTCAGGATCTGTTGATTCCTGTATATGTAGTATCATCCTTGCTTCGGTTTCTGGCAGATCCATCGTTCCAGCATTGTAGATGATAGGACAGGAAAATTCACCTGTCCCTGTATCAAAAGATGTCGTACCGGACAGTCTGTCTTGTCCGGTGACAGGAGTGTCGTATGTAAGAGTGATAGCCATTGTTATTACTCGTTTATTGTTACGTCAGAAGTACCAGAACCATCCCATTGAGATGAAAGGTCAATGAGTTCTTGTGCTGTGAAATCGCTAGAGAACCAACGCCACTCTTTGTATCCTGTTGCCCCACTACCAGTGGAGAAGACGGATGCAGTCGATTGAGGTATATTTATAGTACCCCCTGTAGCATCAATGTCAAGTGAGGTGAACCAATTATCAGCAGGTTGGTCATCAGCAGCAGTGTAATAAAGTCCGAAGTAAAATGCGGAAGTGGTATCGTCATCAACGCCACCTGAACGACTGCATCTTCGGAAAGAATCTTTTACTTGATGAGAATTACCAGCAACATTTATATTGGTTGGAGATGCAGACCCAACAGTGCCTCCATTTCTTAAACCATAGTATGCGGTAGAAACAAATATGTCTGTCCCCTCAGTCACGATAAATGACTGAGGTGCGGCTGGAGCATACCACTCATCAAAGGACATCTCGACACCAGCTGCCTTGCCGATTAACGCACGAATATCCACATCGTTTATTGTTGCTAGAGTACCTGTAGTACCTCCAGCTTCAATGTGGATTTCGTCCAGTGTTATAGTACCACTCGTAGGCAGTGCCATTAGATAGTACCATACGCTGTCAGGTTACCTGCTACAACAAGGTCACCCGTTGTCGTTAACTTCGCCTTAGAGACACCACCGTAACTAATGATGAGGTCATCACCAGAGACAGAGAACTGCCAATCACTAGTACCACCCTCAATAGTTGGAGTAGTAAGAGCCGGAGAGGTTAATGCTTTATTAGTAAGAGTCTGTGCTCCCGTTAGTGTCGCTACGGTAGAATCGATATCTAAAGTAGCAGAACCACTTGTAGCACCACCCGTTAAACCTGTCCCGGCAACTACTTCTGTGATGTCACCAACGTTAGTGGTGAAACCTTCATCGTTAGTCCATTGACTATTGCTTCCCGACTTGTTGGTCAGAGTCGATGTGCTACTTTCTGTTAAGTAAGTTGTCAGATCAGGTGGAGTATATGTGAAAACACCAGTGAGGTCATTGTATGCAAGGTTAGCAGTACCAACAGCCGCAACTGTTACTGACAGATCTGTCAGGGAAATACCACCACCAGTACCACCAGCGATCCAAGTGAAAGTTCCGTCTCCGTCAGATGATAAGACCTGACCAGCGTTTCCGTTTCCTGTTACGCTAAGTTGAGTCGCAGTAATACCATCGTTTGCTACGTTCAGTGTTGCTGAACCACTTGTAGCACCACCTGATAAGGAGGTTCCTGCCACGACTTCGGTGATGTTACCTACGTTAGTTGTAAAACCTTCGTCATTAGTCCACTGAGAGTTACTACCAGACTTGTTAGTCAAAGTATCTGTACTACTTGCAGTCAAGTAAGATGATAGGTCGGGTGGAGTATATGTGAAAACACCAGTGAGGTCATTGTATGCAAGGTTTGCGGTGCCGACTGCATCAACAGATACGGAAAGGTCGTTCAAGTCAATTCCGCCAGCAGAAATACCAATAAGAGTCGCACCAGTAAAGTCTACTGTACCGTCTGCGGTAATGTCTGTAATATCGAGACTTCCGTCTGTACCGTCTGTGCCGACATCTAGAATTGTATGTGAACCTGTCGGTGTTGTACTGTTACCAGCAACTGTGCCTAACAAGGTACCACTGAATGTCGCACTAGTACTTGATACGTCAACGATAACAGAACCTAAGTCATTGATGATATCACCACGGAATGTTGCAGGGTCATTACCATCCTTTGCGTCTAATACGATAGAAGTGAAGTCACTAGGGTCAGTAGGGTTATATCCTACCTTTATTGCGTAATCCCCAATGCCAAGAAGACCTGTTAATTGTGAGCCGTTACCGATGAATGCGTTTGCATATACATCACCTTCGACAACCATATCAGTTTCTACTTTAAATATTCTTGTGCTTGACATATTAGGCAATCCACTCTGTTCTGCTAAATTAGTAGGAACGTTCTGTTCTCCATCGTTAACGTCCGGTGCATTTGTATCATTAGACATAATGTCCTCTCACTATAAGATTGTAAATGTGTTTCTACTATTTATACAAGAAATACTTTCAACTGAAAATGGCGTCCCGTAGGGGAGTCGAACCCCTGTTACCGCCGTGAAAGGGCGGTGTCCTAGGCCTCTAGACGAACGGGACATAGTTAGTATATTTTCTCGACCAATATGGTAATTTCTCCGATAGAACTTCTTACCATGATCGCCCAGTCAAACACATCAATGTGCACATCATCGTACTGGTAATCTTTGGTGAGTTCTTCTACAGCACGGTCAACCGCACCTTCTGCATTACCGTATACGCAGATAAGACCCCCCATATGATCGTATAGTATATATGCGTTATCTACATCAGTGTCTTCGGAGAACAAATCTGTTGGTATCGATTCGTAATCAATCGGCATTAGTATTCCTCTTTATAGAAAATGTGATCGCCTATTCTACCTATTAACCTCATGCTCTCATGAAAGCTCCACTTAGGACTAACATAATTCGCATGATAGTGTGTAGACCCTTCTGTGATGCCTCGGTGCTTCTTAGTGAAAATCATATCCCTTGCTATGTCCTGTGCACGTAACCAAGAGTAAGTTTCAACTGGTTCATCCGCAAGACCATCACAATACCAACTAAACTGACACATGTTTTTTCTTGGGATTTTCATACCTCGGTCTAGACCCCACTGACTGAGAACCGCTTGTCTGACCACACCACAAATGGTGGACGGAAATCTTCGGTGGTGTACACGGTTAATAGTCACGTCCGCAACTGCATACTGGCCTGCGAGACTTTCACTCCTCGCCTCATGGTATATATTCAAGGCGAGACAGTTGATTTCATCATTGTCTTGAATGCGTGGGGTTTCTGCATGGACTAAACTGATATAACCTAAAAACACAAGCATCGAGACTGCTATTGATAAACGCACCATAAAGTTCTCCTAGAGATTAAAGAGCTATTGTACAGGTATTTTGGGGGAATGTCAAACAGTTTTTCGTAAAAGTTTTAGAAGTTTATCTAATTTCTTTTGTTGTTTGGGGGTGGGGGTATCTCCTACCTTGGATAGTAGGAGAGCATATTCTTTGGCAAGATTTGACTGATAGTTCATTATAGTTCCTCAAAGTTGTTGAACCATTATACTATAATGCACTATCCTTGTCAATAACTACTTCTTGAGTTTTTGTGAAGTAATCCACTTCTTGGCCTTAGCATTATCTACAGGTGCCTGAGTGAATTTGGTTGCGTCACGGTATGCACGGACAGTCTCTTTCTGGTAATCCTTACCTTCAGAGTTATCCACAACTAGGAAGTTCTTCTTACCGAACATTGTCTGGAACTTACCGATATTTTGTTGTACCGCTTTCCAGTATTCCGTGACACCTTTGGCGCCCAGTGTACGAGCACGTTGCGCATCACGAGAGATTGCAGTGTCAAGATCAGTGTTCACGAAAATCATTGCGACATCGTAACCTAGTTTCTTGAGTTCTTTTGCTTGGTCTGCAATCTTACTTGGGTCTTTACCAGTACCGTCAATGACCAGACCTAGACGGCCTTTGATATACATGGTCTGTTTAATGTCAGTAAGGTTCTTTGCCTTACCTCGAAGTTCTTGACCTTTCACGGAGAAGATGTTGTCTGGATTCATTTCCATCGATGCTTTCTTCATGGCGTTCTCGAACGCATCATCAGAGTTAACGACTTTATAACCCATAGAGGTTAGACCCGTCTTACCGACAATGAATGACTTACCAGAACCTGGCCCGCCTGCAAGGAAGATTGCTTTGAAGATTGCTGGGTCGTTGACACCTTCATTTAAGAAGGACTTGAATGATTTTACCACGGTTGTGCTCGCCATAGTTGAAGGGCGACTTCAACAATGTCTGCTTTACGAGAAGGAAGACGACCTGTTCTACCTTTAGATGCGATATACTTTTTAAGTTCCGCAACAGTCATAGCAGAGAATCTTTCTCTTTGTGCTTCGACTTCGTCTGCGGCAGGGCCTGTGATAACAGTCCTAGTGTTTTCTCCTCTCTTACTTAACCATATGCCAACTGCAATAGCAATGACTAGAAAAAGACCAAGTGTTAATTGAGTATCGCTCATAAATTTCTCCACAAATTAATGTTAGTTAGTGTGTTTATTTATACTTCTTTTTAATTTGACTTTTGAAAAGTTTCAATTAAAAACTCTGCAAAAACTTCTTGGGTGCGCTCGCCTGGATGGCCAAACTCTTTCATGTCCTTTAACTCTCTACAAATAGTAAAAAGATCTTTACCTTGTCCCATTCCGACTCGACTGTTAGTTCCAAGAGAATCTATAGAGGAGGTTAACCATTTCTTATAGTCCGGTATAGAGTTTATTTTGAACTCATTTTCCAATACCTTAGAAGGAGAATCATCAGAAGGTTGGTCTGTCAATATGGACATTATGTTACTCCAATTCCTTTTATGAAACACTCCCTGAATTAATTTAATTCCAGCCGCGTCACAATAAGATTCCAACATCTTCATCTTACTTAGGGTGTGCATAATGTCAGTCTTAGAGTCATATGCAGTATCAAACCACTTCTTCATTAGAGAGCGCTTTTCTTTATTCCATATAATATCCGTACGCAATTGAGAGAACTGGGTAACATCAGTTTGTCTCCCAATTTTAACTTCTCTTTCTGGAGGCATGTACTCGACAAGTTCATTACGTTGCCACGCAGACCACATCACAACCATGTGCGTTACTTTGTTGGGGTTCTGGTGTATGTAGTCAGTCACCTCTCGGAAGATCTTTTCATTACAAGCACCACACACTCCACGGTTCTCATAGTCCAATCCCATTTTCCTAGCGACTATTGAAGTGAAGGTGAGTCCCCAATGGGTAGGAGGATCTTGGTCAAACCCCTTCAGTTCATCACCCCAAACAAAACTACATCCGGCAGTCAATAACATTACTTGAACAGTTCCTCATAGAGATCATATACTTCATTAGACTCTGTCCTAGATTCTTCTAAATTCCTCTTATGAAATATATTAGAAATCTTGCGGAAATGCTTTTTGTCAATCTCATACTTCTCAGCAGTGACATCAACAATATCTTTCATCAGTTCTTTCTCTGCGTCAATACGCAACATGCTATCTGACATCTCTCTTACTGCCGCAGCAACCTTTTCTTTATCTGGCCCTATCATAATGCTATTTTCACTCCACTAGTTGCTTCAGTCCATGCCGCTGAAAAATCATCATTTGTTTCAGTACACAAAACGTATTGTTGAAACGTAATTGCTTCAGGATTTTCTTTACTCGTCATACAGACACCACGGGCGAAACCAATACCTTGTTCACCGTGGATCAACATACGAGGATCTTTGATGGTAATTGCACCATTACTATTGGTACTCTGTAACCGACCAACATACTCACCACTTACTGTAACTACTGTTACCACATCATTATTTTTCATTCTTCACTCTCAATTTCATCAATTAACATATCACGCATAGATCTTGCTTGCGCATCTTCAGGGTTGTTCACACTACCATTATTAACAAACTTGTATGCTAGTGTAATTCGCTGACACCCTGCATATGCAGCGTGCCAACAGTGTAAATCTTCTTCATGTTCTGCACCAAAATAGTAGTGCCTACATTGCCAACCGGGCACATCTTGGATACGAGTAATTTCGTCAGTCTTTTTATCGTAGTACTCGAAGAACCCATCTCCGGTTTCAGACCACGTGAATAAGACTTGATATGCGTTAGCGTCATAGTTAGTATGCCATCCAACAAAACCGCCTGGCGGATAATAAGATAGCAATGCAGAGGTGTGTGCACCAAGCTCTGAAGCGAAGTCATACTTCACCTTCTGCATAAATCCGCTCCACATCTCTTTATCTTCACGTACCATCTTAGATATAGGTTGTGCAAAGTATCGATCCGGTGGGCCTACTAACTCAGGGTATCTAGACAAACAGTCATCAAGATACTCACGAGAAGTGTAGTACTCTCCTTTGTGGATATCATCATACTCATGATACGTCCAGTACTTCTCATCGTTATAAGAAGGTTTTGATAACATCTCATCAGAAAAACTATTAAGCACTCCTAACAGTTCTTTATTACGAATAACAACTTCACTCATTACTAATAATCATCCTCATCTGACATATCTTCAGCAAACCTTTCATTTGCTTCTTTTAAATCATTTTCGGTGCAAGCACCCATTTCTATTAAATACGAAACTGCTGCATTAATTCCTTCTTGTCTACCTATTCTTTTACCTACAACAGTAGCAATAAACATTAGAGCCATAGTAAAAAGTGTCTGTATTACCGGATCCATAGTAATTCCCTAAAAAGTGAAGTTTTCGAATTTCTCTGAGTCAATCCTCTGACCAGAGTTTGAGTTATCAAAAGCTGGGCCATCATCTACTTCTTTATTTAGGGGAGAGTCATTTTGATCAACATCAAACAAACGCATCTTACTACGGTCAATACCCACAACGAATCTTTGGTTCTGGCCAGGATCGTTATATCGGTTCTTCAACTGTTTAACTAATATCTGACCCTGTGCATTTAGTTCATCATTACTAATCAGTGCAAACATAAGGTCAGCAGTTGCAGGCAGTCCGAAGGATTCCGAAGTATCCTCTAGACCAACATCATCATTACTGTAACCAGAACGAGTGGTCTGGGTTGCAGATACTAGAGGGACATCAAACTCAACAGCAAGACCGCGTAACTCTTCTGCGATTGACTTGATATATGTATAGGAGTTAATAGCACCACCCATTGCCTTCATCCTAGAGGACGAACAGATGTTCAGGTAATCAACAAAGATGATATCTGGGGCGAACTTCTTCTTCAGTTTCAACTCATTCAGAAGAGCACGGAAGTGATTTGAGTGTGCACTACCAGTCGGGTATTCTTTAATGATAAGTTTACCCGTAGTTTTATCTGCGATCTTCTTAACACGATCTGAAAACATCTCTTTACTAAGATGTTCCAACTGGTCAATGGGGACGTTCAACAAGTTGGCATCGATTCTTTCTGCGATACGTTCTTCGGACATCTCCAGAGTAATATACAGAACATTCTTATTCTGACTCATCGCAGCTGCCGCAGCGTGACACATGAACAGAGACTTACCTACACCCGTGCCTGCAAGAGCAATGTTGAGTGTCTTGTTAGGCAAACCACCTTTGGTGATACGATTGAAGTAATCCAAATCCCAAGGCAGTCTCTCTTCATCCATGTTGTAGAAGTCCCATCTAGAATCAACATTCTCCAGATAGTCGTGGCCAATATTAGTATCAAAGGATACGGACAGTGCCTTCGACAATACGTCAGGGATTGCGTTCTTGGATAGTTCTTGGTGTTTACCATCGATGATAGAGATAGACTCCATCACTGCGTTGAATACCGCACGGTCTTGACACCACTTCTCAGTGCGTTCTACTAACCATGACAGATCTTCTTCGGCATACTTAAAGATGTCGGGGAGTATGTCCATTGTGTGACGATAGTGTTCGTCTGACATACGGTCTTCAGAATCAATCTCAATCTTGAGTGCTTCTTTAGAGGGGAGGTTATTATACTTGGCGATGTATGCGGTGAACTCTTGGAAGATACTTTTGTAAGTACCTTCGAAGTATTCGGGAGAGAGGAAGGGGGCGACCTTCCTCATATACGAATCGTTAGTCAGTAGATTCCGTAGAATCGTCTGTTGTAGATTGATGTCCGTCATTTTTATCCTTTAAGTTTACTGAACCAGTCTCAATGGCTGCTTCTAAAATATCACCTAGTACTTCACCCACAAACCCTTGTAGGTTAACATTGTCTACATTATACACTGTTGGGTCTTCTGTGTCAACAACATCGAAGTTAAAAGTTATATTTTGGTCATCACCATTAATACGAACATTATTATAACGGATAGTTACATCATTATAGGGGGAGCGTAATAAATCTACGTTCCACCCATCAACACCGTCTGCAACTACAGGGACTAATTTATAATCTAGGTTTTCTGACGGCTTATCTAAATCTAAGTCTTTCATGCTACGGCCTCCTCGACCAACGTTTCAGGATTAATCTCACTCCTGTATCCTATCTGATAAGTCTGCTGAAGAAACGTAGCGAAATCACTCGTTTCGAAAATAGGTGCCCAGAACTCATTACTCAGAGTATCCTTAGTACGGAACTTCTTATCTTCTGCTTCAGTACCATGACAACGAGAGTACCAACCATTACTTGGTTTGATAACATACCCACCAGCCAATGCGACCTCAAGGAGACCAGAGTTCTTCTCAACACCACCATCCCAAGATACTGAGATTGGAATCTTAGACTGCTCTTTCACAAATCGAGACTTCTCTACCTTGATAACAAAATCATAACCAGTAACTTCAGTACCAGTCTTATTCTGTCTACGACCGATAATCCAGATGTTGTCGGCAGAGTAATAGATACCAGTATCACCGCTTACTACATCTTTTGGAAACAGACCAATCTCTTTATAAGTGTGATTGATTGCAAGCATCGGAATGTTCTTCATCGCAAGGTATGGTGTTGACATACGGAACAGACCTTTCAGTGCCTTCGCACGAGACATGTCTGCGACACCCTTCTCGTTCAGTGCATCGTCAAGTTCTTTCTTAGACGCAAGGTTACCAATAGAGTCAATCACAATGATTACTTCATCGTCACGAGAGAGGTTCTCT
>Ga0181377_1000737_pt1 | contig 11675 bp, 8 predicted proteins | sample LowvirmetaG_9_FD_130160 | JGI IMG/M metagenome (GOLD analysis project Ga0181377, IMG submission 130160) | Marine viral communities from the Subarctic Pacific Ocean - Lowphox_13 viral metaG | ecosystem: Environmental > Aquatic > Marine > Oceanic | place: Subarctic Pacific Ocean | collected 2015-12-10
AGAATTAATGGAAGCCTTGATGGAAATTAAGGTTGCTCATGTGTGGCATGCTGCAAAAATATTAATGACAATGGCGGTAGGTCTTGCAGTTTCAATGATGATTCTCGGTGCTGCACTTGTACCACTGGCTGCTTTGTATTCTTTAGTCAGCTTTATAGACGTTATCAAAGCAATAGTCGGAACAACCGCTGCAGTCATTGCAGGTATCGCTTTGTACGCAGCTGCTAAAAAATTAGGGACACCTGATGCAGGCCTGTTCAAGGGAATAATTGGCCTTGCATTAGTGCTTGCCGTTGGAGGCCTTGCGATTGGTGGTGCAGCATTTGTAATGATGCTTACGTGGCAACATGTAGAGATTGGCAAATTCGCCGCGGCTATATCAGCTATGACACTTGCAGCTATTTTGGCTATACCTTTGACACTTGCTTTGATGGCCATGTCATTATTCTTAAATCCATTTGCTGCAGCTGCGATCGGATTGGGGATTGTTGCTTTGTCTGTTGTGCTAGTTGCACTCAGTGTATTAGCCATACCAGCTGGATTCTTTGCATCGGCATTTGAAGGGTTTGATGGCAAATCGTTCTTACTTGGCATGACTATCTTGGCTTCTACCATTGGCGGAACGCTTGCATTTATAGAATCTATGCTGGTGCTCAGTAGTTATTTGCCAAAACTATTCAAGGTTGGAATTGGAATGGGGATATACGCTCTGTTTATGGGAGGTTTGGCATATTTAGCTCCCGATTTGAGAGATGCAATGAACACATTCTCAGAAGCACTAGCTGGGAAAGATGGTGTCAAATTAAAGCAGCTCGGCATAGCAGTTGCGTTGGTAGCCGGTTCAATAGCCGCTACTATAGGCATGGTCGTAGCTGGTATTGCACTCGCGGCATTGGGATTTGGAATGATCGTTTCTGTCGTAGGTTTAGGTGCTGCAGCACTCTTTTGGAAGGCTGCATCCAAAGCGCTGGGAAGCATTTTGGGATCGATAGACAAGTTGAGTGGGAAAATACGGAATCCGAAAAAAGCAGTGCAAACAGTAGAAGTGATCAGCAAAATTGTCGGTGCAATCGCCAGTCTTGCAGAGCTTGCATTTAAATCCAGACAGTTTGAGCTCATCGAAAGAAGATTCAAGCCCAAAACTGCTTCTGGTGCTACAAACAAGATGTCAAGTTTTGTAACTGAAATTGTAGGCTCTGTGGTGACTCTGATGGAAACATTTGCTAAGATGGCCGTGGCATTCAAGGATGACAAAGTTAGAAAAGGCGCTGAAGCTGTTGCTAGCATAGTGGGAGCTGTTGCTCAATTGGCTGGCGCATTAGTTGGTCCGCTTATAGAAATTATGAAAAATAAAGATGCTTTCAAAAATAAAGACAAGCTCGTTGCAGCAATGCAGCAAGCACAGCTTATGGTAGGGGGAATTCTAAAATCAATCAGAATCCAATTACCAAAAATTGTAAAAGACCTTATTGGTGCTTTCGATGGTATAAAGATTGGTCCAAAAACTATTAAGAAAAGAGCTGAGGCTTTAAAAGCACTTTTCGAAGGTCTTGCAGCTATGATTGGCGCGATAAGTGATATGAAAGCATTGTCAATGCGAGAGAACACAGACTCGAAAGGGAAAAAGACGAAAGTATTCGATCGTAGCGTATTATTGAGGCTTTTACGAAAAGTTAATTTAATTATATCTGATCCTGTCATTGGAGATCTTATTAATAGTGCTGTTGCAATTACGGGCAAAGTAAAATATGCCGGCACACTCTCTAAGAAAATGGGCAAAATTGCAGAATTTACAACTAGCATGGTAGATATGGTTAGATCACTCTCCGGTTTGGGAGAGTTTCTTAAGAAGGGAGGTACTCAGGGCTTGAAAGATCTCAGTGTTGAATGGACCAAAATAACAGAAGAAAATAGCATGATGTCTCCTTCACATCTTGTAGAAGCATTTCATGAAGAAATTAAACAAATCAAAACAAATTGGAAAGAACTGTCAATGGATATTGCTGGTGTCGAGATGAAACCTATCATTAAAGGCATGCTTGGTACAAAAGGAGAATACACAGTAGCTATCGTTCCAGAAGCTGTCAATTTGACAGTAAATCTTAATGTGACTATGGACTCGAAAGAGCTTGCTAAGTCTATTGCAGAAGGAAATAGTGATACTGGTGGGTTCTTTGTTATAACACCGAAAGTCGACAAATCACTGCTTGACATGGACGGAGGTGGCGCATAATGTCTACAAAAAATATTGATAATTCTAGAATGCAAAAAAAGGAGTCAGTGCAAGACACCTTTTCTTCACCCAAAGCAAGTGATGGAGATGGCATTGCTAAATTTGAAATCGATGATCTCTACCCAGAAAGAATAGAAAGACTGGGCCAGTATCTGTCAGATACCACTTCTGGAATCACGACAGGTGACGGTCAAACAGTATTTGGAAGAAGTCACATTCCTAGAAGCTCTGGAAGCACATCGACAAATAGTCGTACATTTCAGAGAAAGAAAAATGATTTTCCAATCGAAAATGAAGGTGCAACGAATTCATTCATCAAAGATAAATCATACGAGATAGAAAAAGAAATATTTAATGCTATAGGAGAATCTAACTTTGAACCTGAAATCATAGAAGAAGTGATCGCATCTGTTATAAAAGATAATCCTGATTATCAAACTATGATTGGTGGTCATAGCGATTCGCATATAAAGTTTCCCGGTCACTATACTACCAAGGTTCTAGGACCAAAGTTAGTTGAAAAACATATCGAATCAGGAAAAACAAATCCAGGAAATCGATGGGCAGGAATTGGATCGAAGCAATTTCCACTTGAAAGTTTGGATATAGGATCTTCTCTTCATAGAAATGCTGCAGCTCGAGCAGATGTCGAAGTCGAAGCAGGCACTTCTTGGAAAAAATACAAGCATCCGAACCATTTGGCTTCAACAGATTCTATAAGCCCTTCTGCTTCAACATTATCGAAACAAAAATTTTGGGATGAATATTTTGACAGAATGAGTTTTGTAGGCAGAAATATCACTATGAACGCAAGTGCGTTGACAGAAAATAGGTCTATTTTCGACACCGATAATATGGCTTATAAAGTACCACAAAAAACTGTCTCTATTGATTCAACTCAAGGGTCATTTGCAACTTTTAAAGGAAACGAAAAAGAATATGACGAGAAAGTATCTGATATAGACGACCGGATGAAAATTCTTTATCCTAACAGCGTAAATAAAGATCAGATAGACAAGGAAAAATTATATAATTACAACAAAGAGATTACGTCTACTTACGGTCAAAAAAATTCGTGGGTAAATCCATTTATTCCTCATGTAGAAAATTCAAGTGTCGACAAACCAGAGTGGAGCCCATACAGAAACACAACAGACACAACCAAAAATCCAGACCCTACTTTTGGTACGAAAGAAACGGCTGCTAGCATGCCATATCCTAGATTGGGAGACAAAGATCTGGGTACGAAACATGGACCACAAACCGTGTTTGACCCCAACGTGCCTAGACTCTTGATTGAAGATTATGACGATGATGCAAGAAATAGGAAATTTAATCAGATTAAATCACCCAAAGATTTTCCAACTTTACGTATGGCTAGCACTAGAAGGTTTAATTCTAATTCAAAACTAGGAAAACATAGATTATCTACTACGACAACTCCTTCTCTAATGCTTTTACCGAAGTCTTTGCAAACTATCAAGTCGAGACTAGTGGAATATGGAATAGAAGATCAAGGACATGAAACTCAAAGATTCAATGTGTCTGGCTTTAATCATCTTTGGCGAAGTGGTGAAAATAATAAAGATATAGAGGCCACACACCAAACAACAAATAGATTCACTCCCGAACAAGTCAAAAGAATAGAAGATCAATTAGAAGCAGAATACATGCCGTTTTATATCCAAGATTTAAGAACAAATGAGATAATTTCTTTTCATGCATTCTTAGAATCCATCGAGGATTCATATTCTGCAGAATGGAGCGCGCAAAAAGGATTCGGAAGATTAGAAGCCGCTCAAATATATGGGGGTGGGAGTCGATCTATTGGGTGTTCATTTACGATTGTACCCACTAGTGATGAAGATTTTGATGACATGTATATTAAAATTAATAAACTCACAACTTTGGTGTATCCACAATGGTCAGAAGGCACATTGATGCAAAGTGGTGACAATACATTCATACAGCCGTTCTCTCAAGTGCCAACTGCTTCGCCTTTATGTCGAATTAGGGTCGGTGATTTATTTAAGACTAATTATTCAAAGACTAATATGGCAAGAATGATGGGCATAGGCAATTCGAAATTCAAATATGCAGACAATGCTCAAGAATTAGATACTGAAAAAGCTGTCACAAACACTGATAAACAAGAAAAGTTAGAAAATGCCAAAGGTGAAAGAATTATAACTAGAGCATTTTTGATAGCAAGACATGTGATACCTAGAAGATCCATATATGTGCAATCCAACAATTATACTGCACAAGATATTTATGGAATCTACGATGCGTATCAAGCTAACTCTTCGAAGTTCACAGCTAGTCATGCAGGTGACACCATGGTATACTCTGTAGAGGAAAAAGGAGAAATGCAAATTTACGAAGTTCCTGCCACAGAAGAACAATACCTGACTTACACGATGGCTATATTAGAAACCACTCAAGTTAAAAATCCTACAATAGAACAAGGCATTGCTGGATTATTTTCAAGTGAGAACCCAATTATCAAATCATTCGAAAGCACAATGGGTAGAGGTATTGCTGTCGCAATCACTAGCATTGGCATAGACTGGAAACTTAATTCTGTGCCTTGGAATTTGGAACCTGGCCACAGAGCGCCTAGACAATGTACAATAAGTTTAGGTCTTATTCCAATCCATGATATCACACCAGGACTAGATCATGAAGGATACAATAGAGCTCCCATATACACAGTTGGAGACACTATGACTTCTGTTGGTGGAGATGCATGGCACAACAATAAAGGATATTATGATCTTTTAAATGAAATAAAAGCTGGCGAGGAAAAAGCTAACAATCAGAATCAACCTAAGCCCAAGCCCATCGAAGGAAGTGAATAATGAAAAGATACACAAGAGACAGGCGTATACGTGGAGGCAAACTGCAATCTGCTAGGGCTGTCATGCTTATCAGAAGAGCTAATAATTTTGGCCTGATATCGGTAAGAAGTATCGTAATAAAAGAAGAGCAAAGATTAGATCATCTGGCATTCGAACATATTGGAGATTCTGGTTTCTGGTGGGTTTTAGCTGCACTCAGTGATATAGGATGGGGTCTACAAGTGCCAGCTGGTACAATTATAAAAATACCTATAGATATGGCACAAATCAAAGCCATTGTGGGGTGATGAATGGACGCAACTGCTTTGTTCAAATCGGAACAACAAAAGATACTTCAGAATGCTATGAGAGAACTTGGCAAGTTCTATGGTTTGAAAGACAACAACACTTTTATGCAGATTCTCTTGGCGGGTGCCATGGGAGGAAAATTAGACGTAGAATCTCCAACAACAGCAGGGATACAAGAAGACGAACAGCGAATTAATACTGCTCTAGAGAAAATAGCGAATGCTATAATTTCTTTGAGAGGAGACGGGTTGTTTACAGACGAATTAATAAAAATATTTCAAGATTATACAGAAGGAGATGATCCTGATGAATTGGCCGATTATCTTAAATCGACGCCAAAAGATTCGAATAAAGTTCCTATTATTTCTTTCACTAGTCCTAATACGTCGGGTAGCCAAACTGGGTTCTTAAGAGCAGTATCTGTTGCTGACGTATTGGAAACTACGTTTCCACCCGTAGGTACTGGAAAAGGCTCTGTTATCTCTATAATAGAGGTACATCATCCTAACTTGAATTTCTCTAATAGAGACACCATGTCATCTGCTATATTTTTACAAGCACTACCTTCTATTGAGATATCAAAAGCCGTTCCATATTTTGATATCAAAACAATAGTGAAAGATGCCCCTGTATCTGATATGGATGCATCTGATCAAACTACTTTCTTAAATGGGGTTTCGATCTACAAGTTCTTGAACGGAGATAGGATAACTGAAAATGACACAGTGCTTAAAACATTAGTGTCTGCAAAGCCAGTTTCTTTTGATGAAGGCACGCCGGCTCTTTCGGGAGGCGCCGGCAATCAGACTCCTCCAGTAAAGACTAGCACAAACATCTCGGGGATGGAATTATTTACTTCTCCTCAGACTATGGTTGATGGTACACTGCAGTATCAGGATCTAGATGCTACTTCGAGCAATTATGGACCAGATGCTACGCCTACTCGTGTTCCTCAAGGACAAAAAGTCTTAGATAAATTCAGGCCACTGATGACATTTAAAAGCATGTCAGTACAAGTTACTCCAGCGACTGGTATGTTAGCCACAAAAGCTGCAGATGTTTCTCTAGTGTTGCATGACAAGACCAGAATGAATCAGATTGGCCCTTTGATTACACCAAGTTCTATTGGCGATGTAGAGTTTCAAATCGAGTGGGGATGGTCACACCCTGAATCTGATCCTCTTATCAATCCGTATGGTGCTTTGATTAATTCAATGAGATGCAAAGAAAAATACGGAATCATGAATTCTTCTTACAGCTTTACAGCTACAGGAGAGGTTGAAATTTCTTTAAAGCTGTATACAAAGGGCGCAACAAATGCCACATTCGAATTAATATCAAACAGCGAATCCAAAACAGATCATCCGACTGACGTATTAAAAAAATTAGTTTCTAGCATAAGAAACGCAATGAAAGACTTAAAATCTCAAGGATATACACTGAATGAAGAGATGGGAGCTCCGGATGTATTGGGAAAAGCTTCATCTGCTAAAGGTTTATATTCCCTCGATAAAGAACAAAGAAAACAAATTACCAATTTTATTAATAGCATGAAAAAAAGGAGCAGTGCTACTGGAGCAGCATTCGGCCAATTAGCATCAGCGTGGGACACGGCGCAAGAAGATGTAAAATCATTACAAGATGAGATCCTAGATCATTTTAATAAGATAATTGACAAATGTACAAAAAAAGGAAAGGATACTACGGATCCTTATATTCTGGACATGCAAAAAAAGTTAGGCAAAAAAGAATTGTTTAATATTGGTGGCGACACACACGTATCACTAGCAAAAGTTCTTCTACATTTCGTGGCAGAGCCAATAAGAGCCACAGGAAAATTTGACGAAATCCAAATGCTGTTTTATCCAATGAATGAATTTGCGATGTTCGCTAGAGATTTGAATGTTGGTCAGTATCCAATCAATAAAGATGATTTGAAAGACTTATTAATAGCAGAACTCAAGAAATCACCCAGTATCTCTATTCAGAAGTTTTTGAATACTGTCAAAAGACTGTTTCTGAATTTTGTGGGCGATGACATCTATGGTCTTTCAAAATTTTATGCTAAAAACAAAGAGTCTGGTAAAAGAGAACTTCAAGAAGTTTATAAAAATGACGAAAACAAAAAACAAGAATATGCAGCGGAAAAAGTGCAAGTGTTGAACTTGTGTTATGGTGACGGTGAAAAAAGATTCAAAAAACCGAACGTTCAAATGTTTGTAGAATGTGTAGCACATGAGCAAGATGCAACTAAAACTATATTAAGGTTGCATTTCTTTGACAGAGCAACCACTTCTTATTCGTCTTACGCACAGTTGTGGCAAGCTTCCAGCTCTTCTGATCTGGGTGTCGTTGGAAAATATGTTGGTGCAAAAAGATCTCATGCAAAAGCTGTAAAATCTCCACCACCCAAAGGTTCTAAGAATAAAGACAAGAAGAAATGGGAAGAATTGTGCGCTTCTAGAAATAAGAGGGTGACTGACTATAAACCTTTGATGGATTCACAAAAGCAACAATTTGAAAAAACCGGTTTATTGGAATCTTTTAAAGTGATAAAAACAGATGACAAAGGAAACAAGAATGAAGTGGAAAGATTTCGAATCGCAGGAGGTCCGGATCAGCTAAGAGGGATACTGGCAGCCAACATGCCAACTTTGAAATATGGAACAGAGTATAGCGGAATATTGTCTGCAGATTTATCGACAATGTCGAATCCTATGATGGAAACAATACACATGCAAAGACAAGGAAAATCATCAGGTCCTGTTGGAGCTATTGATAATGGGCTTCCAATGCAAATTAAGCCTGTGGAGCTTTCCCTTGAGACTTTTGGTTGTCCTTTTATTAACTTTGGACAACAATTCTTTGTAGATTTTCAAACTAATACTACTATCGATGACGTATACGCAGTGAGTGGAGTCAGCCATAGTATTAGTCCTGGCGAATTTAAATCTTCTATAAAACTGACACCATTAAACAAGCTAGGACAATTTAGGTCAATGGTAGATGCTTTTGACGACGCAGCTGCAATTGCTAAAGAAGAACAGGAAAAAGAAGAAAAATAACATAAATATTTTGTAAATCTATCTAAATTTAGATAGAATTAAATTATGCTATCTATCTGTAATAAAATAACCGGTACTGAAAGGTACTTGACTTGGACTGGAACAAATTGGTCATGGCAACCAAATGTTCAGAATTATCTATTTGGATGTCCTCATCCTAGATCTATAGAACCTCTGCTGAAGATTCATGGCCATGATGTCCAGTCGCTAATTGAAAAGAAATATCTAAGAATGGCCACAGAACTTGGACTAAAGAATGCAAATTTTGTAGGACTTATTGGACAACAGTTCAAGAAGAGACTTCAAGATTATACTTTGCAATCTTGGCAAGACTTACAGCCTATAATAAAGCATAGATATACTCAATTCTATTTCGACACCAATGACTGGCTATGGACTCTACAACCTGCACCATTGGACTATACTCGATATAGTGCCTTGAAGAAGATAGGTGCACCAATTAAGTTAAGAACAGATGGCAAAGTAATCCAGACTGTTAGATACGTCAGATCTAAAATCAAAACTGGTAGACTAAGTGTTATATCAGGGCCTCAAGTCATGACAATGAAAGCTGAATACCGTAACGTAACAAAGAACTGTCGACAGATCGACTTTTCGTCGATGGAGCCCCGTTTTCTTTTAAATGTAAGTGGAGTACACGTCGAAGGAGATCTATACGATTGGGTCGCCAAAAAGGCGAATCTTTCGGGTGACAGAACTCATACTAAGATTGCAATAATTTCGTCGCTGTACGGGTCAGCAAGGCAAATACCCACGGTCACGAAATTATTCGGTTTGGAAGAGTGGGAAAGACAACTAGAAGCGAATGTCGTGGATAATGTAATTGAAAACTATTACGGACGTCCGATACAAACAGAGGGAGTCAAAGGAAGACACCTTCTTTCTTTGTGGCTTCAATCTAGCGCGGCTGATGCGGCCATCAAAGGCTTTGCAGATTTCTTTCGTGCCAACACACACCTGAAACCACATTGGTTGATTCATGACGCATGCGTATTCTCTGGGGAAGGAAGTGTACCCACCGAGATAATTATAGATGATATGAAATTCCCGATAACATGTGAGGATGTAAAATGAAGACATTAAGAGATTTTTTGCTAGCAGAAGCAAAGCTCCACGAAGCCCCAAAGTCAAAAACAGACACCGAGGACAAAAGCAAAAATAAGTCAGGAGCTCCAGAAGGATTCAAAGCATTGACCAGGTCTGGAAATATTACAGACGAACTTAAAGAAATCCTTAAGATTGATAAAGCAAAGGAACTAGACTTAAGACATACAGGCAAAATCAGCAAGAATTTGAAAGTTGCAAGCCAAAAGGGTAGGCAAGAAATAGTATCTGATTTAGGTCTCAGTGGTACAAATCCAATCTCTATTATCGAACAAGTAATGCTATCAGGCCTAATGTCAGAAATCTTTATTGGTCGTCCAACAAAGAAGAGAAACAAAATCGAGTTTGAATTGATAAAATCTTACGGGCAATTAGCTGGTAAAACTGTTTCGTCATTAAAGTTTATTAAGTTTTGGATCGAGTGTGCATGTATAGCTGTTGGAATATCTGATGCACCTAAGACATTACAATTTTATGTCGAACATGATGGTAAAAATTATGGAAATACTATTATTGTGAAAAAACTCTAATTTGTAAATTTACTTTCTAAACTGTATAGTATTAACGAACACATAATCACTGGAGATAATATGGATACAGAATTAATCAAGAAAAATTGGAATACTTACAAAACGATACTCACAAGACTAGAAGATAAAAATATAAATAGTTTGTTAGAAGATTTAGGACAAAGATTGTGTCTAGCACCTGCTAATTCAAATAACAAGCAATATGGATGTTATCCAGGCGGAATTGTGATCACATCAACTAAATTAGCAAAAGCCATGCAAGCCCTTAATGAATTCCATGGTTCGAAAGTGGATATCAAATCAGTGTACAAAATAGGTCTTCTTCACGATATTGGAAGACTCGGCACCATGACTCAGGATTGGCTTCTTGCACAAGATTCCGATTGGCATCGGGAAAAACTAGGCAATGAATTCAAAATTAATTTTGAATTACCTAAGATGTCACACTTGCAAAGAACGATGTTTATCCTTAATCAATTTCAAGTCAAACTGACTGAAGAGGAATTTTTTGCTCTTGTTTCCCTAGATGAAAGAGAAGCAAAAAATTCATTAGGAGCTCTCCTCTTGCACGCAAGAGACATGTTAGAAGAATAATCATACAGTTTCGAGTGTATCGGTATAATTAAGGGACGTATGTCCCTTTTTATTATTTGGAGAAAGTAAAGTTATGCGAATCACAAAATCTAGATTACGAAGAACGCTTCGTAGAGTCCTCAAAGAATCACTTCATGGCCACATGGATGGAAACCTTTCAAACATTATTTTACATGCGTGTCATTTAGTAGACGAAGAGTTTGGAGAAATAACCGTACAAGATGTAATGACAACACTACAATCTTTGACTGACCAAGAGATCATGGAACATGCTGATTCAATGAATTATGGTTCTTCTGAATATGATCCGTATTTTCTAGACACTGTTAGAAGTGTCGATTATGACATGGCAGTCGAGAAAATGCACGAACTAGTTGAAATGGGTGAACTTTCCGATGGTTATGAAGACTTTTTTGAACTAGTGAGATAACAATGGAAACTAGGTTAAATGAATTAAGATTAATCATTCGAAACATTATCTTAGAAAACGAAGAAGTGTATGATGATACAGTTCTTCCTGGAGAAGAAGCAGACAATGAATTGTTAGCAGAGCCAGACCTCACCGATCAAGACGATAGGGATGAATATCTTTCAAAGAAAGCAGTTGCAAAAAAAAAGAAGGAGAAATTGCGATCGGGAAAAGGGACAAAAGAAGATATGGGTGATGAGCATGCCATAGTAGGCGCAATAGGACCCATGGGCGCAGGCAATGGTCCAGGCAGAAAACCATATCAAAAACAAAGAAAACTCAAGCCCAAAAATGCTATGAGTATTTCTAAGGCACTCGACGAATATGATGAGTGAGGCGAATAATCACGCCGGTCGGTGTGGGAGTAAAAATGAAATTATCAAAAAAACAACTGAAGCGAATCATTCGTGAAGAGAAAGAAAAGCTGCAAGAACTTGACTTTTCAGGTCCTGCACAAGGCAATGATGTCTTGATACAGCTTGAAGAAGCAGTAAGAAGATGCTATCGAGA